>WNFD01001420.1_pt1 | contig 32484 bp, 26 predicted proteins | sample 5400491 | NCBI WGS metagenome assembly WNFD01 (sample SAMN13153343, study PRJNA577476) | soil metagenome | isolation source: 120 cm saprolite under Douglas fir tree site 2 hole 2 replicate 2 | place: USA:California | collected 2015-04-18 | reverse complement strand
CCGATCCCGCTCATTAAGGCGAGGCAAGAGATCCGCCAGTCGGGCGGCCATTGCTGCGAACTCCGTGGACCGGCTGTTAGGCATATAAAGATCATACAGGAATTGTGTTAATAATACAAGTTATTTAATTACGGTTTCTCAGCATCACTGTGCTGATCTGACAGGTAAAGCAAGATCTTGATAAAATTACAGTACAGCTTGCCGTCGTGATAGGAATGGCTATAGGAAGTGTTTCGGGCAATGGACGGTGTTGAGCCGTATCTGATGAGTTCGCTATAGCCGTTATGCAGGTAGAATAAGCTGTCCTTGCCTCGCAGCAGCGCGTAGCTCTCGATAACCCGGTACGGCTGGTTTATCAGGGGGGTCACCAGCTGGCGCACATGATGGCTTCTAGCCAGCTCGCCAAGCGCTGGAACGGCATTTATTATGTCATCGAAACGACGCTTATCACCACGTCCAGGCATGATGCGTGACGGCAGTGCCAGAACTTGCTCGCGGCAATACTCCACTGTGGCAGAATCGAGCATTCCCCGAATTTCGAGATGACCTGTCGTATCGAACAGGTACAGCTCTTTGGCGGACAACGGGGTCGTCCGCGTCGCCTTGACCGGCAAAGGCATACCTCCTGTCAGCTTCGGGATTTGATAAGCTGCGAGAAACGGAAAGAGTAGTTTAGGGAGGCGCTCTGCTCGCTCGAATCGGTGACGGCGATTACCGTTACAACGTCAACTTGGCCAAAGTTAATCACAGTTGCCGCCGAACCTCCCGACGTCCACGCGCGACCCGCCAGTCGCCCATCAGCGTACAGCAGGAATGCCGCGCTTCCCCCCGCTGACGTCCGGGCTTGGAACTCGAATTCATTCGCTCCGTATGGTACATTCCACGAGAGCGCGAAAGGCATTGGTACAGGCTCGGACTCGGCAGGCCCGTTGCTCCAACTTCGCCAGAGGCGAAGCGCCTGGACGTCCGCTTGAAGAGGGGCAATCCGGTGATCAGCGATTGATCCCCAGCAGGTCTCGCCATCCTGTGGGGAAAAATCATGCTGATGCGCCAAGAGGAAAGACTTTGCCCGGTGCCCGCCGTAGTGCGCAGCGCAGCCGAAAATACCTGGATCCTGCGTTTCGCTGGTGATGTAGTTCCATTCATGCCCGAGTGGAAGCAATCGCTCCAAAAGCGGCCCGCCCTGACCGAGCAGGGTTGTCAGCAGGCACATGTCATCAAAGGGAAGCCTGTCGATATACCCTGATCTCGCAATGGCTAGCGCCAATTGCCAGAACTGCGCGAAGATGTCGCCGTCGTCGGCTGGATTAGTGAATACCATGCCTGCTTGCAGCAGGGGCCCGCCGGTCCCGACCACTGGAAGCAGGCGTGACGTGTAGCCTGCCGCGCGGCGGATCATCCCGAAATAGTTAATGGTAGACTCATCGACGGCGGCGGCGATACGGCCATGCTGAAGGGGTGCCGCTAGAGAGGTAAGGTCCATTGGCCGCAGGAACATTATGTCTGCATCAACGTAGGCTGTAAAGCAATCCGTGGGCGGGAGTGCAGCGATTACCTCGGCTGAGTGGCGCCAGTAGTACATATGCTTAGGCGTCCCGCGCCCGATTGCGCTGGCTATCTCGTCGTCCCCCGGCGGGACATGGACCACCTGAAATTTTCCTGAATGACCTAGTGGCGGCAGCCAGGCAGCTGGCTCGTCGTTAGCATCGACCATAACAATATGGACATTCGGGTGGCAGCGGACAAGCGAACGGATTGCCAGGGTAGCAAGCTGATCTGATTTCCGGCCTCTGCTCACGAACCTGAATTGGAATTGACCGGAAACTGGATCGCGTCGCACGGTAATACGCCCCAGCGGGGCGGTGGCATCTCGGGGTTGGCGCAAAGATGCTTGTGGACTTGCAGGGCCTCTAGTGACATCGTGGGCTTGCGTTCCGGGTCTTCGGCGGCATTGATGATGACGTTGGAATCCTTCGGTATGCCGGGTGGCACGGTAACCGACGTCCTCTCGCGGCGTTGTCTATAAGAAACATGAAGCTGGTCATCACGGGCGATGCGGCCGCCTTGAGTTCCCGTGTGAGCACGGATGACGTGGCAGTTACTTCCCGACTTCAGGAGGTCTCCATTCTCAGTGTAGCCATCGCGGACCGCGAGTGCACCCCCTGGACACCGCAAGCCGCAGCACCGGCGACTGGGCGCTGCTGAGCGTCTGGTACAGGCTGGAGGGAAGATGACAGCAGCGTACCCCCGGATACTTTGCTGGCCACGGCTCATTCTTAATCCCATTTGGCCCTTACGGCAAGGGCGACTAGGGCACTAGGGGGATCCAGAGATTACTCATCAGTGTAATTTCTTTTGGATCCGCCCAGCCAGGGTAGCAAGTTCCTGATCGCGCGCGTCTCTAGACCACGGTTAGCGGCCGTCCGCCTCCGAACCCAGGCTTTGCGAGGACGCGTTCGCGCCGCCAGACGGCGGTAGGTTTCGGACAGTTCTTCGATCTGCTGGGTATCGCCGTACCCTGGCAACTGGCTCGCGCCGAAGGTAATCATGTCGGTGATCGCCGCTGCCAGCGCCTGGCTGTCACAAGGGCGGGAAAGGCGCACCAAACCGCCAGTGCGTGCCAGTTCCCGCCCATAGGGTGAGTCCACTGACACGATGGGCAGTGCGAGTGCGCGCGCTTCTGCTCCGACCCTGGGGTACCCCTCGTACAGCGACGGATGCACGAGCATGTCAGCCCAGGCGAAAAGGTCGGTCAGGCGCCGCGACTGGCCGGTCAGCTCGACGTTCGAATCGACGCCGAGCCGCTGAGCCAGTATCCTGAGCTGGGCGATTTCTGGTCCGGAACCTGCGATGACCAGACCTGCCTTTGGCCAGCGGCTCCGAAGGATGGCAACTGCCCGCACGGCGTCGTCGAATCTTTTATGCGGAAGCAGGCGCCCTGCGGCGAGCAGTTTCGGGTAGGCGCCGGAGAACTCAGCGAGGTCTATCCGGTCGGTTCCGGCTTCGGCGGACTCGATGGGGGGCGTCGGCGGGTGAACAAATACCTGCACTCGCTCGGCCGCTTGGGGGAAAGACGTTACCAGTTGCTCGGCTACACTCGCTGATACCGCGTGCAGCACGTCGTAGCGCAGAGCGATAAATCGCTCGATGAAGGCATTGAGCGAGTCCATAGGTGTTCTGCGCCGGAACGGCCGCTCGCTGTGCAGGCAATTCGTATAGGAATACACCATCGGCAGCCGATACCATCGGGACAGCAGCCAGCCAGCCAATCCAGCAGTCGGCATTGCAGCGTGCAGCACGATATCGGGCTGACTACGGATGTAGCGGCCCAAGCGCCATGCGGAGGGCAGCAAGTGCAGCACGTCGATTCCGGACGTGCGTAGGCGCGCGGCGAGGTCGGGGTCGGCTCCGCCGAAGGCTGCGACGACCACGGATATGCCACTGGCGGCAAGGCCCTCAGCGAGATGCACGGTGCGCGTAGCCGCTCCTGAGCGGGGCAGGTCGGGCAGCAAGAAGATTACTAGCATCAGGTGGTCGGCGAGGAAGGGCTGAGGGTGGCTGCGCCGACGACCCAGTCACGCCACTGCGGGTACATCCGCTGGGCGGACAGGTGTGCCTCCAGGTAGCTCCGGCCGGCCATGCCCAGCCGTTCGCGCAGTGAGGCACTGGCCGAAAGTTCCATGAGTCCTGCCACCCATTCCTGCGGAGAGCTGGCAACCAGCCCGTTGTGACCGTGCTGCACCATGACGGCCTGGGTCCCCACTGGGGATGTAACTATTGGGAGCGCGGCCTCAAAGTACGTGAGCAGTTTGCCGCCGCATCTAGCCCGGGCGAACTCGCTGTCCTCCAGTGGCGCTAGGCCAATGTCGGCCTGGCGAAGGGCCTGCGCCTCACCGTCCCGTGACCACTCGACCAGCGTCATGTTGAGCGCGGCACCAGGGAACTCGCGCGGAAGGTCAGCAAGCCGGGTTACAACCAGGATCCTGCCGCCGGCTGTTGCCAGAAACTCTCTGAGCGGCCCGGCTAGAGCCTGGAGATACCGCACGTTCACCGCCGTGCCTGTCCACACCAGGCACGGCCCGCCCTGCGACGCCCGGTAAGACCGCTGTGGCCGCGGGCCGATGACTAGGCAGGTTGGAATATGAACGACCTGGCTTGCAACCGTCCGGATCTCGTTCGCGATGGGGGAGGAACCCGCAAGCACCAGGCTTGACCTGGCCGCGATGCGATGCGTCTTGGCTCTCGCCCACGCGAGTGGCTTGACGGACGTGCCGAGGTAAATGGCGTCATCCACGTCGAAGACAACCCTAGTGCCGTCCATCCCGGCAAGCCGGAAGACCAGGCGCTCCAGGAGGTCGATGCGCGTGCGGAAAAGCAGGTCCTTCTGCAGGAGGATGACATCCGAGGCTGGCACGTACGCGCAGACCTGGAACGTGCGCTGGGCCACAATCAGGACCATGCCGCATATTCCGTATCCCAGCCGAGCCCACCGCGACCGAGGCAGCCATTTCGGCCGCATCAGGTACTTCGACGGATGGGTCCGGCAGACCCGAACATGGTATCCGTCCTGCCGGAGCATGCTGACGTACTGAAGAACCCGCAGGCGGCTCGATGCGGACTCAAGGTCGGCGACGAAGACCGTGATGCGCTCCACCGAGGACGAACCCCACTAGCTCCTGTCCGTCGGCAGCAACTGCCGGAACATCGCATCATATGCTTCGACCAGCCTGGCCGGGGAGTGCCGGGCGGCAGTCATGCGCGCCGCCTCCCGCATGGCCCGCATCTGGGCGCGCATTCCCAGAAAGCGCGTGATTGCCTGGCTGATCTCATGCTCGTGCGTGCCGTCGGCGAGAACGCCGGTCACGCCATCTTCCACGAGGTCAGACAGCGCCGAGGAAGACCCGATCACGGGAAGACCGCACGCCATGGCCTCTAGCACCGCGTTCGAGCAGGCCTCCATGGCTGACGCCAGGACGAACGCGTGGTGCGCGGCGTACACAGCAGGCAGCAGGTCATTCGGAATCCGGCCAAGGAAGTGAACCCGAATGTCGGCGACGCTGGCCATGCGCTCTAGCATGACTCGCTGTGATCCGTCTCCCACGACCGTCAGCTGGCAGTCTTTGGCCGCATGACCGATGGTCAAGGCACGCAGCAGCTGGCGTACCCCCTTATGCGGCTCAAGCTGACAGACGGTGAGCAGGCGGACGCAAGAGCTGGCGCTGCTGCGCAGTCCAGGTGTGGCAGCGAAGAAGTGGTCGGGAACCGCATTGGGTATGAGGAAGGCACGGCCGACGGCGTCCGCGCCGGCAAGGCGCAGCTCTATCTTTGACTTGACAACGACCGCGTCGGCGTTACGCAAGATCATCGCAGTCACCGGTCGCAGGGCGCCTGCTGCAAGAGGGAATCTGCCCCATCTGAACGTGAGTTCCGGACCGCAGGTGCGCACCACATGCGGACAGCGCGCGATCCTGGCTGAGATGCCTCCCGCGAGCCCCGCCGGCAGCGGCTGCCAGCTTATGACCAGGTCCGGGCTGCTGTGGCCGAGCCTGGCACACGCTGATACTGCCTGGATCATGAACCTGAGCAGCTGCCAGCGCCGCCCGGGCCAGCGGCCGATGGGCAGCCGCAGGTACCTGACCCGCTCGCTCAGCACTGCCCCATGAGGATCCTGGTCGCCGGGAGCCACGATGGTCAGGTGCCAGTCCCGGCGGGCGACAGCTGCCTGGATGAATGTCGCGAGCGCGGTCGCTGACCCGTGGCCTTCAGCCGGAGCCTCGGCGCTGACAATGAGCAGGCGAAGTGAACTCCGGGCGTCAGGCTCCGCCAAGGGACCCAGCGCGGTCATTCAGGGTCTTGCGTGCTTCGTCCAGGACCCTGGGCAGCTGGCTTGCGTCTCGGCCGCCCGTTACCGCTACGTCGCGCTGCTTGCTGCGGCCGCCGCCTCCGATCGCCTTCGCGATCGGCTCCAGGATCTGGCCGGCCTCCGCCCTCGCATCAGGGGCGACTGCTACCGCCACTGATGGGCGGCCGGCAGATGTCACGGAACCAAGGATGACCACTTCCAGGTTCCCCTGAGCGCGGGCCTGCAACGCAATTCGCCGCAAGGCGTCTGGTTCCGTCCGATCCAGCAGGGCGACAAGGACGCTGCCGTCGGACCCGGCGACGAGATCCCGGGCCGCAGCCACATCGAGCCGGTCGAGCAGCCGCTTGTTCTCCGCTTGTGCAGACTTCAGCTCGGCCAGGCGCTTGCGCACCCCCGCCAGCGCCTGCGCCTGCGGCACGCCCGCTGCCGCGGCGATGTCGGCGACCGCCTGTTCCGAGCGCCGCAGCACGTCAACGGTGCCCATTCCGGTCACGGCCTCGATCCGGCGCAGGTTAGCCCCGACCGAGCTCTCCGAGACGATCTTGAGCATGCCAATCGCGCCGAGTGCTGGTACATGCGTGCCGCCGCACAGCTCCAGGGAGTGGTCTCCCGCTTCAATGACGCGCACGCGGTCGCCGTACTTCTCGCCGAAGAACGCGATCGCGCCCTTGGCCAGGGCGTCATCCTGGGTGGTCTCGTACTGCCGGACTGTGGCGTTGCCGAGGATCTCCTCGTTGACCAGGTCTTCCACCAGGTACCTCTGCTCTTGCGTGACCGGCTCGAAGTGGCTGAAGTCAAAGCGAAGCCGGTCTGGCGCGACGAGCGATCCCTGCTGCTTGACGTGGTCACCGAGCACCTTGCGCAGCGCCCAGTGCAGGAGGTGAGTACCCGTGTGATTACGCCGGATGGCCTCCCTGCGGGCGGCGTCGATCGATGCGGTAACAGAGTCGCCGACTGAGAGCCGGTCAGCCTGCCGGGTGACCTTGTGCAGGTGCAGGCCGGGTACGGCGTGAAAAGTATCAGTCACCTCAAAGCGGGTGCCGTCCGCCTGCCGGACAAGGACGCCGGTGTCGCCCACCTGGCCTCCTTGCTCCGCGTAGAACGGAGTCCTGTCCAGGAAGACCTCATCGAACTCGTCTCCGGGCAGGACCCCAACGACGGTTGCCTCAGAGGAGTACTCGCGCCTCCCAGTGAAATCTGTCGGGCCGAACTCATGCAGCAGCTGCTGGTAGGCAGCCTGGCGGTCACCTACGCCAGTGCGCTTTCGCGCGGCCCGGCCACGCGCGCGCTGGGCGGCCATGTTGGCCTGGAACGACTCGATGTCTACGCTGAACCCGCGATCCGCCACGATCTCTTCGGTTACCTCAATCGGGAAGCCGTAAGTATCGTGGAGCGTGAAGGCGACGCTACCCGGCAGGGACCCGCCATCCGGGATCATCTCCAGTTCATCCTCGAGGATGGCGAGGCCGGTCTGGAGGGTCCTCCTGAACTGGGATTCCTCCCGCTCCAGGGTCCGCAGGATCAATTCTCTGCCCGCCACGATCTCCGGGTAAACATTGCCGAGAAGATCGATCACGTCCCCGGCCAGGGCCGGAGTGATGTGTGACTTGACGCCAAGGAGGTAAGCGAACCTGATCGCCCGACGGATAATGCGACGCAGCACGTAGCCGCGCTCCTCGTTGCTCGGCACTACGCCGTCGGCAATCAGGAAGGTCATGGACCGTGCGTGATCGGCGATGAGCCGCATGGCGATGTCATCGGCCTCATTCGTACCGAGCTTGCGGCCGGTGAGAGTCTCTACCTTGGTCACCAGAGTGCTCAGGGTGTCGCACGTGAACAAGGACGGGCTGTCGCGAAGCAATCCGACGATGCGTTCTAGGCCAGCGCCGGTGTCTACGTTCTTATCCGGCAACGGCAGGAGCGATCCGGACTCGTTGCGGAAGTACTGCATGAAGACCAGGTTCCAGAACTCGATGAAGCGTGACTCCGCCTCCGGATTGGCGGGCCCGCCATCGGGGCCATATTCTGGGCCGAAATCGTAGAACAGCTCAGAAGACGGTCCGCAGGGACCGGTTTCGCCCATCTCCCAGAAATTGTCTTTGTCGAGCCGCTGGATTCTTTCGGGGGGGATGCCGATATCGTGATGCCAGATTTCGGCAGCCTCGTCGTCGGTCAGGTGCACTGTCACCCAGACACGGTCACCATCGATACCCAGTACGTCCACGACGAATTCCCAAGCCCAGCGAATCGCTTCGCGCTTGAAGTAGTCGCCGAACGACCAGTTGCCGAGCATCTCGAAGAAGCTCAGGTGCCGCAGGGACCTTCCTATGGCGTCCAGGTCATTGTGCTTGCCCCCCGCGCGGACGCACTTCTGGATGCTGGCGGCCCGCGGCGGCGAGAACGGGACGGGCTCTTCACCCAGGAAATAGGGGACGAATTGGATCATCCCGGAGTTCGTGAACATGGGCGCCGACGGATGGGTCGGGATCAGCGAGGAGGACTTAACCAGCGTGTGCTGCCTCTCGACCCAGAACTCCTGCCAGACAGCACGTAGCTCTGCGGCAGTGGTAACGGTTCGCGGCATCTCTGAAGGCTCCTTCTGGGTCTAGCCTTAGGCGCTGTGTCGTCGGGGTTCGCGGGCTGGTCGTCTTGGCTCGGGAGCGGGCAACGGGGCGCCCTCGCCGTGCCTCGCGGGTGAGCCGATCACCCCACACCTTTACTGCGAGCACGGCGCAGCCAGCACATCTTTAGTGTAGCGGTCGGCCGACAAGCGGTGCGTGCGGAGCCCGCGAGCGAGAACCACCGCAAGCTTGGGAAGCCGAACCCCTGCGCCGCCCCCGTGCAGGCTGCTAGCCGGGAGTCAGCTCGCGGCAGTGTTGCCTAGCGCACTGGTAGCCTGCGGCGTCAACGGAAAGCGACTCAACGTGCCGACGCCAAAGCATCGTTCCCTTGGCCAGGCCCAACGTGGAGCCAGTCGATCTCAGCACGAAGACGACGGCCCGGCCGCGGGTACCCCACGGCTCTCGTGCGCAAAGGATCGCCCGCAAGATCGCCCCGGGGACGATGAGCGTACACCGGCTGAGGCGGCTCAGTGTCTCACGCCGGGAATCGTAGCGCCGACCGGTATAGGTAGCGGCTAGTTCCCTGATGAGGCGCTTGGAGACTTGGGCACGATAGCCGATGCGATACGCAGATCGCCAGGTGGCGGGTCGCTGGTACGACACTGCGGGACCACTCAGGTACTTGATGCGGCCGTGGGCCATCACACTGTCGACTGCGAAGCAGCGGTCCTCTGCGTAGGGAAGATCACGAAATGGCAAGGTCTTTACGATGTCGCGCTTGATGGCGCATGCCGAATTGGAGAATATGGCAGCCTCGTACGGATCACGACCCGCATGGCAAAGCGCCAGGAAGCTAGCGCGATCTAGTAGTGCGTCAGATGCGGGGAAGCACTCAAAGCGGCGGAGTTCAAGCCGCGAGACTGGCGACACCGGCACCTGGCGGCAGAAGGCGGCAGTGGCTGCCCCTTCCCTTATCGGGGCGACAAGCTCAGCCAGCCAGGTCGCTGACTGCGGTATGGAGTGCGCGGACAGCAGGACTATGATCTCGCCGCGGCACATCGCCGCTCCGAGATTGAGCGCCCGGCCGTAGCCGAAGTACTGGCGCGGCAGGGAGAGGACCCTTGCGCCGGCGGCAAGAGCGATCTGGGCACTCTCGTCATCCGATTCGTTGTCGAGTACCACGATTTCGATGGTCGCATCGATGATCTGCTCCGCAAGTGCCCGCATCACTTCCTGCAAGGCTGCGGCTTCATCGCGTACCCGGATGAAGACGGAAACCACGGGCTCGGTCATTCGTCCCGCCCGTCGTCTGTCCGGTTCCTGACCATGGCTGGCAGCTCTTCTCGATTCCAGTAACCGATGTCCTGACGGCGGTGGCTGAAGTAGAAGGCGGTCTCTGTATCCGGCCGCCGGGGATCTCGGTACCAGGGAAGATGCCGGGCAAGGTAAGGCGCGCCGGTGCGGAGCGCCTCGGTTACCTTATACGGCGTGCCTGGCCGGTGGACCGCGAACGTGGTGTCGATATGCGCCGCGTAGACGCCGGCAGACAGCTCCTTCTCCCAGTAGGGCCGCTCCCAGCGAAGGACGGTTTCCCGATGCGGGAAGTGCTCTGGCAGGTCGTCAGTCCGCAGGCCGAACCCGGCCTTGTCGAACTCTCGGTGGCGCAGCAGGAGTGCCTGAAAATAAACCGACGCGTCCGTCGGGCACCAAGGTTCAGGGAGGATGTCAGGATCGCTGACGATGAAAGGACGCTGGCTTCCGAGCCGGCCAACCAGACCGGATTCCCATGGTGCGACGTGCCCCATGTTTTCGCGGAGGCGCACCACCTCATGCTGCGCAGCCGTCAGGTAATCCAGCAGGGGAGGGTAGCTGGATGCGTTATCCAGCAGGAAGACGTTCTGATGGCCCGTATCCTCCAGCCATCGAACTAGCTGGACCAGGTCGCTGAGCATATTGTGGCAGATAATGATGACTGGAATATCGCAGAGTGGTAGCGGCTCACGCCACGGGTGGCCTTTCACCGTACGTTCACCGGCCATGGCGGCAGGCCCAGTCGCGGCTGGTCGCTTCTTATGACATAACGCTTCAGCAAACCCGACCTGATGTCATCTGGGCTGTTCACACCCGGCACGGTTGAGCTAACGGTTGTGTAGCCCGCTTCACTCGCCGCGGTAAGCACGGCCGGGCTGATGCTGCCGAACGGGGCGGCGAAGTGCTCCACGGGGCGGCCAGAGGCGGCTGCTAGCCGCTCGTGGCTTTCGAAAAGCTCACGCCGGACCCGGTCATGGGACTGGCTGGCCAAGCGCACATGCGACATGCTGTGCGATCCGAGCGTGTGGCCGGCGTCTTGCAGCTGCGCCGCGTCCTGCCAGGATGCAAGGCCACGATAGGCATGGTCGGGAGACCGCGGCGGAGGCCGGTCCAGCCAGTCGACGACGACGAAGTAGACAGCAGAAACGTCAAAGCGGTCTGCTCGCCGAAGCAGCCAATCAGCAGCGCCCGCCGTTCCGTCGTCGATCGTGAGCATGGCGGATGCCTGGTTCCACTGCGAAATCTGGCTCGCGGTCACGAAAGCGTAGCCACGTTCCTGGTAGGCGACGATGACGCGCTCCAGATCGGCCTCATTGACCTCCCATGGCATTTCCGGGGAGTCAGGCACAATGTCGTGCACGCAGAGAACGATCACTTCGCTAGCCCGCCCGGTCCACGGCGCGTGCCTGGTCATCGGCTTCATGGCCGAACGACGGAGGGAGAACTGACTGCAGCCGGATGCCGTGCTCTCGCAGCAGCCTGGGTCCTGCGGGTGACCGGAGCAGGATGCAGGAAGCGTCAGTGACGGTCAGGCCCGCGTCCCGCAGGGCTCCGGCGACCTCTATCATCTGCCGTCCGCTGCGCACGACGTCGTCAAGGAGCAGTGCCCTGTGTTCTGGCACGAGGATGCCCTCGATGCGTGCAAGGGATCCATACGCCTTCGGCTGCGTCCGGGCGAGGAGCAGTGGCCGCTGCAGCACGCGAGAGAGATCCACCGCGAGCGGGACTCCGCCGAGCGCAAGGCCAACGACCACATCGGGAACCGAGTCGAGCTGCTGGGCCAGCACCTCGGCAAGGTCCCGGGAGAGCACCGGATCTGCCGCCAGGCGAAACGGGTCGAAGTGCTCGTGGAGCTCGGTGCCATCGGCCAGCCGATACCTGCCGTTCACGACGGCAGCCGAGCTGATCCGCCTTGCTATCTCAGGGGTCTCTGCTGCCGCTTGTCTGTGAGGCGAATCGGCGGAATCGATGACCTGGTCCACGAGTCGCTGGAACTCGGCCAGGTCAGGCGCCGTGTACAAGAAGTCAAGCGGGCGTGTCGCCGACTCGTACAGCCAGCGCTCGGCCCGAAGGAAGTCATGCAAACGGCATGCCGAGGGACCGACGATCATGATAGGGACCCGGCGGATGTTCCCGGCATAGTAAATGGCGGAAGTCAGCTCATGGAGAGTGCCTACGCCACCCCCATTCCCACGATTACGTCGGCAGTCCCTATAAGGCTCATAAGCCGTTCGCCCATGTTGGGGGCATGGATGGCCTCTTTGACGTAGGGGTTGAATTCTCCCCATTCCTCTTTGCCTGCGAGCGTCAGTGCGACGACATGCGAACCGGCGCTCGCGGCACCCTGGGCTGCCTTCTCCATCAGGCCGTTGTACCCACCGTGGCGAAGCGTGTAGCCAAGCTCGCCGAATCGGCGTCCAACGGCCTCCGCCAGCTCCGATTCCTCCGGTGAATTCGGCAGGACTCCGCCGAGGAAGGTAACGCACGGTCCGCTCACGCGATCTCCAGGTAGTAGGCGTAGGCAGCGACGGCCAGGTTCAGCCTGCCGAGGGACTCGGCGGCAACGGTCTGAACGATAGCCATTATTCGCTGGTAAATGCTTGCCAGGAACTCTGTTGATGAGGGGACAGGCTGCGAGGTGAGCGCAGTCAGTTCTTCCAGACAATGCCGCCCGATCTCGGTACCTTGCAGATCCTCGTGGAGCGAGTACCAGCCCCAAGATCGGGACGTAGGCGCAAGCGCGGTTCTTATCAGGTCTTTGACTGCGCACATAAGCTGAAAGACCTCCGCATAGACCACAAAGGATTCGCCGCGCTTTATCCTCTTGCGTATCATGAGGACGAGGATGAGGATTTCAATAATAAGGTCCTCGTAGCTGGCTGGCTGATCCAGCTGGCTTTCGATGTAAGCATTGAGGGCCGCATCTGGGTGATTGCTGGCGGTTTCGCCTGAAAGGGTGCCGTACAACAAGCTAGCGCCGGTACCTCGCTGCACGTTTGATACTATGCTCGCGGGCACAACATAGATGTCTATCTGGAGGAGGCCGCTGTTGGTGACCGCCAGGTACACATAGCCGATGCCTCCCATCCGGCATACTATCGTATCGCGCCAGCCTGGCATTATAGCCGAAGCCTCTACCATCATCAGGGTATCCAGCGCCTTGGTGAACTGAATGAATTGCTGGTCCTTCACGGCTATCACGAAGTCGATGTCAGACATCCGGTCGGCCGTGCCCGATGCGAGGGATCCGCGCACGAGAAGGTGCGTCACCGCCGGACTCTGGCTGAACAACTCTGCGAGGTGCTCCATCATCGCGAACTGAGGGGGCCTGTTGGCTATGGCGAGGTCCTCGACGGTTACCGTCCGAATCAAGATGGGTTCTCCGAATTCAGTGCGAGTCAGGTCAAGTCAAGCATGCGGCGTTTCCTGAGGCGCCACGAAGTAACGTCTTCCGGCATGCCGAGTGACTCATACAGTTCAGCGACCAGGTCGTATACCCCGCCCACCGGTAGTGCATAATGGAAGAAGAGACGCATCAGTGACGCCTCTGCTGCGGTCGGGTAACCGAGTTCTACGAGTTGATGGGCTGCTGCGAGTTGCTGCTGGATCTCTGGCAGCATCGCATGTGGAAGTGGTGTAGCGGCAAAATCGAGGCTTGGGCTGTTATTGACCTTGGCGTGATAGTCATCATCTACATAGCAATCGATGATCACGTGGATTCGGTCCGGACCGTATAGGTTGCAAGCCCCGTGCGGGATCGTTGGCGTAAGGCGCCAGACGTTCCCGGCAGCGAGGTGGACTCGCTGACCGCCGATGATCATGAAGGCCGAGTCGCAAGTCGACAGCGGGATGTGTAGTCGGCACCGGTCGACCTGGTTGAGGTCGCCGTAGTCGCGATGCTCCCACAAAAACGAGTTGGGCGACAAGCGGGCGAGCCGCGCCCACATTATGGTGAGGCTCACTCCGTCAAGAAGCCGTTGCACGTGCGGTAGCCGCTCAAGCAGTCGCGTGGGTCTTGGCTGGCAGTCGCGGATCACGACGTCACCCGGGTCCCCTGACTCATTGAGCAGCGAGGCTGTCCACCATCCGCCCGATTGGTAGTCGCTGTATTCAGCTGTCCAGTCAATGCGAGCCGTCGAGACTTCATGGCGTGCTCGATCGGCGACATCCCGGCTTAGTGCAGCAACTCTTGCAATCTGCGTGCCGATGCTGGCCGACTCCGACTGATGCGGGAATACGTCAGGGCGGAAAATGTAATTCACTCTTAGATCAGCTTGTCTGTCCAGGTAGCCGGTGTAGACGGTGTCCGAATCTCGATGTCCATGTGATAGTCGAAGTCGGCTGGCCCATTCAGGCTTATCCAGTCGATGATGCTACGGAGTCCTTCGCGCAAGCTGGTTTGAGTTCGGTAGCCAAGCAGTCGGCGAGATTTGTCGGCGCTGCAGGTGGCTACCTTTACTTCCCCAGGGCGATCAGGCACGAAAATTGGATCCAGGTCGAAGTTCATCAGTTCGGCGATAATCTCGGCGAGTTGCTGAATCGTCGTCGCCTCTTCATCGGGTCCTATGTTGAATATCTCGTTCACCGCGGCATCCGAGGTGCCCATTTTCTCCAGGCAGTAGAGTACATCTGTGACGAAGCTAAAGCAGCGGACCTGCCTCCCGTCTCCATAAATCACGGGCTGCAGCCCCCGCAACATGCGGTTGATCATAATTGCCACCACATTGCGATATGGATCGTCAAAGCGCTGCCGCGGACCGATGATACTGTGCGGAATGGCTATGGAGTACGTCCCGCCATGCGTGCCGAGAATGTTCTGAACGATCAATTCTGAGGCGTGCTTAGCCAGGCCGTACGGAGTAATCGGAAGCGGTGCCATGTCCTCACGGAACGGCGGCTTGAGGTCGCCGTATCTCGCCATCGATGAACAATGGACGAATCTCTGTACTCCAGCGGACGCGGCAGCTGTCGCAACCTCTACGGTGGCCTGAATTGTATTTTTATATACGAATGCTGGAGAGAATACGCTCATGCCCTCGTATGCTGCGCAAGCGCAGTGGTAAATAACATCTGTTCCTTCAAGCAACGAGGCGTACGAGCCACGGTCCAAGCAGTCGGTGATCATTACTTCAACGCCATCAGGAACGTTAGACAGGCGCCCCCCGGCGAGGTTGTCAATTCCAGCGACATCCCAGCCAAGTTCCAGGAACCGCTCCGCCACATGGCTGCCCAGGAAGCCCGCAGCGCCTGTTACGAAGGCTTTCAACGCCACTCCTTGCATCGTCGCACCTGAAGACGCGGGGGTGCTCCTCGACTCATGGCGATGCCTTTTCGGTTCAGGTTCACAAGAGATGTTACTGTAGCAGATGTGCACCAGTGCGACAAGCGTCCGGCGGTAACGGCGACCGTTTCGTTCCTTCACCGCGCTAGTTTAACTTGAGGCTGCGTCCCTAGAGGCAGCGCATGAGAAGGCGTCGCACGGCCTATCATTTCCTAGCCCAGGTATTGCCTCAGTCTTCAGTTCAACATCACCAGCAACTTCCGTATCCTCTTCTTTTCTTCTTTCCACCCCCTTCTGGCACACAGTGAGCATTTCCGGTCCCATGTGCAGCTGCTTGCGGGCACTGCGGATGAGGCTATGAATGACGACAGCGGAAGTCGCGGGTCGGCGGAAGCGACTGGAGCGGGCGACCGTACTGTTCTGGCACTCACTTACTGCTGCAGGAGGTGATCAGCCAGTACCTGACGGTCGCGCAAGGGGTCGCCAAGCCGAGGCTTGCCCCGTGCCGCACGCAGGGCCGGACGGCGCTGATGCGCGGGTGTCGGCCCGGACGATGAACCGGGTGGAGGCAGGACTACCTCGCCGACGGTTCGAGAGGCTGGTCACGCCGCCGCGCCGGGTGGAGGCACGGACGCCGGAGCAGGTGCTGACGCTCGCGGCACTGAGCGGGAGAACCCGGAGTGGAGGGCCTCCCATGTCAGGCGGATCCTCACCGGGCTGTCTGGATGGTCGCCCTCGGACCGGGCGCTGCAGCGGATGTTCGCCTGGCTGAAGCTAAGCAGGGACCCATGCCTCGCGCCCTGCTCGCATTCGGCATCACCGCTGACAGGAGCGCCGACCCTGATCGTTACCATCTCGGGATGTATACCGGAACCGAGTTCTGACCGCACTTAGCGGCTGGGAGCGTGATCGTTGTTCATGACAAAATGGCGGCACCCTGGCTGCCGCTGGCGCCGCAGGGCCGTGGTCCGGCGGCGAACTGGCCGCCGAGCAGGCCGGTGCGTTCGCGCATGCCGGTGATGCCGTAGCCGGTGCCCGTGATGACGCCGCCGCGGCCGTCGTCGGTGACCTCGATGGCCAGTTCCTCCTCGCGGCAGTCGATGGAGACCTGGCAGTGGCCGGTGCCGGCGTTCAGCGCGGTCCGGACTACCCACGCCTCCGGCGCCGGGTGATCGCGGACCGTCCGCCAGGACACCAGCGCCCGGGTGAACGCCTCGGCGACCAGGTCCTCGGCCAGGTCAGGGCGCCCGGCCCCGGCGACCACCGCCCGCAGGCAGCGCTGGTGGCTGGCCCGGTAGAACTCGGCGAAGCCCGTCTCGTCTTGTCGCACGTCCCCTTAACGCCCAGCCGTCCGGAACTTTTACTGGCCCGCGCCCCGGTCCGGGCGGATCAGGACCGGCCGCCGGGCGCCGGTTCGTGGACGCGCTGCCAGCAGGCAGCTACCTGACCCTGACGCATCCCACCCTGGAACTCGGCGGTGACGTGAACATCGAAGCGATGCGCTTCTGGAACCAGAATGCGACGCCGCCGATCACGGCCCGCAGCGCCGCCAGATCGCCCGCTTCCTCTATGGCCTGGAGTTGCTAGAGCCGGGGCTGGTGTCGTGATCGAATGGCCCTGCCGTAGCCGCGCCCCGGCCAGCCGCGCCGGCTCCGGCAGGTCCGGCGTCACATCAAGCCATGCCACGCGCGGCGATTTCCGGTCGGCGAGCCGCAGGAAATACGCGCGGAGCGCCACGACGCTCTCGTTCCGTATAAAGACGGAAATTCTCGGGAATTGTGATTGCTGAGCTGCCATTGCTGCGTAGCCCGTTAGGTATAAGCGTGGGCGTGCCAGTCGGCAGATCAGCCACTCGGATGGGGGCGGATGGGCGGTCCGGCGATCGGCCCGCGTACCACAGCCCCACGGCAAGCATGCAGATCGCCGCTGTGATGCTCGGCCACTAGCTCTGCTCTGGACGGCGGCCCTCAATGGCCGCACCGCTCGGCGGCGGGGGCTGGAGCCCGCTCGATCGGTCCCGCCTGGCGTGCGGGACCGATCGGCAGCGGAGTGCGGATCAGTCGGCGGCGATCGCCGCCAGGACGTTGAGCCGGGCGGCGCGGCGGGCCGGGGCGATCGCCGCCAGGACGCCGGCCACGGCGGTCGCCGCGATGTAGGCGGCGATCTGGGTGGCCGGAATCGAGATGGTGGCCTGCTGAGAGCGAGTGAAGGCGTCGGCAAGCGCGGCGCCGAGCGCGAGCCCCAGGGCCGATCCGAGCACGGCTCCGATCACAGCGATGATCACTGACTCGGCCGCCACCATCTGGGCGAGCTGGCCGCGGCGCATCCCGATGGCGCGCAGCAGGCCGAGCTCGCGGGTCCGCTCGACCACCGACAGGGCGAGCGTGTTGACGATGCCGAGCAGGGCGATGATGATCGCCAGCACGAGCATCGCGGTGATCAGGTTGAGCAGGCTGGCCAGCACCGCGCCGCGGCTCCTGGTGAACGCCGCCTCATTCATCAGCTGCGCACCGGGGTAGGCGGCCAGGGCACGCTGGATCGGGCCGCGCGCGGCGGGAGCGGCCCTGACCAGGTCGACGCTGTCCACCCGGCGGCCGGTGTCCGCCGCGAAGGTCGCGTTGCTCATCAGGTAGTCGCTGAGCGGCCCCACGTTCGCGAACACCCCGCCGACGCGCAGTGTCGATATCCCGAACGAGCCGAACTGGATCCGCACCTCGCTGCCGACCCGCCAGCCGTGGCCGGACGCGGCCGCCCGGCTGACAAGCAGCGCACCGGAGGTCAGCGCGGTCACGCTGCCCGTCTTCATGCCGAGGTCGGTGAAGGAGCCGATCGCGGCCGGGTCGACACCGTCCACGTTCTTGTGCGCGGCGCCCGCCACCGTGGCATCGGTTGCCCTGACCTCGGTGACCGCCCGCACGCCCGGCTGGGCCGCCAGCACGCGGGCCAGCCGCGGCGTCAGCCCGATGTCCGCGCTTGTCGCCTGCACGTAGAAGCTGGTCTTGCTGGCCACCGTGATCTGGCGGTCCAGCATGGTCCGGCTGGAGTCGACCATGACCGAGGCGGCGACGATGAGCGCCAGGCCGATCATCAGCGCAGCCGCGGTGGCGCTGGTGCGCTTCGGGTCGCGCATCGTGTTCCCCCGCGCGAGCATGCCGGTGCGGCCCGGCAGCCGGGTCAGCGGGAACCCGATCACGTGGGCGAGCGGCCGGGCGGCCAGCGGGCCGAGCGCCGTGACGCCGGTGAAGGACAGCAGAGCCCCGGCGCCGGTGAGAGCCAGGCTGGCGCCGGTGAGCAGTCCGGCCAGCACCAGCGCGACGCCGGCCGCGGTCACCGCAAGCCCCGCGGCCAGCCGCCGCGGGGAGAATACGGCCGGGCTTGGCACGGCATCGCGCAGTGCCTGGACCGGGGCGACCCTGGTGGCCCGGTAGGCGGGCGCCACCGCGGCGATCAGGGTCATCGCGAGGCCGGTGCCCGCGGCCAGCGCCAGCTGCCCGGGCGGCACGACGAGCCCGGTGACCGGCAGCGACAGGCCGAATCCAGACAGCAGCACGACCAGGCCCTTCGACAGCGCGATGCCGAGGCCGGTCCCGGCGAGCGCGGCGACGGTCCCGACGGTCGCTGCCTCGGCAAGGACCGACTGGAAGACCTGCCGACGACCGGCGCCGAGAGTGCGCAGCAGCGCGAGTTCCCTGGTCCGCTGCCCGATCATGATCGAGAACGTGTTCCAGATCACGAACGCGCCGACGAAGAGCGCCACGCCAGCGAACACCAGGAAGAACGTGGTGAGGATGGACAGCTGGCTGTTCAGCTGGCTCTCCTGGGTCGCGGCCGCGCTCGCCGCGGTCAGGGCCGTGACCCCGGGCGGCAGAATCCTGGCTACCTGGTCGCGCAGCTGCTGGGCTGGAACCCCGGCGACCGCTTTCACGTCGATGCTGTCGTAGCTGCCCCCCGTGCCGAACAGCTGCTGGGCGGCGGGCAGGCTGAACATGGCCAGCGAGCCGCCGGCGAAGCTGTCGGCGGAGCCATACCCGGTGATGCCGCTGATCGTGAAGGCCCTGGCCTGCCCGGCTATGAGGATCTTGATTGAGTCGCCGGCGGCGAAATGGCCGGCCCGGGCCGATGCGCGGTCGATCATGACCTGGCCGGGGCCGGCCGGCGGGCTGCCCTCTCGCCGGGTGTAGGTGGCCTGGAACGCGGCATCCGCCGGCCAGCTGGCCGCGATGGTGAACTGGCCGGGCAGCGCCTTGCCGCCGCGGCCGAGCAGCTGGGCATGGCCGGTCACGCCGCCGTTGGCCGCGGCGACATCAGGCAGGCTCCGGATACTGGCGAGAATCGAAGCGGGAACGGGCTGAGGGGAGCCGCTGCCCGCGCCGAACCCGCCGGCCGGAGAGCTGTGCTGGACGACTACGTCGGTGCCCGTGCTCGCCTGGGCGATCAGCGAGTCGAGGCTGTGGGTGAGGGTTGCGGTGAACACGAAGCTGCCGGACATGAAACCCACGCCGAGGGCGATCGCCAGCGCGGTCAGGGCCAGCCTCACGCGGTGCGCGATCAGGCCGCGGAACATTGCACGCAACATCGCTATTCACTCCCCGAGCTTCTTCATGCGGTCAAGGACGGACTGCGGGGTGGGCTGGCCAAGCTCGCCGCTGACCGTGCCGTCGGCGAGGAAGATGACCCGGTCGGAGTAGGACGCCGCGACCGGGTCATGGGTCACCATGACGACCGTCTGGCCGAACTCGCCGACCGAGCGCCGCAGCAGGTCGAGCACCTCAGCGCTGGCCTTCGAGTCGAGATTGCCGGTCGGCTCGTCAGCGAAGACGATCTGCGGCCGGCCGGCCAGCGCGCGGGCGATGGCCACGCGCTGCTGCTGGCCGCCGGACAGCTCGCTGGGCCGGTGGCGCAGCCGGTCGCGCAGGCCGACCGTGTCGATGATGGTGTCCAGCCACTCACGGTCCGGGCTGCGGCCCGCAATGTCGAGGGGCAGGGTGATGTTGTCGGCTGCGGACAGCACCGGCAGCAGGTTGAACGCCTGGAACACAAACCCGACCCGGTCGCGGCGTAGCGCGGTCAGCCGGCGCTCCGGCATGCCGCTGATCTCCTGCCCGCCGATCCACGCCTGGCCGCTGGTCACCGAGTCCAGCCCGGCCATGCAGTGCATCAGCGTCGACTTGCCGGAGCCTGACGGCCCCATCACGGAGGTGAAGGTCCCGGCCGGGATCTCGATGGACACCCCGGCCAGCGCGGTAACGGCGGCCTGGCCGCTGCCGTAGGTCCTAGTGAGCTCTTCGGCGCGAGCCGCCAGCGCCGTGGTGGTCGATTTCATGCCTGAAACGTAGATTCGGCGGCGGACCGGGAGCATCCACCCGGGGATCCGTTCTGCGCCTATATCTCAGGATGTGCAGGCCGCCAGAGTCCATCTCAGGATGTAGGCCGGCGCTCGGCCAGCCCTGCGTCATAAGCCAGAACGACAAGCTGTACCCGGTCCCGTACGCCGAGCTTGGTCAGCAGGTTGTGGACGTGCGTCTTGACCGTCGTCTCGGTGACCACGAGCTCGGCCGCGATCTCCGCGTTCGACAGCCCGCGGGCCACCAGGATGAGCACCTCGGTCTCGCGCCCGGTCACGCCCGCCAGGCGCCCGCTGGCGGTCCCATCCAGGTCCGCACCCCGGGCCGCGGCCGGCAGCCGGTGCGCGAACCTGTCAAGCAGCCTGCGGGTGACCGCAGGGTCGACGATGGCGTCTCCGGCATGGACCACCCGGATCGCCTCGAGCAGCCGGCCCGCGTCGACGTCCTTGAGCATGAAGCCGCTCGCCCCGCCGCGCAGCGCGCCGATCACGTTCTCGTCAAGGTGGAAGGTGGTGAGGATGAGCACACGGGCATGGCCGGCCGCGGCGATCTGCGCTGTGGCCGAGATACCGTCCTGGATCGGCATCTGGATGTCCATCACCACGACGTCGGGACGCAGCCTCCTGGCCTGCCGCACGGCATCGGAGCCGTCGCCGGCCTCGCCGACAACCTCGACGTCGGACTCCGACTCCAGAATCATCCGGAACCCGGTCCGCACCAGCGGCTGGTCATCGGCGAGCAGTACCCTGATCATGATTCCTCCAGCGGGATGGTGGCGTGCACGCGGAATCCTCCGCCAGGCCGGGGGCCAACCGCGAGGTAGCCGTTCAGCATGGCCACTCGCTCACGCATCCCCACCGTCCCGTGCCCGGCGCCGGGAATGCCGGCGGCCAGGCCGGCCGCCGCGCCGCGGCCGTCGTCGGTCACGTTAATATCGAGCGTGTCGCCGAAGGTCAGGGTGACCGTAGCGGTGGTCGGCCCGGCATGCTTGACAACGTTGGTCAGCGCCTCCTGCACGATCCGGTAGACGGTCAGGCCCACGTCCTCGCGGATCTCGCCGGGCTCGCCGGCAGTATGCACGGTCACCGGCAGGCCTGCCGCACGCATCTCCTGCGCAAGCGCGCCGATGTCCGCCAGGCCAGGCGGCGCGAGCCGGGCCTGGCCAGCGCCGCCGCCCGCATCGGCATCGGCGCCATCGTCGGCTTGCTCGCCGGAGCGAAGCAGTCCGAGCAGGCCGCGCATCTCCTCCAGCGCCGTGCGGCCGGTCTGCTCCACCTGGGTCATGGCGGCCATCGCCCGCCCAGGGTCCCGGCCGATCGTCCGCTGCGCGCCCTGCGCCAGGATCACGACGACGCTCAGATGGTGGGCCACGACGTCGTGCAGCTCACGGGCGATGCGCAGCCGCTCGGCCATCGTGGCGCGGCGAGCTTCCTCCTGCTGCCGGGCCGCGGCCAGCTCGGCGCGTTCCTTCATGATCTCCAGATGAGCGCTGCGCGCCGAGAACTGGCCGCGGATCACCAGGCCGACCAGCCACGCCCCGCCGGCGGCGAGCAGGATGCGAACCAGCGTCACTGTGCGAGGCCACGTCGCGCCGAGCGTGACGGGGATCCCGATGCCGAGCAGCACGATCACCGTGGCCGTGGCCAGGCCGAATGCCAGGCGCCTGCCGCCGTAGACAGCGGCGCTGTAAGAAGAAATCAGGACCGCGATGAAGCCACCCTCCAGCGATGTCCCCAGCGCGGCAAGCCCGGCGACGAGCAGGGTCATGACCACTACGACGGAACCGGGGAACCGCCGCCGGGCGTAAAGGATCAGCCCCATGGCGGCCAGGATCGCCGTGGCGGCAACCGGAACGTTCTCGCCCTGGTGCCTCGCGCCGAGCGCGCTGCCAGCGCCGAGGACGGCCACGGCCAGCGCGATTAACGCGTCGGCCAGATGCGCGGGGACCACGGGCCGCACGCCCTTGCCATCGGCAGTGGCCGGCGTGCCCTCGTCCCGCGGAACTGACTGCTTCACGTGGGCGACCTCGATTCTGCGCCAGAGTTTCATCGCTTTTGGCACGGTCACCCTGTAGCCCGCTGGTAGCCATCTGGGCCGGATGCGCCCCCGCTGCCGCCTATCGGGGCGTAGTCGGATTCTGTCGGATGTGGTCGGATGTGGCCAGAGACGACGGGGCAGCGATCCTCGCCACGGTCGGCAGCGAACTACAGCAGTGGTCCATTCACGCAGTCTGGTGTGTGTGAATGGACCATTGCTGTAGTTGCGGCGATGCGGCGCCCGGGACGGGTCGGCCGTGGGCTGGCAAGATCACGGTCTGCGAGCTTCTGAATAACCCTCAAAGATGGGAAATTTCGTATTTGTGATCGTATTCGTATCCGTGATTGCTGGCTGCCATTGCTGCGTAGCCCGTTAGGTATAAGCCTGGGCGTGTCAGTGAGCTGGGCGGGCGCGGTGACTGGTGCCCCGTTATCCGGTGCGCCGCAGGACAAGCAGGAGGTTCCAGGTAGCGAACTCGCGCAGCACGGGAACCCGCAGCAGCGGCCGCGTCCACCCCGGCAGGTAGCGGGGCACGGCGTCGGCGAGGACCGCGTCGTCCGCCGAGCGCGCCCAGGCGATCGCGGCGGCCACGGACACCGGGTAGAGGCTGTGGCCATAGCGGTTCTTGGGCGGGCCGCCGTGCCTGCGCTGGTAGCGCCGCGCCGCGCGCTCCCCGCCGAGGTAATGCCACGGCGAGGTCTCGTGCCCTCCCCAGGGGGACAGCCAGTTGGTGAACGCGACGAAGACGATGCCCCCGGGCCTGGTCACCCGCACCATCTCCGCCATCATCGCGCGCCAGTCCCCGACGTGCTCGAGCACGTTGGAGGAGAGGCACACGTCCACCGTGCCGGTTGCGAGCGGGAGGCTCAGCGCGCTGCCGAGCACGCTGCCGCTCTCCGGGGCGCCCTGGGCGGCCAGCTCTCCGGCCTCGGCGTCGACGCAGAACGCCAGCGCCCCCGCGCCGCGCAGTTCCCGCACGAAGAACCCGGGCCCGCCGCCGACATCGGCCACGACGCGCCCGGCCAGGTCCGCGTACTGGCGGAGCTGGCGGACAGTGTCCCTGGCAAGGCCCGCGTAGTAACCGGACGGGTCCGCCTGCTCACCGCGGAACGCCCGCAGCAGGCGCGCTGACCGGGCCAGGTCCGCCCTGAAGTCGGGATCGCTCACGATCAAGTCTGTCACAGCATTCACCTCGCCTCACAACTAGAACACGTTCCAGTTATCTGTTACGTTCTTATGAACCAAGCAAGCGGATGCTTGGTTTCCTGAAGGACTCTCCGGACTGCGGATGGGGCTTCAGGGGTGTCCGGTTCATGTATCGAGGAGGGCCGATGGAGCCTCGCCAAGATCGCGATAAGGCTCGTGCGAGCGAGCTGACTTCCCCCGCGGGCGGCCCGGCCGGAGGCGGTATCGGCCGGGCTGCCGGCCGGGCTGCCGACCGGGCCGGCAAGCCGTCGCGGCGCGACTTCCTGGCCAGCGCGGCCGCGGCCGGGGCACTGGCCTGGACCCCCATCTTCCGGGTTACCCCGGCCAGTGCGCAGGCCACGAGCGCGGTGCCGCCCGGCTTCCCCTCGTCGATCTCCATCTACCAGCAGGCCTACCAGAACTGGGCAGGCATGATCGCGATCGACAGTCTCTGGACCTGCGCCCCCGCCTCCGCCAGCGACGTCGTCACGCTTGCCAACTGGGCGAAGGCCAACGGATACCGCCTGCGGGCCAAGGGCATGAGTCACAACTGGTCGCCCATCCTGCTGCCCGCCGGAAGCACCGGGGCGGGGTACGTGCTGCTTGACACCACCCAGCACCTGACCTCAGTGTCCGGCGTCACCATGGACGGCCTGACCACCGCGCTCGCCGCCGCGGGCTATGGTTTCTGCGCCATCCCGGCGCCCGGGGACATCACGCTCGGCGGCGCGCTTGCGATCAACGCGCACGGCAGCGCCATCCCGGGCACCGGGGAGACGCCCCTGTCCGGGCAGACCTACGGCTCGCTGTCCAACCTGATCCTGTCGCTGACCGCCGTGGTCTGGAGTTCCTCGCAGGGCCAGTATGTGCTGAAGACGTTCGCGCGCTCGGATCCCGACATCCGCCCCTTCCTCGCCCACCTCGGCCGCGCCTTCATCACCTCGGTCACCGTGCAGGTCGCGGCGAACCAGTCGTTGCGCTGCCAGAGCTGGTTCGACGTGTCGGCAGCCGACCTGTTCGCCCCGCCGGCCACGGCCGGGTCCAGTTCCTTCGCGAGCTACGTCAACGGCGCCGGGCGGATCGAGGTCATCTGGTTCCCGTTCACCGCCGATCCCTGGCTGAAGGTCTGGACGCTCCACTCGACGAAGCCCGCGCTTTCCATAGGGGTCACCAGCCCGTACAACTACTCGTTCACTAACAGTGTCACCACTGCGGAGAACCAGTTCTTCGATGAGGTCGCGACCGGAGACACCTCCGGCACGCCCGCTTTCGAGGAGATGGCGATCTCGCTGGTGGGCACCGGCCTGATTTTCACGGGTACCTGGGATATCTGGGGCCAGTCCCAGAACGTCCTGCTGTACGTGAAGCCGACCACCGTGCGGATCGTCGAGGCCGGATTCGCGATCATCACCTCGCGGGCCAGCATCCAGCAGGTGGTCAGCGACTTCTATACCCAGTACACCAGCAGGCTCTCCTATTACCAGGGACTGGGCCAGTACCCGATGAACGGGCCTGTCGAGATCCGGGTCACCGGGCTGGACAATCCCGCGGACGCCCTGGTGACCGGAGCGCAGTCGCCGATCCTGTCCTCGGTCCGGCCGCGGCCGGACCATCCCGGCTGGGACGTCGCGGTCTGGCTGGACATGGGATGCCTGCCCGTAACGCAGGGCTTCTCCCAGTTCTACGCGGACATGGAGTCCTGGATCTGGAGCCACTACACCGGCAGCTACGCCGCGGTCAGGCCCGAGTGGTCCAAGGCATGGGCGTGCACGTCAGCCGCACCCTGGACCAATACCGCGATCCTCGGCAGCACCATCCCGGCCGCTGTCAGCGCGGGCCGGGCTAGCGGTGACGGCTGGGCTACCGCGGTGTCGATCCTTACGTCCTACGACCCGGGCTCGGTGTTCAGCAACCCGTTCCTTGACACGCTGCTCGGCTGACCCGCCGTCGCGGGCGGGGGGAGCGCAGGTCATGCGTGGCACGTCAGCGCAGCAGCAGGCGAGCGGCGAGCTCGAGGTGGTTGCTCACGTCATTGGCCGACGCGCGCCTGGTCACCCAGGCGACCAGGTTCGACAGCCAGACATCGCCGATCACGCGGGCGATGGCCATGTCGTCGGCGGACGGCTCGCCGTCGTGCATGGCCTGCGTGAGCATGTGCTCCATCAGCCGCGCGACGGTGTTGACCTCGGCTGCCGCGCTCGGGTCCGCGAACATGAACGCCCGGGTCATCGCCTCGGTGAGCATCGGCTCGCGCTGCATGGTCCGGGTGACCCGGCTGAGCACGTACAGCATCCGGTCGTAGGGCGTCTCGCCGGGGATCGGCGTGCGGTCGAGCTTCTCCTGTGACCGCTCGAATTCCCGGGCCAGCCCGGATACGAGCAGGTGAATCTTGGACGGGAAATACCGGTACAGCGTTCCGAGTGCCACGTTGGCCCGTTCGGCCACCTCCCGCATCTGCACGGCGTCGTAGCCGCCCTTGGACGCCAGCGCCAGCGTGGCGTCCAGGATCCGCTTGCGACGGTCGCGCTGGGCGGCCGAGCCGAGCTCGGCATCGGCAGGCAGGCCCGGCGCGACAGTGGTACGTGTTCTCGGTGCTGCCATCGAGGCCTCTCGTCGTATCGGCAAGCACGGGGCATCCCGCCATCGCCGGTCGGTTTACTCGCGCGGACCAAGGTGGTAACGCGGTCCGCTCTGACTCCCAGCCTACCAATGGCGACGTGCCTGCTCTGGCCCTGCTCTGGCCCCCGATGCGCTGGCCGTTAGTTGTTATAACGTGTTCTCATTGTGTGGCCGCCGCGACGAGGAGGGCCGGGTGCCGATCGCCATCACCGAGGAGCAGCTGGCTGTGCAGTCGTCGATCCGTGAGTGGGCGAAGCGGGCTGGCACAATCGCGCTTGTCCGCCGCCTCGAGCCTGACTCATCCCCCGGTGCATCCCCCGGCGCACCGGCCTGGGAAGAGTGCTGGAGCGACTTGGCTGACCTCGGTATTTTCTCGATCGCCCTGCCCGTGGCGGCTGGCGGGGCCGGCGGCACGGTGGCCGATCTGGCCGCCGCGGTTGAGCAGCTCACCTATGAGCTTGTTCCCGGCCCCGTCATGCCCGCCCTGCTAGCAGGCCTGGTGCTGGCGGATCATGCGGACCTGCCCACGGCGAAGGCGCTGCTCCCGGCCCTGGCAGCCGGCCAGGCGCTGGTGGCCGTCGGCCCGGCTGTCGGCCCCGCGGCGGGCACGGTTACCGGGACCTGGCTCGCCGACGGATCGCTGCGCGCGAGCGGTGAGACCGGCCCGATCCTGGGCCCGATCCTGGGCCCGGTTCTGGGTGGCGGCTCCTCCTCCCAGCTGCTCATCGGAGCTGGCACGGGCGAGGGCGAGGCGTGGTTCCTGCTCCCGGCCGATCAGGGCGGCGTCACGTCGGCGGACCGCAAGCCCGTCGACTTCTCCCGGTCCCTGGCCAGCTTCCGGCTCACCGATGTGGTCGTCACCCCCGGCCAGATCCTCAGCGGACTGCACACCGCGCGGGTGCGCGACCTGGCGGCGACCTTGTACGCGGCCGAGGCCGCCGCCGTGGCCGGGTGGTGCTCTGACACCGCGGCCCAGTACGCCCGCACTCGCCACCAGTTCGGCCGGCCGATCGGCTCGTTCCAGGCGGTCAAGCATCTGTGTGCCGGGATGCTGTGCCGCGCCGAGCGCGCCGCCGCGGCGGCCTGGGACGCGGCGCGCGCGGCCGACGAGGCGCCGGACGAGCATCCGCTTGCCGCGGCGGCCGCGGCGGCCCTGGCGCTGGACGCCGCCGTCGACAACGCCAAGGACTGCATCCAGGTACTCGGCGGGATCGGCTTTACCTGGGAGCATGACGCCCATCTCTACCTGCGCCGCGCGCTGGCACTGCGCCAGCTGCTCGGCGGCAGCGCCGCCTGGCGCGCGCGGGCCGCCGGGCTTGTCCTGGCGGGCGCTCGCCGGCGCCTGGGCGCGACCATGGCTGGCGCGCGGTCCTGGCCGGGGACGGACGACCCTGTCGCCCTGGCTGCCCGGTCGGTCGCCGGAAGGATCGCGGCCCTGTCGGCGCAGCGGCAGCGCGCCGCGCTCGCCGACGCGGGCTACGCCGCTCCGCAGTGGCCCGCGCCCTACGGCCTGTCGGCCTCGCCCGCGGAGCAGCTCGTCATCGACGAGGAGCTGAGCCTGGCCGGCCTGTCCCGGCCCGACCTGGTGATCGGTGGCTGGGCGGGCCCGGCCATCGTCAGCCACGGTACGCGGGCTCAGCGCGAGCGGTTCGCCGGCCCGACGCTGCGGGGCGAGATCACCTGGTGCCAGCTGTTCTCCGAGCCAGAGGCAGGCTCGGATCTTGCCTCGCTGCGGACCAGGGCGGAGCGGGCGGACGGCGGGTGGCGGCTGACCGGGCAGAAGGTGTGGACCTCGCTCGCCAGGGAGGCGGACTGGGCGATCTGCCTGGCCCGCACCGACGCCGCCGCGCCCAGGCATCGAGGGCTCACGTTCTTCCTGGTGGACATAGCCAGCGCCGGGATCGAGATCCGCCCGCTGCGTGAGATCACCGGCCGCGCGGTATTCAACGAGGTGTTCCTTGACGAGGTGTTCGTGCCGGACGACTGCGTTGTCGGCGAGTGCGGGGACGGCTGGCGGATCACCCGGAGCACGCTGGCAGCCGAACGGGTGGCCATGGGGCGCGGTTCCGCGCTCGGCGATGCCGTGGAGGGACTGATCGGCGCGGTCCGGTCGGCAGGGCTCGCCGACGATCCTGGCGTGCGGGAGCAGGTCGGTGCGCTCGTGGCCGACGGCCTTGCCGTGTCGCTGATGGACCTGCGGTCCACGCTGGCGCAGCTACGGGGAGTGGACGGCGACCGGCAGGCCGCGGTGCGCAAGCTGGTGGGGGTCGCGCACCGGCAGTCTGTGGCGGAGACCGCGCTGACGCTGTGCGGCCTGGATGGAGCTGCCGCCGACGGCGCCGCCGCGGACGCGGTCCACGAGTTCCTGCTCACCAGGTGCCTGAGCATCGCCGGCGGCACGACACAGATCCTGCTGTCCATGGTGGCCGAACGCGTCCTCGGCCTGCCCAGGGAGGTGCGCTGAGTGGACTTCGCCCTCGGCGAGACCCAGCTGGTGGTCGCCCGCGTCGCCGCCGACGTGCTGGACCGGAGCCAGCCGCCAGCTCCCCCCGCACCGCACGCGCCCGCACCGCACGCGCCCGCACCGCAGACCAGACAAGAATCATCAGCCGAACGGGAAGTGGTGCAAGACCCGGCCCAGTGGCAGACCCCGTGGAAGGAACTCGGCCAGGCGGGCCTGCTTGCGCTTGCCCTGCCGGACTGGCTGGGCGGGGACGGACTCGGGGTGATGGACGCGGCTGTGCTGCTGACCGAGATCGGGAAACGAGCCGCGCGCCTGCCGGCGCTGGCAACCCTGATCATGGGCGTACTGCCCGTCGTCCGCTGGGGCGACCGTGACCTGCAGCAGGCCCTGCTGGCCGGCGTCGCCGCTGGCGACACGGTGCTTACCGCGGCGGTGCGCGAGCCGTCGGACCCGCTGCCGCCAGTACCGGCCACCACGGCCAGGCTGGGCGACGGGACTGTACCCCTTGCGGGGGGTCTTGGGGGGTCGTCCCCCCAGGCTGGTACCGTCACGGGAGTCAAGATCGGCGTGCCGTACTGCGCGGCGGCGGACTGGATCCTGGTTCCGGCCAGCATCGCCGTTCCGGGCAGCCCCTTCTCAGCCGGTACCGGGGTCGTGATCGTCGACCCGTCAGCTGACGGGGTGTCCTTGACGCGCACGCACAGCTCAAGCGGCGAACCCGAGTACACACTGCGGCTGGACGAGGCGCCTGTCAGGCACGTACTCGGCGGCGGATCGGATGGCCGCGTCGTGTCGGACCTCTACCAGCTCGCGGTAGCCGGGGCGTGCTGCCTGGCCGACGGCGCCCTCTCCGCCGCCCTCGCGCTGACCACCGCACATGTGCGATCGCGTGAGCAGTTCGGCAGGCCGCTCGCGGCGTTCCAGGCAGTCGCACAGCAGATCGCTGACGTCTACATCGCGTCACGCACGCTGCACCTGGCAACGCTGTCGGCCTGCTGGCGGCTCGAGACGGGGCGGGAAGCCGACAGCGATCTCGACGTGGCGGCGTACTGGCTTGCGCGGCACGCGCCCGCGGCCCTGCGGGCATGCCACCACCTGCACGGCGGGATCGGCATGGACATCAGCTACCCGCTGCACCGTTACTCCTCGCTGGTCAGGGACCTGGTCCGGTTCGTCGGCGGCACCGACTACCGCCTCGACCGGCTCGCCGCCCGGCCAAGCGAGAGCGCCGGGCCAAGCGAGAACTCGCGGCTCAGCGCGAGCGTCATGGAAGGCGGCTGAGTGCCCGCCATGTTCCTCGACCTCACCGACGGACAGCTCGCGCTGCGCGACGAGCTGCGAGCCTACTTCGCGAAGCTGATGTCGCGCGGCGAGCGAGCGGCGATGCTCACCGAGCGGCACGGCACCGTCTACCGCGAGGTGGTGCTGAGGATGGGCCGCGACGGATGGCTCGGCGTGGGCTGGCCGGAGGAGTACGGCGGTCGCGGCCTTGGCCAGGTCGAGCAGCAGATCTTCGTCACCGAGGCGGCCCGCGCGGACGTGCCCCTGCCTGCCGTCACCCTGCAGACGGTCGGGCCGACGCTGCAGGCGCACGGCACCAGGCAGCAGAAGGAATTCTTCCTGCCCCGGATCCTGGCTGGCGAGGTTCACTTCGCGATCGGGTACACCGAGCCCGAGGCGGGCACCGACCTGGCGGCGCTGCGGACCAGGGCGGTGCGGGACGGACAGGAGTACGTGGTCAGCGGCCAGAAGGTGTTCACCACCGGCGCGCATGACGCCGACTACATCTGGCTGGCCTGCCGCACAGCCCCGCTCGCGCCCCGCCACAAGGGAATCTCCATCCTCATCGTCGACACCGCCGATCCCGGTTTCTCCTGGACTCCGATCATCACGCATGACGAGGCGCATCACGTCAACGCGACCTACTACTCCGACGTGCGGGTCCCTGTCACGATGCGGGTCGGGGAGGAGAACGCGGGCTGGCGTCTTGTGACGACGCAGCTCAACCACGAGCGGGTGATGCTTGGCCCGGCGGGCCGGATCGCCGCCCTGCATGACAGGGTGCGCGACTGGGCCGCCGCCACGGCCGGACCGGACGGCAGGCCGCTGCTGACTCAGCCGGACGTCCGGCGTGCGCTGGCGCAGGCCTACGCCAGCCTGCGGATCAACGAGCTGCTCAACTGGCAGGTCGCGGTTGCGGACGCTGGCGACATCAATGGCGGCATCGCCGATGCATCCGCCACGAAAATCTATTCATCCGAGCAGGTCCAGCAGCTCGGCCAGCTGCTAGAGGAGATCGTCGGACGGCATGGCGATCCGGCCGACGAGGAGACCGCAGAGCTGTCCCGCTGGCTCGATATCCAGGTCAAGCGCAACACCGTGCTGACATTTGGCGGCGGGGTAAACGAGATCCAGCGGGAGCTCATCGCGACGGCCGGGCTCGGGCTGCCGCGGGTGCCCAGGTGAACGGAGGAAACCGTACGTGACAGCAGTCAACGCCGGGGTCCCGGATTCACCCACGGGGGCGCCGAGGACTGGGACTTCCGAGGATGAGGCGCCCGGGACTGGGGCGCCCGGCACGGGGGGAGCGTCCGGTGCCGAGGCGGCCATCAGGGTGGCCGCCGCGCGGATCGTGGCGGCCGGCGAAAGCGGGCCGCGCCAGGCACGGGATCCGGTGAACCTGCCGATGATCCGCAACTGGATCGAGGCGATCGGCGATGCAAGCCCGGTCTACACGGACGCACAGTTCGCGGCCGGGTCCGTCCACGGCGCTCTCGTGGCACCGCCCGCGATGGTCCAGGCCTGGACGATGCCCGGGCTGCACGGCGACCGGTCCGCCGATGACCCGCTCGGCCAGATGTCCGGGGTGCTTGACGCGGCCGGGTACACCTCGGTTGTCGCCACGAACTGCGATCAGGCGTATCACCGGTACCTGCGGCACGGCGAGCAGCTGAGCGTGCGGGCCAGGCTGCTGGATGTGGCAGGCCCCAAGCGCACCGCACTGGGCGAGGGCTGGTTCGTGACCACCCACAGCACATGGTGCGTCGGTGACGAGGCCGTGGCAACCATGGACTTCCGGATCCTGAAGTTCCGCCCGTCGCCCAGCCGGCCCGCGCCAGTATTCACCCGCACCCAGCAGGAGCGATCCGCGTATTCACCCGCACCCAGCAGGAGCGATCCGCGTATTCACCCGCACCCAGCAGGAGCGATCCCCGCATCTACCGGAGCCACATACGCTGCACCGGCCCCTGCTGCCCCGCCCGCGCCTGCTGGGCCAGCGGCTTCGCCCGCCCCGGTCATGCGGCCGCTGATCTCGCCGGATACCGCGTTCTTCTGGGCCGGAACCGCGGCCGGAGAACTGCGAATTCAGCGCTGCGACCGCTGCGGCGCGCTGCGCCATCCACCCGGGCCAATGTGCCCCCGGTGCGGGTCGCACCAGTCCGGGCAAGTACAGTCCGGGCAAGTACAGTCCGGGCAAGCACAGTCCGGGAAAGCACAGTCCGGCGGGGTCGGCCCCGGGTACGTCGTCGCGGCGGGTACGGGCGAGATCTACAGCTATGTGGTGCACCACCATCCGCCGGTGCCGGGCAAGGAGCTGCCCATCGTCATCGCGCTCGTGCAGCTGCCCGAGGGCGTGCGGATGGTAGGCGAGTTGCTCGGCACCCGCCCAGACCAGGCGCGGGTCGGCCTGCCGGTGCACGTCGAGTTCGTCCGGGTCGACGACGGCCTGGCCTTGCCTGCCTGGCGTCCGGAGGGGGAGCGTCCGGAGGGGGAGCGTCCGGAGGGGGAGCGTCCGGAGGGGGAGCGTCCGGAGGGGG
>WNFD01001314.1_pt1 | contig 32485 bp, 29 predicted proteins | sample 5400491 | NCBI WGS metagenome assembly WNFD01 (sample SAMN13153343, study PRJNA577476) | soil metagenome | isolation source: 120 cm saprolite under Douglas fir tree site 2 hole 2 replicate 2 | place: USA:California | collected 2015-04-18 | reverse complement strand
ACGGTGCCGAGGTCGTCGAGACGCACCTCGCCGCCGCCGAACAGCGGGATCATGGTGCCGGCGAGATCGTTCAACGTCTTGGCGCCGGCCAAGGTCCGGATCGCCTGGTCGTTCTTGCCGATCTCGGCCCGGCCGCCGGCAAGGTCGACATTGGTGCCGCGCAGGCTCTGGCTGACATTGACGGCGGTCAGGCCAGCCGCCTGCAAGCGGTCGGGATCGAGCGAGACAAGGATTTCGCGCTCCACACCGCCGATGCGCCCGACCTCGGAGACGCCGCGCACGCCCTGCAGCGCGCGTTTGACGACGTCGTCGACGAAGTAGGACAATTGCTCCGGCGTCTTGCCGGGCGAGATCGCGGCATAGGTGACGATCGGCAATCCGATCACGTCGACGCGCTGGATCAGCGGCTCGTTGACGTTTTGCGGGAGATTGGCGCGGACACGCGTGACGGCGTCCTTGATGTCGTTGAGCGCGCGGTCGGTGTTGGTCTCCAGCGCGAACTGGATCGTGGTCACCGACAGGCCGTCGGTGATCGAGGAGGAAATGTGCCGGACGCCTTCGACGCCGGAGACGCCGTCCTCGATGGTCTTGGTAACCTGGCTCTCAAGCTCGGTCGGAGCCGCGCCGAATTGCGCGACTGCGACAGATATCACCGGAATGTCGGCGGACGGCAGCCGGGTCACCGCGAGCTTGGTGAAGCTCACCCAGCCCAGCACCAGCAGGATGATCGAGAAGACGATGGATGGAAGCGGGTTCCGGATCGACCAGGCCGAGATATTGAGTGCCATCAGCGTGTCCGTCGATCGAGTTCGTCCGCGAACATGGTCTTGACCTGATCGCCGTCGTGCAGCGAGCTGCCGGCGTCCGCCACGACGGTTTCGCCGACGTCGAGGCCTTCGAGAATTTCGGTCGAGGTATCGGACACCAGCCCGACCCGGACCTTCCGCGTCTCCACCGTGTTTCCTTTGATCACCTGAACCGTGAGGTGGTCAATGGCGGTGCGTGGAACCGCGACGCCGCATGAGCGCTTGGCGTCGATGCTGGCGCGGGCGAACATCCCGACCTTCAGCGACGGATTGTTGGTGAGCGCGATGCGGACGTGGCCGAGTTGCGTGGTGCGGTCGATCTGCGGCGAAACCAGCCTGACGCGCCCGATCAGGTCCGGCGCGTTGTCCCGGCTGATCCGCGCGGTTGCGCCGGGATTGAGCTTTGACAGGTGAACGCTCGGCACTTCCGCGTCCAGTTCGACCTCATTGTTGACGGCGATCCGGAACATCGGGCCGGCCTGGGGCGAGGCCGGCGCGCCGACGATGGTCCTGACCTCGGTGACGAGGCCCGCGGCGGGAGCGCGCAGCGAAACCGGGGCCGGCTTGGGGGCGTTTGGGGGTGTGCCCGGCTGCTGCGGCGGAGCGCTTAAGCGCGCCATTTCCTGGTTGTCCGTGACGGAATCGCCTTCGCGGATGAAGAGATCGGTGACCTTGGAGCCTTCCTGGTCGGCGCCGACCACGGCCTCACGGCGCGGCACGACGAATCCGGTCACGCGCACCAGATCGGAGAAGCAGGCATTGGTGGACTTGGTGACGACGACCAGGGCCTGGCCCGGAGTGTCTTTTTCCTCGGGCTCCGGGCGGTGCTCCCACCAGTAATACCCGCCCGCGAGAGCGACAAAGAACACGACGCCCAGCGCCCGCTTGATGTTTTCGGAAAGCGACATCGCCGGATCAATCCACTGGATCGCAGACAACGGCAACCGCGGCGCGGCCATCGCTGGATGAAAAAGGAAAATCTGAACTGCATAGCACCAGCGTCCCGCAAGAGGGCGGGACGCTTCTGCGCTGTCGAACCTCGATTGAAGCCACGTGAACCGACTTGGTGAACTGACTCGGTGACGACCTGGTCGTTTGCTCGGATGCTTATTTGGACGCGGTGGTCTTGTTTTCCATGTTCACCACCTGCACCCGGCGGTTCACTTCCGCCATCGGCTGGTTCGGATCCTTCAATTTGCTCTTGCCATATCCGACGGTCACGAGGTCGGCGCCGGCGATGCTGAACTTCTCCATCAGGTAGCGCTTGATCGAATCGGCGCGCCGCTCGGACAGATCCTGGTTGTAGGCGTCGCCGCCGGCAGCATCGGTATGCCCGGCGACGATGAAGGTCGAGCCTTTCAGGTCGGCGCTGGTGAGCGCGCTGCCGAGCGCCTGGACCGAGGGCAGCGATTTCGCGCTGATGTCGGCGGAGTTGTAGTCGAAGGTAATTTCAAGATCGATGTTCGGCTTGTCCTTGGCGATCGTGGCGATCTCTTCGCGCTCGGTGTTGGAGAGCGAGCGCGTGCTGCGGCCACGGATCTTCTGGACGAACTTGTTTTCCTCCGCCGTCACCGCCGGTTCGGTCTGCGGACCGACGGAGAGGCCGCGGGTCAGCGGCTTCTTGGCCGCTGGCGCGAGCGCGCGCACGATCTCGTCTTCGGTCACGTTGGCGTCGCCGGCGAACGTTGCGCCAATCCCAAAACACAAGGCCGCGCCGATGACCGTGACCGAGAGCATCGCGGTAAAACTCTTTTTTGCTGAGAAAGTCGACATCGCCCAGTCCCTCCTGCGCCGCCCGCGCGGTTCCAAACATTGATCGAACCGCGGCGAACCGGCCGCGGCCGTAACAACTTGCTGTTAGTCTACGGCGCCGACCCGAGGGTTCGAAAGTGCGCGCCGCTGAACCGAAATAATTGTCACCGTACCCCGTAACTCTCGAATTCCTGGATGATGTTCGGGTCCATCGCCTTGGCGTTGGTAATATCCAAATTACCCTCGGACATCGAGCCATTGCGCTGCTTCGCAAGGCCGCGGCCATACAGCGAGGACGTCAGCCGCGGGTTGATCTTCAGGGCCGCGTCGAAATCGGTAATCGCGTTCTTCGCCGCCCCGCTCTTCAGGTTGACGAGGCCGCGGCTGTCGAGGGCGTCGACGAAGTTCGGCCGCAGCCGCAGCGCTTCGTTGCAATCCTTCAATGCCGACTGCAGGTCGCCGACCACGGCGCGCGCCCAGCAACGGTTGTTGAGCGCCTCGACGTCCTTCGGATTGAGCCGGATCGTGTCGTCGAAATCCTTGATCGCAAGGCTATACGCCCCCTTGCTGGCATAGACCTGGCCGCGCCGATAAAGCGCGCTCGCGTCGTCGGGATTGCCGGCGAGCTTCTCGGACAGGCTCTTGATGGTCGGATCGTCGGCCAGCGCGAGTTGCGAATTCTTGTCGGTACTGTTGTCCGCCGGCTTATCCGGCAGCCGCGGAGACGGGGCCTCCACAGGCGGCGGAGTGCGCGGCGGCGGCGGTAGGGTTTCGGCAACCGGGGGCGGCGCCGGATTGCTGGGCGGCAGCGGCGGGGGTGGAGCGGGAGGCGGCAATGTCGCGACCGGTCCCGACGTGGACGGCCGGCTGCCTCCCGAGCCCGGGATGAAGGAGAAGTCCTCCGCCAACGACGACGAAATCCACGGCACCTGCTCGCTGCGCGAGGCGCGGGTCACGCCGACGCGGGTCCGGTTGAGCGTTTCTTCGGCCATCAGGTCGGGAACGCGAATTTCCTTCAGAAGCTCCTGCACGAATAGGCTGTGGTCGCCGCCATTGTCGGAAATCACCGACGACAGCGCCGCCGAATACATCACCAGCGTACCGTTCGGCGCGATCACAGGCGCAAGCCCGGCCGAGAAGCTGCGGAACCGGCGCTCGAACGGATTGCGCCGGGACGCATCGACCAGGGCGATCTTGACCCCGGCGCCGCGGCTGTTGATCTCGCCGAGCACCGTCTCGAGGCTGAAGCCGTCGCGGCGAACGTCGGCCTCGGTCCAGATCTGCGCGTCGATCGGGATCATGTAGCTCTGGCGGTTGGACTGGACGCCGAAGCCGGAGAAGAAAATCAGTGCGATCGAGCCGGGTTTCAGCTTGCCGTACAGCTTATCGAAGGCGCGCCGCATCCCGTCGCCGTTGAGATTTTCCTGGACGTCGACATTGAAGCCGTCGCGCTTGAGCTCGTCGGCGACGTCGCGGGCGTCGTTGATCGGCTCCTTCAGCGGGGCGTCCGCGTCGGGATATTTGGCGTTGCCGATGACCAGCGCATAGCGATCGCCTGCTGCGAACGATGGGGCCGCCGAGGCGACCGCGAAAATCAATGTCAGAAGCAATACAAGGCGAATTTTCATGCTACGGCGGTCCAGCAAAAAGGGCGCCGACTCCAGCTTGCGCCGCGGCGACATTACTCCACGCATAGGGCATTATCAAACCGCGGTCGCGGAGCGTCAACCGCTTGTAACGTCGAGCTAATCGCGACGAGTGATCGCGACATGGTCTCCCCGATCGGATAGGCGGCGCGCGCCGGAATTTCCCCGCGCTGTCGGCTCGGTGGCGCCATACGGTTTCTGGATAAGGTCTGTAGGATAAAGGCGGGTGCCGCTAATGTGACAGGGCTCACATTGGGCTGTCTTTGCGGCATCCCCATGACGGTGCTGCCGGAATAGCCCGCCGGTTTGACCTTTGCGGAGGACGATGGCTTGGTGCTGACCTTCCACCGATTGCAAAAAACCAAGAGTGAACCCGATGGGAAACGCCTACGAAATCTACGCGCTGCGCTATGCAACGATGTCGCCGCGCACGCCTCACATGAACTTCCTGCAGCCCGATCCGCACGATACCGCGGCGGCGGACCTCGATTATTTCGTCTGGCTGGTCCGCGGGCAGGGCCGCGACATTTTGGTCGATACCGGCTTCAACGCCGAAGAAGCGCAACTCCGCGCCCGCAAGCTCACACTGAACCCGGTCGACGCGCTGGAACGGTTCGGCGTCAAGGCCGCGGACATCAAGGACATCATCGTCACCCATCTGCATTACGACCACGCCGGCAATCTCGACCGCTTTCCCAATGCGCGGTTCCATCTGCAGGACCGCGAGATGAGTTATGCCACCGGGCGCTGCATGTGCAACGGCCTGCTGCGGCATCCGTTCTCGGTCGAGCACGTCACGCTGATGGTCCGCCATGTCTATGGCGAACGCGTCACCTTTCATTCCGGCGAGGGCGAGGTCGCGCCCGGCGTGACGGTGCATCGGGTCGGCGGCCATTCCGATGGCCTGCAGGTGGTCTGCGTCGAGACCGCGCGGGGACCGGTCGTGCTGGCCTCGGACGCCGCGCACTACTACGCCAATCTGCAAAAGCGCAGCCCGTTTCCGATCGTCTACAATATCGGCGACATGGCGCAGGGCTGGGAGATCGTCGAGCGCCTCGCGGGGCACCCCGATCGTTTCATTCCCGGGCATGACCCGATCGTGGCCGAGATCTATCCGCGCGCCAGCGACAAGGTCGATGCGTTCGCGCTGCATCAGGTGCCGTCGCGCTCCTTCGCCAAATAGGCGGACGAGGTCGCGGGGGAGGCGTCGTCATTCCGGGATGGTGCGTTAGCACCAGACCACAGATGCGCAATTGCGCATCGGGGAATCTCGAGATTCCGGGCTCGCGCTTTCGCGCGCCCCGGAATGACGGACGAAGAGTACGTCAATACGCCTCTTTCGCGTCCGCTTCCGCGCTGGTCTGCACGAGATCGAGGCTCCGTTCGATCTTGCCGAGCAGGTGCGCGAAATCGCGTCGCTCCTGCGCGGACAGGCACGACAAGATCTCCTGCTCCTTGCGCAGCAATCGCGGGATCAGCTCCTCGTACAGCGTCGTTCCCTTGCGCGTCATGCGCAGCCGGTATTCGCGGCGGTCGTCGGCATTTTCGACCCGCTCGACCAGCCGCCGCCGCATCAGGGTGGTGACGGCGCGGCTGATGGTTGATTTATGCGTGCGCGTGCAATGCGAAATGAATTGCGCGCTGCACGGCTCGCGCCGGAAGCCAAGCGTCGCCAGCACCCGCCATTCGGGAATGTCGAGCCCGTAGCGCATCTGATATTCGGCCGACAGCGCCGAACTGACCTCGGCCGCGAGCCGGTTCAGCCGGAACGGCACAAATTGCAAGAGATCGAGCCTGGCGTCCGCGCGCTCCGTCCGAGCCGAAGCGCCGCCGTCGGCGGACTTTTTCGTCCGCGGGCCGGCATCGGGTTCGCCTGAGACGACTGTCGCCAAAATCGCATCCATCCGGGTTGACGTGGGACCGTCCCGGACTAAAATAGTTGCAACTGAGACTATTTGGCAAGACCAAGACCCGGAATTCCAAGGTCCGGGATTCAGTGGCTCAATTCCTCGGCCGGAGCAGGTGGCGCATGGCGCAGGCCAAAAACGATGCAAAGTACGAGGCAAGGCACGAGGCAAACAACGGGGCAAAGACCCAATTTGGCTATCGCCGGCACCCCGATCAGGAGCGGACCGGCGGTGCCATGGCCGAACATCCCGTCGTCGTGGTCGGCGCGGGTCCCGTCGGATTGTCGTTGGCGATCGATCTGGCGCAGCGCGGGCATGGCGTGGTGCTGCTCGACGACGCCGACCGGATCGGCGAGGGCTCGCGCGCGATCTGCTTCTCCAAACGCTCGCTGGAATATTGGGACCGGCTCGGCATCGGCCAGCGCATGATCGACAAGGGCGTGGTGTGGAGCGTCGGCAAGATCTTTCACGGCGATTCGCAGCTCTATCAGTTCAACCTGCTGCCTGAGGAGGGCCATAAGCGGCCTGCCTTCATCAACCTGCAGCAGTTTTACGCCGAGGCCTATCTGGTCGATCGGGTCACGGAGCTGCCCGCGATCGATCTGCGCTGGCGCAACAAGGTGGTCGGTCTCGAGCAACGCAACGACTACGTCGCGCTGACCATCGAGACCCCCGACGGCCCATATCGGATGCATGCGCAGCATGTGATCGCCTGCGACGGCGCCCGCTCGTCGCTGCGGAAGATGGTGGGCGCGGAGTTTTCGGGCCAGATGTTCGAGGACCAGTTCCTGATCGCCGACGTCAAGATGACGGCGGCGTTTCCGACCGAGCGCTGGTTCTGGTTCGATCCGCCGTTTCATGCCGGGCGGTCGGCGCTGCTGCACAAGCAGCCCGACGATGTCTGGCGCATCGACCTGCAGCTCAATCGCTATGCCGATCCCGCGATCGAAAAGCAGCCCGAGAATGTGCGGCCGCGGATCGCACGCATGCTCGGTCACGACAAGTTCGAATTCGAATGGATCTCGCTCTATAAATTCCAGTGCCGCCGCATGGATCGCTTCATCCACGGCCGGGTGATCTTTGCCGGCGACGCCGCGCATCAGGTGTCGCCGTTTGGCGCGCGCGGCGCCAATTCGGGATTGGAAGACGCCGAGAACCTGGCCTGGAAGCTCGATCGCGTCCTGCGCGGGACCTCGCCGGTGACGCTGCTCGAGAGCTATCACAGCGAACGCAGCATGGCGGCCGACGAGAACATCCGCGAGTCAACCCGCTCGACCGATTTCATGGCGCCGAACTCGCACCAGGAAGCGCGCCTGCGCAAGGCGGTGCTGTCGCTGGCGAAGGAGACCGAGTTCGGCAAGCGCATGGTCAATGCGGGCCGGCTCTCGGTGCCGTCGGTCTATGCCTCGCCGCTGTCGACCGCCGATTGCGATGCGTGGCGCGGCGGCCCGCAGCCCGGCGCGTCGATGCCGGATGCGCCGATCGCAGGCGGTTCGGACGACTGCGCGTTCCTGACCGACGCTTTCATCAAAACGGGAAAGCGCTTCACGCTGCTGGAGTTCGGTAACGGCGCGGCCACAGATCCGGGCAAGGACGTCGGCGTGATCCGCATCGGCGGCGAGGGCGGCCTTGCCGACCCGCAAGGCCTTGCGGGCGCACGCTATGACGCGGAGCCCGGGACGGCCTATCTGCTGCGGCCGGACGGCTATGTCGCGGCACGCTTCCGGCGTCCGGTCCGAACAGGACTTGAGCAGGCGCTGTCGCGCGCCTGCGGGTTCAACTGAGGCTTGTCATGGCGCTGTCCACCAGCTCGAATTTTCCAAAGCCGGACGACGCGTTTCGCGCCATCGTCGAGGCGCATCGCGGATTGAGCGACGAGCAGAGCGCCGACTTCGACGCGGCGCTGGTTCTGATCCTCGCCAATCACATCGGCGATCTCGAGGTGCTGCGCGAGGCGATCGTGCTGGCCAGACGCCGCATGATCGATGCTGGCCAGCAGCAACAACAGCAACAACAATAGATAGGGAATGCATTGATGGCGAAGGGTTTCGCGTCCACCACCGACCTCACCGAGAAGAAGGTCACCTTTTCCGAGATCGGTACCGATCTCTATGCCTTCACTGCCGAGGGCGATCCGAATTCGGCCGTCATCGTCGGCGACGACGGCTGCCTCGTGTTCGACGCGCAGGCGACGCCCGCGATGGCGAACAAGGTGATCGAGCGAGTGCGGACCGTCACCGACAAGCCGATCAAATATGTCGTGCTGTCGCATTACCACGCGGTGCGCGTGCTCGGCGCCTCGGCCTACAAGGCGCAAGGCATCATCGCCTCGGAAGAAACCCGCAGGCTTGTCGCCGAGCGCGGCCAGCAGGACTGGGATTCCGAATATGGCCGCTTCCCGCGGCTGTTCCAGGATGCGCAGAGCATTCCCGGCCTGACGTGGCCGACGCTGACCTTCGAAGGGGAGATGTCGATCTATCTCGGCAAGCGCGAGGTGCGGCTGATGCAGCTCGGCGCCGGCCACACCTCGGGCGATATCGTCGCCTGGGTGCCGGATGCGGACGTGATGTTCTCTGGCGACCTGATCGAATATCACTCGGCCTGCTATTGCGGCGACGCGCATTTACGCGAATGGCCGGCGACCTTGAACGAAATCCGCGCCTTCAATCCCAAGGCGATCGCGCCGGGCCGGGGCGATGCGCTGAAAGGAATCGCGACCGGGCGCGACGCGATCGCGATGACGCGCGACTTCGTCACCACGCTCTATGGCGCGGCCGAATCCGCCGTCGCCAAGGGCCGTAACCTCAAGGACAGCATGGCTGCGGCGCGCGAAGTGATGGACCCGAAATTTTCGAGCTTCGCGATCTACGAACATTGTCTGCCATTCAACGTCTCGCGCGCGTTCGACGAGGCGTCGGGCATCGACGATCCCGTGATCTGGACCGCCGAACGCGACCGCGAGATGTGGGCCGCCCTGCAAGGGGCATAGCCAAGGAGGATAGAAATGAACATCAACACCTCGCCCGACCTGGTCGCTCGAAGCTCCGCCCAGGTGACGCCGGGCTATATGTCCGGCTTCGGCAACAGCTTCGAGACGGAATCGCTGCCGGGCGCGCTGCCGATCGGGCGCAACTCGCCGCAGCGCTGCGCCTACGGGCTCTATGCCGAGCAGCTCTCCGGCTCGCCCTTCACCGCGCCGCGCGGCGCCAATGAGCGCTCATGGCTCTATCGCATCCGCCCGTCGGTGAAGCATTCCGGACGCTTTGCGAAGGTCGATGCCGGCCTGTGGCGCAGCGCACCTTGCCATGAATACGACTTGCCGATCGCGCAGTTGCGCTGGGATCCGGCGCCGATTCCGAAAGAGGATGTCACGTTCCTGCAGGGCGTGCAGACCATGACGACCGCGGGCGACGTCAACACGCAAGGAGGCATGGCCGCGCATGTCTACCTCATCACCAAATCGATGGTCGATCAGCATTTCTACAATGCCGACGGCGAGATGATGTTCGTGCTGCAGCAGGGAAATCTGCGTCTCGTCACCGAGTTCGGCCGCATCGATGCCGAGCCCGGTGAGATCGTGGTGATTCCGCGCGGCGTGAAATTCCGCGTGGAAATTCCCTCGGGCCCGGCGCGGGGCTATCTCTGCGAAAATTACGGCGGCGCCTTCACCTTGCCGGAGCGTGGACCCATCGGCGCCAACTGCCTTGCCAACGCGCGCGATTTCTTGACGCCGGTCGCGGCCTATGAGGAAAAGGACACGCCGACCGAGCTTTACGTGAAATGGGGCGGCGCGCTGTTTGCGACCGAGCTGCCGCACTCGCCGATCGACGTGGTGGCCTGGCACGGCAACTATGCGCCCTACAAATACGATCTGCGCACGTTCTCGCCGGTCGGTGCGATCGGCTTCGATCATCCCGATCCGTCGATCTTCACCGTGCTGACCTCGCCGTCGGAGACCGCCGGCACCGCGAACATCGATTTCGTGATCTTTCCGGAGCGCTGGCTGGTGGCGGACAACACCTTCCGTCCGCCCTGGTATCACATGAACATCATGTCGGAGTTCATGGGGCTGATTTACGGCGTCTATGACGCCAAGCCGCAAGGCTTCGTTCCCGGCGGCATGTCCTTGCATAATTGCATGCTGCCGCACGGCCCGGATCGCGAGGCGTTCGATCACGCCTCCAATAGCGAATTGAAGCCGGTGAAGCTGACCGGCACCATGGCCTTCATGTTCGAGACCCGCTATCCGCAGCGCGTCACCGCGCATGCGGCGACGGCGGCGACATTGCAGGACGATTACGCCGATTGCTGGAAGGGACTGGAAAAGCGGTTCGATGCGAATAGGCGGTAACTTATCTGTCCGGCGTGTCGTCATGCCCGGGCTTGTCCCGGGCATCCACGTCTTGAGGCGATCAGGAAAAGTCGTGGATGGCCGGGTCAAGCCCGGCCATGACGGCGTGGAATTGGAGAAACATCTTGCCCCACCCCAACGACCCAAAACTCCGCTCGTTCATTCCGGTCGACCCCGCGTCCGACTTTCCGATCCAGAACCTGCCCTATGGCGTGTTCTCGGCGAAGGGGTTGGCGCCGCGCGTCGGTGTTGCGATCGGCGATCACGTGCTCGATCTCTGGGAACTTGCGCAGGCCTGCCGGATCGATGTCGGCGAGCCCGGCGTGTTCGCAGCATCGACGCTGAACGCGTTCATGGCGCTGGGGCCGAAGGTGTGGTCGAAGACGCGCGCGAGAATCAGCGAATTGTTGCGCAGCGATCATCCCGAATTGCGTGACAATGACGAGCTGCGCCAGCAGGCGCTGGTGCCGATGGCCGACGTCAAGCTGCATATGCCGTTCGCGGTCGCAGGCTACACGGACTTCTATTCCTCGAAGGAGCACGCCACCAATGTCGGCGTGATGTTCCGCGGCAAGGACAATGCGTTGCAGCCGAACTGGCTGCACATGCCGATAGGCTATAACGGCCGCGCCTCGACCGTCGTGGTGTCCGGCAGCAAGGTGCGCCGCCCGCGCGGGCAGTTGAAGCCGCCGAATGTCGAGGCGCCGAGCTTCGCCCCCTGCAAGCGGCTCGACTTCGAGCTTGAGATAGGCGTCGTGATCGGCCAATCGTCGCCGATCGGCGAGATGCTGAACGAGGCGCAGGCGGAAGACGTGATCTTCGGCTTCGTGCTCCTGAACGACTGGAGCGCGCGCGACATCCAGCAATGGGAATATGTGCCGCTCGGGCCGTTCCAGGCCAAGGCCTTTGCGACCTCGATCAGTCCGTGGATCGTGACGCGCGAGGCGCTGGAGCCGTTCCGGCTGCAGGGACCGGAGCAGACGCCGGTGCCATTGCCGTATCTGCGTCAGACCCAGCCGAACAATTATGATATCGAGCTCGACGTGGCGTTGCGGGCGGCGCAGATGAACGAAGCGCAGAGCATCTGCCGCACCAATTTCAAATACATGTACTGGTCCTCGGTGCAGCAGCTCGTGCACCACGCCTCAAGCGGCTGTGCGATGAGCATCGGCGATCTCCTGGGCAGCGGCACGATCTCGGGGCCGGAGAAGCATCAGCGCGGCAGCCTCTTGGAGATCAGTTGGAACGGCTCCGAGCCGATCGAACTGCAAGGCGGCCTCGAGCGCACGTTCCTGGAAGACGGCGATTCGCTCGTGATGCGCGGCTGGTGCCAGGGCGACGGCTACCGCGTCGGCTTCGGCGCGGTCGAGGGGACGATTGTGCCGGCGGAGTGACCGTCATTCCGGGGCGATGCGCAGCATCGAACCCGGAATCTCGAGATTCCGGGTCTGGTCCATCCAAGTCGGCTGTTGCCGACTTGGACAATTATATTGCTAAACTCGGATAAACCCGAGTTTAGTGGACCATCCCGGAATGACGGCGTTGAGAGAGTCACCGCTCCCCCGGCGGAATGTCCCTGATCCGCGCTACGTGCGCGGCGATATCGTCAAGACTGTACTTCAGATGCACTCGCTTGTCCGATGGCGGCTGCCTGACGACGCATGCGCCTGGCCGCCATTCCTTCGCGGGCCGGATCGGCCGCGGCGCGAAGCCGCCGCCGCAGTTCGGGCAGACATTCCCGATCTTGGTCTCCACGCAGTCCGCGCAGAAGGTGCATTCATAGGAGCAGATCCGCGCCTCCAGCGAATGGGGCGGAAGATCCTTGTCGCAATATTCGCAGTTCGGCCGCAGTTGCAGCGCCATGGTCATCTCATCGTTTGCAATAGAGCATGATCCGGAAAAGTGGGCACCGGTTTTCCGAAAAGATCATGCTCAAATAATAACTTAGAGCGCGATGATGATTCATCCTGAACTCATCGCGCTCTAAGGCGATGATCGCAAATCGTGCGCCCGATTCGAATGGCGAATTTCCCTCGATTTGCGCCACGCGAACCGGACTACCCCTTCAACGGCAGTTTCGAACTCTCCTTCAGCCGGTCGAGCACGATCGACGAGCGCACATGCGCCACGCTCTGGTGCGGCATCAGCACGTTGTTGACGATGTCGGACAGGCTCTTGAGGTCGCGCAGCACGACCTTGAGCACGTAGTCGGCATCGCCGGTCAGCGAATAGGCTTCCTGGATGTCGTCGACGCGGTTGACCAGGGTGCGGAACTTCTTGGCGTTGTCGGGCGAATGGGTCGCGAGCGTGATGTGGATGAAGGCGATCAGATTGAAGCCGAGGGCATCGGCGGCGAGATCGGCGTGATAGCCCGCGATGACCTTGTCCTCCTCGAGGCGCATCCGCCGCCGCGAGCATTGCGAAGCCGATAATCCAATGCGGTCCGCGAGCTGCTGGTTGGTCAGCCGGCCGTCGGCCTGCAGCGCCGCCAGCATTTTCAGGTCAAAAGTGTCAACGTCGATCATGCGTAAAATGCCCCATAGGTGCACGAAACGTGCATCATTCTAGCCAATTGCGCCTCCCTTTGCATGCACTTTGTGGAGAAAATGCCGGAGACTGCCCCAAAGCAGCTCCGGGAGTTCAATCATGGGTCCATTTCCACACGACGCGCCGGCCGCCACCATCAGCACCGACAATCCGATGGGCACCGACGGGTTCGAGTTCGTCGAATATGCCCATCCCGATCCGCAGGCGCTGCACGCGCTGTTCAAACTGATGGGCTATGCGGCGGTGGCGCGGCACCGCAGCAAGCAGATCACGCTCTATCGCCAAGGCGATATCAACTACCTCGTCAACGAGGAGCCCGGCAGCCACGGCGTCGATTTCGTCGCGGCTCACGGTCCCTGCGCGCCGTCGATGGCGTTTCGGGTGGTCGACGCCAAGAAGGCCTTCGAGCGCGCGCTGTCGCTTGGCGCGGAAGCCGCTGAGGTGTCGCCGGCGCGGAAGACGCTCGACGTTCCCGCCATCAAGGGCATCGGCGGCAGTCTCTTGTACTTCGTCGATCGCTACGGCGCCAAGGGCTCGGCCTACGATGCCGAGTTCGAATGGCTCGCTGCGCGCGACCCGCGGCCGGCGGGCGCGGGACTCTATTATATCGATCACCTCACCCACAATGTGCATCGCGGCCGCATGAATGTGTGGGCGGGCTTCTATGAAAGACTGTTCAACTTCCGCCAGATCCGCTTCTTCGACATCGAGGGCCGTGCGTCTGGGCTGTTCTCGCGCGCGCTGACCAGCCCCGACGGCAAGATCAGGATTCCGATCAACGAGGATGCCGGTGAGGCCGGCCAGATCGAGGAATATCTCAAGGTGTATCGCGGCGAAGGCATCCAGCACATCGCCTGCGGAGTGCGCGATATCTTTGCGACCATCGAAGGCCTGCGTGCCGCCGGCCTGCCGTTCATGCCGTCGCCGCCCGACACCTATTTCGAGAAGATCGATGCGCGACTGCCCGGACATGGCGAGGACATCGCGCGGCTCAAGAAGAACGGCATCCTGATCGACGGCGAGGGTGTCGTCGATGGCGGCCTCACCAAAGTGCTGCTGCAGATTTTTTCGGCGAACGCGATCGGGCCGATCTTTTTCGAATTCATCCAGCGCAAGGGCGACGACGGTTTCGGCGAAGGCAATTTCAAGGCGCTGTTCGAATCGATCGAGGAAGACCAGATCCGCCGCGGCGTGTTGAAGGTGGAGCCCGCGGAGTAGCCATGTCGACGAGTCGTAGGTGCGTAGGGTGGGCACGCGGAGCCTGTCATCGGGCGCGCATTCGCGCGACCCGTTGGCTTTGCCCACCCTACGATTCTTCTTTCGTCGTCCCTGCGGAAGCAGGGACCCATACCGCGTGATATCTCGATAGGAAATCGCGTCAGAGGTTCTTTTTCAAGAACCGAAGCCGGTGGTTGGGTCCCTGCTTTCGCAGGGACGACGAAGGTTCATCCCCCCGTCTTCCACGCGCTCGCCAGTTCACCGATATCCGCCGTCTCCGCCTCCCTTATCACCGACGGCGTGCGGGAGAAGCGCGGCGCGGGGGCGGGCTGGGTGACGCCGTGGCGCTCGACGAAAATCTTTCGCGCGGCGTTGTGCGGATGCTTTGGCGCTTCCGCCATGGTCAGGATCGGCGCGAAGCAGATGTCGGTGCCTTCCATGATCTTGCACCAGTCTTCGCGGGTCTTGCTCTTGAACACCTGCGTCAATTTTTCCCTCAGCGCGGGCCACGCCTTGCGGTCCATCTGTGCGTCGAAATCGGCATCGGTGAGCCCGGCATGCTGGCGCAGGAGCGCATAGAACTGCGGCTCGATCGAGCCGATCGAGATGAAATGGCCGCAGGAGCATTCATAGATGCCGTAGAAATGCGCGCCGCCGTCGAGGAAATTGTTCTCGCGCCCCTCGACCCAGCGGCCCGCGGCGGCGAGATCGAAGAACATCGACATCAGCGAGGCCGCACCGTCGCACATCGCGGCGTCCACCACCTGCCCCTTGCCGGATCTGGACGCTTCCAGCAGCGCCGCGAGCACGCCGACCACGAGATAGAGCGCGCCGCCGCCGAAATCGCCGACGAGATTGAGCGGCGGCACCGGTTTCTCAGCGGTGCCGATCGCGGCCAGTGCGCCCGTCACCGAGATGTAGTTGATGTCGTGACCGGCGGCCTGCGCCAGCGGGCCTTCCTGGCCCCAGCCGGTCATGCGGCCGTAGACCAGTTTCGGATTCTTCGCCAACACGACATCAGGACCGAGTCCGAGACGCTCCATCACGCCCGGACGAAAGCCTTCGATCAGCGCGTCGGCATGGCCAAGGAGATCGAGCACCTGGGCGACCGCTGTCTTGTCCTTCAGATCGAGCTCGACGACCTTGCGGCCGCGTCCCGCCACAGATTTCAGGTTCTTCCTGGCGCCGACCCGGTCGAGGGTGACGACTTCGGCGCCCATGTCGGCCAGCATCATGCAGGCAAAGGGCCCGGGGCCGATGCCGGCGAATTCGACGATGCGGGTGCCGGCAAGCGGGCCGGAGGCTTTGACCTGGGATTGCGAGGCTGATTTATCGAGCACGATCTTGTTCCATCGATGATGTGAGATTCAAGCCGCCGGCGCCGTGACGGTCGGGATCGCTGAGCGTGACTTTCGCGGCATCCGCCCAGAGTTTCGCGTTCTGCTTCTGCCGTTCGGTGCCGGTGCCTTCCTCTGCGACCTTGCGGCCGAGCGCGACATAGACCGGGATGTCCTCGTCGCGCATCGGCTTCATGGCTTGCTTGCGCGCCAGTGCCTTCTCGACATAGGGCGCGAGTTCTTCCTGTTTTCTTTTCTCACGCTCGATCTCGCGCGTCTTGAATTCCGGCATCACCTCATATGCGAACAGTTGCATCGCGTCGCAGATGTGTTCGTGCTTGTTGCGGCCGCCCTGCTGAATGAACACGGTCTGGTCGACGCCGGATTCCTCGAAATGCCGCAGGTGCGTCCGCAACTGATCCGGCGTGCCGATGCCGTGGTCGGCGCCGGCCGGCGGCAAGGCGTGGCGCGCCTTCTCGAAATTGGCCCAGATGTCGGTGCGGCCCGGCTTGTGCTCACCGAAGATGTAATGATGCGCCAGCCCGTAGCGGAAGAAGCGCAAGCCATCCTCGCCGCGGCGGCGCGATTCCTCCTCGTCCGGATGCAGCGAGAAGCCGGTCACCATCGCGACATTCGGATTGACCGCGTAGCCGATCGGCACGCATTCCTCCTTGAAGATGCGATAGTAGTCATCGACCCATAGCTTGGCCTCGCGCGGGTCGACAAAGGCAAAGGTCAGCGCACCGATGCCGCAGCGTGCCGCCATCTTGATGGTTTCGCGGTTGGAGCAGGCGACCCAGAGCGGCGGATGCGGCTTCTGCAATGGCTTCGGCACCACGTTGCGGCAGGGCATCTCGAAGAACTCGCCCTGGAAGCCGGGATAGGGGTCCATCACCAGCATATTGACGCACTGCTCGACGCCCTCTTGCCACATCCGCCGCTTCTCGACCGCATCGAAGCCGACATTGAATCCGCCAAGCTCCATCAGCGAGGCGCTCTCGCCGGTGCCGAATTCGACGCGTCCGTTGGACACCAGATCGAGCGTTGCGATGCGCTCGGCGACGCGGGCCGGGTGGTTGTATTTCGGCGGCATCAGGCAGATGCCGTGGCCAAGCCGGATTTGCCTGGTGCGCTGCGAGCAGGCCGCGAGAAAGATCTCGGGCGCGGAAGAATGCGAATATTCCTCGAGAAAATGATGCTCGACTTCCCAGGCATAGTCGATGCCGAGCCGGTCGGCGAGCTCGACCTGGTCGAGCGCCTCCTGCAGCAAGCGGTGCTCGGCCCCCTCGGCCCATGGCCGCGGCAGTTGATGCTCATAGAAAATACCGAATTTCATGGGCGCTCCGGGTGGCTTTTTTAGTTAGCTGATTAATGAAATTGTCTCGCCTTGCGGGCGGCGTGGCAAGCGCCTTTTGCCGAGAATATCTTCAAAAACGAGAGCGGCGCGCATCGCTGCGCGCCGCTCGCATGGTTCGAAATGGGTTGTGCGATCAGCCGGCCGCGGTCACCGCGCGCTGCGCCATCACCTTGATGAGATTGGCGCGGTAGGTCGGTGAACCGTGGATGTCGCTCAAAAGCCCATCGGCGGATATCGTCACATTGTCGAGCGCGCCCGCCGACCAGTTGGCCTTCAGCGCCGCCTCGATGGCCGGTACCCGCATGACGCCGCTCTGCGAGGCGCCGGTCGCGGCAGCACGAACGTCGCCCGCCTTGGTCTTGGCGACGAACACGCCGGTCAGCGCGAAGCGCGAGGCGGGATGCGGAAACTTGGCATAGCCCGCCTTGGCCGGAATCGGGAACGACACCGCGGTGATGATTTCGCCGTCCTGCAGATCGGTTGCGAACAGGCCCCTGAAGAAATCGTCCGACGCGATCGAGCGCTTGTTGGTCTTGACCGTTGCGCCGAGCGCGAGCAGCGCCGCAGGATAGTCGGCGGCGGGATCGTTGTTGGCGATCGAGCCGCCGATGGTGCCGCGATGGCGCACGGCCGGATCGCCGATCAGGGAGGCGAGATAGGCCAGTGCCGGTAGGGTCTTTTTCGCGGCGTCGCTTTGGGCTACGTCGTAATGCGCCGTTGCGGCCTTGATGGTCAGCGTATCGGCTGATGCCTCGACGCCGATCAGTTCCTTGATCTTGCCGAGGTCGATGACGTCGGAGGGACCCGCGAGCCGCTGCTTCATCACGGGGATCAGCGTGTGGCCGCCGGCGAGATATTTCGCATCCGTGCCTTTCGCAAACAGTGCGACGGCTTCGTCGACGGAGGAGGGGCGGTGATAGGTGGTCTGATACATGTTGCGTTCCCCTTAACCGTGGATGGCGTGCCAGACGCGGTCGGGCGTCGCCGGCATTTCCAGCTTGTTGTTGCCGATCGCGTCGGTGATGGCGTTGATGACGGCGGCCGATGATCCGATCGCGCCGGCCTCGCCGCAGCCCTTGACGCCGAGCGGATTGCCCGGACACAGCGTCGGGGTGTGCGACAGCTTGAAGGAGGGCAGATCGTCGGCCCGCGGCATGGCGTAATCCATGAACGACGCGGTCACGGGCTGGCCGTTTTCGTTATAGATCGCGCCTTCCAGCAATGCCTGGCCGATGCCCTGCGCAAGCCCGCCATGGACCTGCCCCTCGACGATCATCGGGTTGATCAGCCGCCCGAAATCGTCAGCCGCGACGAAGTTGACGAATGACGTCTTGCCGGTGCCGGGATCGACTTCGAGCTCGCAGATATAGGCGCCTGCCGGGAAGGTGAAGTTGGTTGGATCGTAGAACGCGGTCTCCTTCAGGCCTGGCTCCATGCCGTCGGGCAAATTGTGCGCGGTGTAGGCGGCGAGCGCGACCATCGGCAGCGCGATCGACTTGTCGGTGCCCGTCACCTTGAACTCGCCGTTCTCGATCACGATGTCGCCCTCGGACGCTTCCAGCGCGTGGGCCGCGATCTTCTTGGCTTTGGCTTCGACCTTCTCCATCGCCTTGACGATGGCGGTGCCGCCGACCGCGATGGAGCGTGAGCCGTAGGTGCCCATGCCGAACTGCACCTTGTCGGTGTCGCCATGGACGATCTGCACCTGGCTGATCGGAACGCCGAGCCGTTCTGCGACCAGTTGCGCAAAAGTCGTCTCGTGGCCCTGGCCGTGGCTGTGCGAACCGGTCAGGATCTCGATGGTGCCGACCGGATTGACGCGCACCTCGGCGGATTCCCACAGGCCGACGCCGGCGCCCAGGCTGCCGACCGCTTTCGAGGGCGCGATGCCGCAGGCCTCGATGTAACAGGAGACGCCGAGACCGCGAAGCTTGCCGTCGGATTTCGCCTTCGCCTTGCGCGCCGGGAAGCCGGCGTAATCGATCGCCTTCTTGGCGGCCTCGAGCGAGGCGTTGAAGTCGCCGATGTCGTAGGCCATGATGACCGGCGTCTGGTACGGAAACTGCGTGATGAAGTTCTTGGCGCGCAGCTCAGTCGGATCGACCTTCAACTGACGCGCCGCGGTCTCCATCATGCGCTCGAGCAGATAGCTGGCCTCGGGCCGGCCCGCGCCGCGATAGGCATCGACCGGCGTGGTGTTGGTGTAGACGCCCATCACCTCGGCATAGATCGCCGGGATGACGTACTGGCCGGAGAGCAGCGTCGCGTAGAGATAGGTCGGCACCGCCGACGAGAACAGCGACATATAGGCGCCGAAATTGGCGTGGGTCTTGACCCGCAGGCCAAGGATCTTGGTGTCCTTGTCGAACGCCATTTCCGCATGCGTGACGTGGTCGCGGCCGTGGGCGTCGGTGAGGAAGGCTTCAGAGCGATCGCCGGTCCATTTCACGGGGCGGCCGACCTTTTTCGAGGCCCATAGCGCCACCATTTCCTCGGGATAGATGTAGATCTTCGAACCAAAGCCGCCACCGACATCGGGCGCCACCACGCGCAGCTTGTGCTCTGGCGCGATGTTGTAGAACGCTGACAGAACCAGCCGCGCGACATGCGGATTCTGCGAGGTCGTGTACAGCGTGTAGTGCTCTTCGGCCGCGTCATAATCGGCGACCGCCGCGCGCGGCTCCATCGCGTTCGGCACCAGGCGGTTGTTGGTGAGGTCCAGCGTGACCACATTGGCGGCCTTGGCGAAGGCGGCGCTCACCGCGGCCTCGTCGCCCAGCGCCCAGTCGTAGACGACATTGCCCGGCGCTTCCGGATGCAGTTGCGGGGCGCCCGGCTTGATCGCCGAGCGAACATCGGGAACGGCTGGCAGCTCCTCGTAATCGATCACGACGGCTTCCGCGGCATCGCGTGCCAAATTCTTGCTTTCGGCGATGACGACCGCGACCGCCTGGCCGACGAAGCGCACGGTTTCCGGCGCCATCGCGGGCCACGCGCCCATTTTCATCGGCGAACCGTCCTTGGAGGTGATCGCCCAGCCGCAGATCAGGTTGCCGACCTTGTCGTCCACGATCTGCTGGCCGGTCAGGACGGCGAGCACGCCCGGCATGCTCATCGCGGTGGAAGAGTCAATGCTCTTGACCTTTGCATGGGCGTGCGGGCTGCGGATGAAATGGGCGTAGGTCATGCCGACAAGCTTGATGTCGTCGACGTAGCGGCCTTTGCCTGTGATAAAGCGCCGGTCTTCCTTGCGCACGACGCTCGCGCCAATGCCCTCAACACCCATGTCCTGTTCTCCCTGTCGGAGTTCGTTTCCCGCCATTTCCATCGAAGCTGGCGGTCTTGAATTTGGGAAGTCGGCCGGCCGTCGGCGCTATTCGGCGGCCTGTGCGACCTTCATGCGCCCTGCGGCGTCGAGCACCGATTTGACGATGTTGTGGTAACCGGTGCAGCGGCAGATATTGCCTTCGAGCTCGTGCCGGACGGTTTCCTCGTCGAGCTGGCCGCCAGATCCTTGAGAATGATGGCGGTGCACGATGTCGATCGCCGACATGATCATGCCCGGCGTGCAGTATCCGCACTGCAGGCCGTGATTGTCGCGGAACGCCGCCTGCATCGGATGCAGTTCGTCGCCCCTGGAGATACCTTCGATGGTGATGACATTGGAGCCTGCGGCCTGTCCGGCCAGCACAGTGCAGGATTTCACCGCCCGGCCGTCGATATGCACGACGCAGGCGCCGCATTGGCTGGTATCGCAGCCGACATGGGTGCCGGTCAGGTTGAGATGCTCGCGCAGCAGATGGACCAGCAGCGTTCGGTCTTCGACGTCGACCGAGACCGCCTTGCCGTTCACTGTCAATTTGATTGTCGACACGTGTGCTCCCTCCCGATGATTTTGAATTTTTCCAATTAGAGACAGGGGCCGGGAACTTTGCAACTAGGATTTTTGTCTCGGAAGTCATTGTGATGCCGCGTCTCTTGGTTCTCTCGCCGGGGAGAGGCGTCATGGAGCCAGGCTGCCGCGACGCCGGCCAGCACGCTCCTGGGCCTCTTCAAGACTTCCCGGCGCCCGCGCAATTTACCGGCTCTTATCCATTGTGCCCTAAGGTTGCCCGGGGGGATTGGACGCCGGGGCTGACCGGCGCCAGCCTGTTTTCGAAACAGAAAACGGAGTTCGGGGTGGAGGGGTGGACATGCCTGGGGGCATTCGGCCGCAGCGGCGGCTCTTGAGGTTTCCGGCTTTCCGATTTCGCGCCAAGATCATGCTGGGCTTCGTCGTCGTGCTGACCGTCTCGGCGGCGAGCCTCGGCATTGCCTATCTTGGCTTCGAGCACATCGCCTCGGCCGTGGCGTCCTATCGCAACAGCGTGTCGGAGGCCGATCTTGCCCGCAATATCGACCGCGAATTGATATCCTACCGCGCGCTGGTGAAATATTATGTGGTGACGGGCAAGGAAGATGACGCCAAGGCGGCGCTTGCGGCCGAGGCCAGCCTGAGAGACGCCATCGATCAATCGCTGAAGGGCAATGGGAAACCGGCCCGGCAGGAGGGGCTCAACCATCTCGCCGGCGAGTTCAAGAATTTCGCCGCGACCTTTGCCGAAATCCTCAAGATCAAGCGCGACAGCGCGCTGGTGACGCAGAACCAGCTCATGCGCGACGCCAACATGCTGCGTTACAAGCTCGACGATATCGCCAGCAATGCCGCCGAGGCCGAACTGCCGGCGGTCGAGCTCGGCGCCAAGCAGGTGAGTGCGCAATTCCAGGCCGCGATCGCGATCGCCAATACCTTTGTCATCAATTCCGACCAGACGGTCGCGGCGAGCGCGTTGGCGCGCTTGAAATTCGTCGAACATGCCGTGCAGGCGATTTCCACGACCGAGGCGCAACTCCTTGCCGGGCTGAAAGAGGCCACGGCATTGCTTGGCGAATACCGGCAGGCGCTGACACGACTCGTCGAGAACGCGAAAACGATCGATGATCTCGTCACCGCGATGTCGGGCTCCGCGGGCGCGATCATGCGGGGCACCAGCGCGATGAAGGCGGACCTGGTCTCCGATCAGCAAAGGCTCGAAGCGGACACCCACGCCATCATCGGCGAGACCCAGCGGCTGATCATCATGCTTGCGGCCGGCGGCTTTGTGCTCGGTGGCCTGTTGGCGCTGCTGCTTGGCCGGGGCATCTCCAAGCCGATGACGGCGATGTGCAAGGCGATGCGCGAACTCGCCTCCGGCCATTTCGACGTCGTGTTGCCCGGGCTCGGGCGGGCAGACGAACTCGGCGAGATGGCCGGCGCGGTGGAGGAGTTCAAGGTGCAGGCCATCGCCAAGGCCGAGCGCGATGCCGCGACGCAGGACGCGCGGAACAAGGCGGCCGGCACCGCCCGCCGTGCCGAACTGATTCGCTTCGCCGACGATTTCGAGGCGGCGGTGGGCGCGATCGTCTCCAACGTTTCGGCCTCGGCCGGCCATCTGGAGCAGGCCGCGAGCACGCTGACGCGCACCGCCGAAGCGACGCAACGCCTGTCGGGCCAGGCAACGGGCCGCTCGGAAGAAGCCTCCGGCAACATCCAATCGGTGGCGTCGGCGACCGAGGAACTATCGGTGTCCGTCGACGAGATCGGCAGGCAGGTGCGCGAGTCCAACCGGATCGCCGAAGCCGCCGTGGCCCAGGCCGAGCAGACCGACGGGCGGATCGGCAAATTGTCGCGCGCAGCCCAGGAGATCGGCGACGTCGTCAAGCTGATCACCGCGATCGCCGAACAGACCAATTTGTTGGCCTTGAACGCCACCATCGAGGCCGCGCGGGCCGGCGATGCCGGCCGCGGCTTCGCTGTCGTCGCGGCCGAGGTCAAGTCGCTGTCCGAGCAGACCGCGAAGGCGACGGACGAGATCTCGCATCATATCTCCAGCATGCAGGGCGCGACGCAGGAATCGGTCACGGCGATCAAGGAGATCGGCGCGACCATCGGCCAGATTTCGAACATCGCCTCCTCGATCGCGAGCGCGGTCGAGCAGCAGGGCGGCGCGACCCAGCAGATCGCGCGCAATGTCCAGAGCGTGGCGCAGGGAACCCGCGAGGCCACGTCAAATATCGTCGAGGTCACTCGCGGTGCGACCGAAACCGGCGCGGCGTCGGGAGAAGTCTTGAGTTCGGCCAAGGCGCTGTCGAGCGAGAGCACGCGACTCAAGGCCGAACTTGACCGCTTCATGGCGAATATTCGCGCGGCTTAGATTGCAAGCGAAGATGCGGCCGTCATTGCGAGCCAACGGGTCGCGCGAATGCGCGCCCGATGACAGGCTCCGCGAAGCAATCCATGGCCGGGGAGAGATTCTGAATTGTCGCAATGACGATCTTGCTACCACCGCCGCCTTGGATGAATGGATTCCGGGCGCGGCGCTTTGCGCCGCCCCGGAATGACGAGAGGGAGCAGGATGACGCTACTTCTTTTCGTCCCACTCCCTTTTCCGTCCTACTCCCTCCCGAACGCGTGCTTCAATTCCGTCTTTGCCCGCTCCAGCCGCTCGCGCTCGGTCTTCGGTAAATTCCTGCCGGCGCGGTTGATGTAGAAGGTCAGCATCGACAGCGCCGAGCGGTAGGCGCCGGATTTGCGGCGCGCGCTGCGTTCCGCCGAACGCTTCAGCGAGGCCGCGATCTTCTTTGCGCTGGTCAGCTTGAACACGCCGCGACGCAGATCGAGCGCGTCGCTCTCGTTTGTGACGCGCTGCGACCAGCGTTTTGGCGCGGCCTTCCGCGCGGTCGTCCGCGAAGGTGTTCTTCGAGCCGGTGTTCTTCGAGCCGGTGCTTTTCGTGCCGGGGCTCTTCGTGCCTGGGCTTGGCGTGAAGATGCAGGTTTCTTGCGCGCAACCATCGTCAACTCCATGCATTGATGGTGAAAACAAGCGCGGACCCGATCCGTTCCTCTGTGGTTGCGCTGGGAACCCCTGCCTCTCCGCGGCGTTAAACAATGTGGCAGGTATAAGATTGGCCGCTATCGCGCCCGAACGCCCTGGAAATATCGTCTTTCCGGGCGATTCGGCGTTGCGCCGATCGGATGGGTCGATCGAATGGATGTGAAGCATAGTCCGGCGTCGCCGTTTGCCGCCGATACGTCGGCTTCCGCTTCATCCGCGGACGAGCGCGTCATCGAAACCAGCATTCCCTTGCGGCTCGACAGCCTGACATGGAGCGGCTTTCACACCCGCGTCATCCTCGCGCTCGGCATCACCTGGATTCTGGACGGACTGGAGGTGACGCTTGCCGGCGCATTGTCCGGCGCGCTGAAGGCAAGCCCGACGCTGCATTTCTCCAACTTCGATGTCGGCCTCGCCAACAGCGCCTATCTCGCGGGCGCGGTGCTCGGCGCGCTCGGCTTCGGCTGGCTGACCGATCGGATCGGACGCAAGAAGCTGTTCTTCATCACGCTTGCGGTCTATCTCACGGCGACCGCGGCGACCGCCCTGTCGTGGAGCGTCGCCAGCTACGCGCTGTTTCGCTTCCTGACCGGCGCGGGCATCGGGGGCGAATATACCGCGATCAATTCGACCATTCAGGAATTGGTGCCGGCGCGTTATCGCGGCTGGACCGATCTCGTCATCAACGGCAGCTTCTGGCTCGGCGCCGCCATCGGCGCCGCGAGCGCCATCCTGCTGCTCGATCCGGCGGTTGCCAGCGCCGATGTCGGCTGGCGGATCGCTTATTTCACCGGCGCCTGCCTCGGCCTGATCGTTTTCGTGATGCGGCTGTGGATTCCCGAAAGTCCACGCTGGCTGATGATCCACGGTCGGCCCGACCAGGCCCATGCCATCGTCGATGAGATCGAAAAATCCGTCATCGGGCATGTGCAGGATCAGCGCGAGCATCCCTTCATACGCTGTTTTTTTCATACCGCCAGCGCGCGCTGGTCGGGCTCGCGCTGATGGTCGCGCAGGCGTTCTTCTACAACGCGATCTTCTTCACCTTTGCGCTGGTGCTGACGGATTTCTACGGCATCGCCTCGGACCAGGTCGGCTGGTACATCCTGCCCTTCGCCGCCGGCAACTTCCTGGGGCCCCTGCTGCTCGGACGGCTGTTCGATACGCTCGGGCGCCGCACGATGATCGCGCTGACCTATGGCGTCTCGGGCATCCTGCTCGCGATATCAGGCTATCTGTTCTCGATCGGCGCTTTGAGCGCGCAAGGCCAGACCATCGCCTGGATGGTCATCTTCTTCTTTGCCTCTCCCGCCGCGAGCGCGGCCTATCTGACCGTCAGCGAGACGTTTCCGCTGGAGGTGCGCGCGCTGGCGATCGCGATATTCTACGCCGTGGGAACAGGCATTGGCGGCGTGGTCGGACCGGCGCTGTTCGGCGTGCTGATCGATACCGGCGCTCGCGGCAGCGTTTTCGCCGGCTATCTGCTCGGGGCCGCCCTCATGATCGCGGCAGCCCTGATCGCCTGGCGCTATGCCGTCGCGGCAGAACGAAAATCGCTGGAATCTGTCGCACGGCCGCTTGCCTTTGTGGAGTAGAATGACGTGAACGAAGAGCAGGATTTAGCGGAAATGCCGTTGCAGGACGATCGCACACTGGAAGAGGCTGGAGAGCCGGGCGCGGCTGCCTTGCCGCGCTCGCTCGTTCCGCATCTGAGTCGGACGGCGATCCTGCTCGACATCGACGGCACCCTGCTCGATCTGGCGCCGACGCCGCGCGAAGTCTGGGTGCCGCCGGATCTTGCGCTCAACCTCAATCGTCTCCTCGAGCGGACGTCGGGCGCGCTCGCACTGGTCAGCGGTCGTTCGCTGAACGACATCGACCTGATCTTCGCGCCGGAGCTGTTTCCGGCGGTCGGCGGTCACGGCGCGGAAATGCGTCTGTCCACCGATAGCGAGGCGGTGGCCACGCACGCGCCACCGATGGACAAGGAATTGAAGCGGCGGCTGGCGTCGATCGCGCGGCTCAGTCCTGGAATCCTGCTGGAAGACAAGGGCTACTCGCTGGCGCTGCATTATCGCCTCGCGCCGCATGCCGAGAAGGCGATCTACGAAGCGGTTTCGCTGATCAGGGCCGATCTGCCGAACGCGCCGATCGAAGTGCTGCCCGGAAAATGCGTCTGCGAGATCAAGCATTCCGGTTTCACCAAGGCGAGCGGCGTACACGAATTGATGACCCACGAGCCGTTCAAGGGCCGCCGGCCGCTGTTCATCGGCGATGACGTCACGGACGAATCGGTGTTCGCGATCATGCCGGATTTCGACGGCCTCGCATTCTCCGTCGGGCGGCGCGCGCGGGGCGTGGCCGGTCATTTTGATTCGCCGAGCGACGTGCGAAAGTTCCTCGCGAGCCTGCTTGACGAGGCAATGCCTTGACGCGGCCATAATCGACTTCACGTTTTCCTGAATAAGAATCTCATACGCACGATGGAGGGCATTCCATCGGAGCGAAAGCTGTTCCGGTGGCGGTTTTCCTCTTCAGTTCCGCCCCTGTTCGACCCCGGACGAGCCCGAATTCGGTTTCATTTCGTTGAAAAAGTGAAGAGGAACCACATTGATGAATAACAGTTAAATACGCGCACTATCAGGAGGGGAACCGGTGAACCTCGTCGTTGTCTCAAATCGTGTTGCACGGGGCAAAGCCAACGAGCCCATGACGGGTGGGCTGGCGGCAGCGCTGTTGCCCGTGGTGGAGAAATCCGGCGCGATCTGGGTCGGTTCATCCGGCCGGGTCCGCGATGGAGTCCAGAAGGAGCAGTTCGCCGAGATCGAAGCGCTCGGCGCCGGCGCGCTGGCCTTGCTCGATCTGCCGGCGGCACACTATGGCGGCTATTATGAAGGCTTCGCCAATTCAGCGCTGTGGCCGGCGCTGCATTCACGCAGCGATCTGATTCGCGTCTCGCAGGGCGACTATTTGTCGTATCGCGAGGTCAACGCCTTCATGGCGCGCGCGCTGTTGCGCTTCAACAAGCCGGACACCGCGTTCTGGGTACAGGATTATCACTTCCTGGCGCTCGGCGCCGAGTTGCGCGACCTCGGCGTCACCGGGCCGATCGGCTTCTTCCTGCATACGCCGTGGCCCGCGAGCAGCGTCGTCGAAGGCGTGCCGCATCATCGCGACCTGATCGAGGCGATGCTGGCTTACGACCTCGTCGGCTTCCAGACCGAGGAGGACTGCGAAAACTTTCTGTCCTATGCACGTGAAAATCTCGGACTCAAGGTGCACGGCGATGTCGTGATGTCGCGGCACGGACGGACGCGCCTTTCCGTCTTCCCGATCGGCATCGATGCCGACAAATTCGCGCAATATGCCGCCAAGTCGATGACGCATCCGGATGTGTCGCGGCTGCGGCGCAGCCTGAACGGCGAGAAGCTCGCGATCGGCGTCGATCGGCTGGATTACTCCAAGGGGCTCGTCAACCGAATCAGTGCGTTCGACCGGATGTGGACCGCGCAGCCGGCGCTGACGCGCACCGTCTCGCTGCTGCAGATCGCCACGCCCTCGCGCGGCTCCATCGAGGCCTATGGCAAGCTGCAGGACGACGTCGCGCGCCTTGTCAGCGACGTCAACGGCCGTCACGGCGAGGTGGACTGGACGCCCATACGCTATCTCAACAAGGGTTTCAGCCAGGCCGTGCTGGCCGGGCTCTATCGCACCGCGCAGGTCGGTGTGGTGACGCCGCTGCATGACGGCATGAATCTGGTGGCCAAGGAATATGTCGCGGCCCAGAATCCGGTCGATCCCGGCGTGCTGGTGCTGTCGAAATTCGCCGGTGCCGCCAACGAGCTGGACGCCGCCCTGCAGGTCAATCCGCACGATATCGACGGCATGGCGCAAGCCATCGCGGTCGCGCTGTCGATGCCGCTGATCGAGCGGCGCATGCGATACGAAGCGATGATGAAGACGCTGCACAGCCAGACCATCCAGCGATGGTTTTCGGATTTCATCGAGGCGTTGCAGGACAGCCAGACCCGCAAGGTGGCCGCCGAGCCGATCATCGCGAGCGGGCCGTCATTATGGCCGCGTCGCGTGATTCAATCGGGTGTGCGATATCACTGAGACATGAAATCGTGAGGAGCCGGCCAGCTTATCGGCCGCCCCCTCGCGCTTCTTCCGCAAGCGGGAGAGGCACGCCGTCCCGTTATCGGGCTCAATAGCAGTACGAGACCTCATCGACGATCGCGCAGCGCGTCTTGTTCGGCGCGTTCGGGTCGTCCATCGGCACCACGCCGTTGCCCTTGCCGACGAACACGCCCGGGCCGACACGCACCGACGCCTTGTTGCCGATGATGACGCTCGGATGCGGCGACGAACTCGACCGCGTGCCGTCCGGCCAAAGGATAGTGTCGCCCTCCAGAACCCCGCGCCGGCCGTCGTCGCAGGTCACCTCGTTGCCCTGGCGGCTGCAGCGCTGGGCGTTGGCCGCCCCCGCACAGCCCAGTGCCGCCGCCAACACAATCAATGCCAACGCCCGGTCGATTCTCATGCCAGTCCTCCACACCCTCGGTTGCGCTTCGCACATCAATCGCAGCCTTGGGGCGTTTTTCGGTTCATCGCGGCAGATGCAGGCAGATTGCGGGTCGGTCGCTGGAAGCGAAATATCATTATTTATCAATTAGTTGCGGGAATTGCAGACGGCGCGTACCGCATTCTCTTGCAAAAATCATCATGCCGCTTCAAGAGAGGGCATCCGGAGAGATGGCCGAGTGGCTTAAGGCGCACGCTTGGAAAGCGTGTGTGCGGGAAACTGTACCGTGGGTTCGAATCCCACTCTCTCCGCCATATCGTATTGAAATATAAGTTAAATTGTGCTTTTCGGTAGTTGACCTCCCGAACGGACCTTTGGGTTGGAAGTCAGCATAATCCGTTCTGAAATTCGGTCGAGTGCCGAGTTCAAATCGCGCTTTGCTGTTGTATCTGCACCCTTCACGCCAACGAGATACCGCGCAAAGACCCTTTGGTACAGGTCGACTATGTGCGCGTCGTAGATTTGGATATTGGGGCGAGCAAATCGGACATCTGCGCAATTTGATTGTCTTCTCGACTGCGCACGCGATGAAGGCACGTCGAGCATCACCAGTGGCGCCCTAGGTATCCTTGCAGACGTCTACCCATTTGGCGTTGACCAGCTGCGCAAAGCGATCCGGCGGGATACGGATAGCGGCATGAGTCGAGCCGCCTGCCGTCACAACCTCCTCGAAGCGCTTCAACTGAATGTCGAAGAACACCGGCAGCGGCGTTGCCAGGCAGAAAGGCGTGATGCCGCCTACCGGGTGACCGGTGATCTCCGAGGCCTCTAGCCCCGGCAGCATCCGGCCTTTGCCGCCGAGGGCGTCCTTCACTTTGCGGTTGTCGAGCCGCGCGTCACCGCAGGTGACGACAATCACCGCATGGTCAGTCACGCGCAATGTCAGCGTCTTGGCAACCTGGGCGGGCGAGACTTTCCACTCGCGAGCAATGTAGTCGGTCGTATGCGCCTCAGCTAGTTTGACGATCTCGAGTTCTGGTGCATGCACGGCCAGGTATTCCCGCAGCGCTTCGGGTGTCATCGCTGCTCTCCTGTCACCCGATTTAAACGCGCGATCCTGCTACCGGATTGCGAAGACGACCGACGCCTTCGATCTCGATTTCGATAATGTCCCCGCGAGTTACAGCCTGCGTTTTGCCTGGTGTACCTGTAAAGATTATGTCACCGGGCAGCAGCGTCACAAATTGAGAAACGTAGCTGAGCAGCTTGTCGGGAGAATAGACCAGTTCGCTGGTCGACGAATCCTGCCGGAGATCACCATTGACCCAGGTGCGTAATCTCAAATCGGAATAATCAAGCCCCGTGACAATCGCTGGCCCCATCGGGCCGAAAGTATCCGCCCCCTTGGCGCGGAACCACTGAAGGTCGTTCAATAGCCATTCGCGGTCGACAAGATCGTTGCAGACGGAAACGCCGAACACGTGGTTCTTGGCATCTACCTCGCTAACGCGCGTCGCCCTTTTTCCGACCACGAGCGCTAATTCTCCCTCGAAGTGGACGTTGGTCGCTCCCTCTGGAAAGACGATATCCGCGCCATCGGGAATCAGACTGGTAGGAAACTTGGCAAAAATCACGGGTTTCGTCATGTCGAGCGGCTTGCCGCCCGGTGTAGTGAAGCCGCCCTCTGCAGACGTGACGAATTCCTGATGGCTCGCATAGTTCAGTCCTACGGCCACGACCTTGGATGGCTCGCAGGGAACCAGTAGACGCACCTGTTTGCCGTGGAAGGTCGCTCCCGTTGGAGAAGCTTCCCCATAGATTGAGCCCTCGAGTTCTTCGATTACGTCGTCGCGCCACCGGCCATAGGCGGCGCGACCGCCAGTTTCGAAACGGACATACTTCTGGATTTCGATTTGTGGCGCCATGCTCTCGCCTCCATTTGCATCGGTGCTCCGCCGACAGCCCGGCCGCGATCGCGAAGATAGGAAAAAGGTGGCGAGAGGTCTTGAACGATTGTGCAGCCGCCGCCGCTGGGATCAATCCGACGACTTTCTGGCGAGCAATCTGAACTGTCTCGCAACGGGGTACCCTGGGACTACTACGACATACTATCGACCATTCCCGGCAAAGAAGCTTTCAGGCCACTTGAAGAGAGCGAATGCCCGATCCGGGCGAACTAAAATCCCCCGATAAAGGAAGATGTGCACCTTTCTTGCTCCATGGTAAGGCTTCCATCTTCGAGCGGTACGCTTCCAAGCTTCCTTGCACCAGGGCTTGGAGCCCACGCTCATTAAAATCAAAAAGATCGCTAGTTGATCTCAAGAGCGTCGAGCTTGGGGTCGCGGCGCGGGATCTTTTGCTTTAAATTGACGTCATGAAAACGACATCGGAGCCCCAATACAACTTAACTGGGCGGATCGCTCGGGGTGTAGAACGTATCCGCGTGGGCAAAGGACGCACGGGGATCGAGCGTGTCGAAGTCCAGATCGGCCATGGCGGATTTTCCCCACACCGCCACGATACCTACGCGATTGGATTGACGTTTTCGGGAGTTCAAACGTTTCACTATCGCGGCACTCGCCGATATTGCCTTCCTCGACAGTGCCATGTGCTTCACCCAGACGAGATACATGACGGCGTCGCGTCGGATGATGCTGGGTTCGGCTATCGCATTCTCTATGTTGCCCCGACGGCCTTGCAAACGGCTCTGGATGGGGCGCCTCTGCCCTTTGTCGCCGATCCAATCGTGACGCCTGGATCTGATTTCACCGAACTGATGTTCAGGTTGTGGGACATTGGTGACGATCTGGACGATGTCGATGATGACGAAATAATCCTATCGATCTTGGAGTTTCTGCATACGTTGTCGGGAACTTCTTTTAAAGGCCGCCGGAGCGGAATTCCTTGGCAGGCGTTAAGCAGAGTTCGCGAACTACTGAATGAGGAACCAGTGGTTCGTTGCGCCGCGAAGCAGTTAGAGGAAATATCCGGCCTGGATCGGTGGACTCTCTCGCGCGAATTTCGCGCTGCCTACGGAACTTCCCCTCGAAGCTTCCGGACCATGCGTCAACTTGATAAGGTACGAAGCCTTCTATTGCGGGGAGCTTCGGCTGCTGATGCGGCGGCAGAGGCGGGGTTTTCAGACCAAAGCCACATGTCACGCATGTTCAAGAGAACGTACGGTTGTACGCCGATGCAGTGGCTAGAGGCCGTCAGGCAAATCTGAAGTGACTATGAGGCAGTGGACTCTCGCTAGCCGCTTGATGGCAGCGTTATCGATGATGGGCCATTGGGCGGACAGGCTTTTGTCGAACGCCGCCTTCAGCCCGCTGTGCGTCTCTCCAATCCCGAAAGCGTCGCGACTGGCTCCTCAGGCGCGTTAAAGACTGACGTCGTGAGCAGGACAGCGGCAGCGAGGACCCAGTAGTACCAGGCGTCGAGCCCGAAGAATCTGAAGGCAAACGGGGCGATGACAAACACCACCCCGACGGCGCGATCGACCCAAAGGTGCAGCCAGTAGGGAATGATGCGGACGAGCCCGGTGGGATGGTCGGTCAGGGCGGCCAAGAGTAGCGCCGCGACACCGACAACACCCGAAAGCCACATTGCGACCGGTCCGCTCTGGCCGAGCTTCAGCACGAACGGCGCTGCGATCAAGACGATCGCGACGGGATAATCGATGAGGTAGGCGTGGATAGACTTGGTGATGAAGCGAAACGACATCGGTGACTCCTACGTGTTTGGTTGCTCGAGCGGGTCCTTGCGACGCTCCAGGTATTTCTCTCTCGCGCTCTCAGGCGTGCGCAATGCCGTCGGCGATGGCGGCGCGGCGCGCGGGTCTATGCGAATTCCAGCACATCGGCCACCGGACGGCGCGGCTTCTGTGGCCAATTTCCGGGACGCTCCGCCCCTACGGACAACAGCATGACCGGCACTTCGTCCTCGGCCAGTGCGAACTCGCGGGCCACTGCTTCGGCATCGAAACCGATCATCGGCGTCGAACCGAGGCCCAGCGAGCGGGCTGCATAGATCATCGCCGCCGCGCCGAAGGTGCCGGTGCGTACTGCTTCGTCGCGCTGGCGCTGCGGGTACTCCATATACAGATCGCGTGCGGGGATCTCCCAA
>WNFD01001212.1_pt1 | contig 32487 bp, 35 predicted proteins | sample 5400491 | NCBI WGS metagenome assembly WNFD01 (sample SAMN13153343, study PRJNA577476) | soil metagenome | isolation source: 120 cm saprolite under Douglas fir tree site 2 hole 2 replicate 2 | place: USA:California | collected 2015-04-18 | reverse complement strand
TGAGTGTCCAGGACTCCTCAGTTGAGGTGCTCTGGTTCTTCGATGTCATGTTGATCTTGCGGTTGGCGGTGTCGATCTCGATGACCTCGCCGGACTTGTTCTCCACGCGCACGGAGCCGTTCTTGAGCAGCTTGATCTGGGTGCCTTTGTTGGCGGCGTCGCGATTGCGGGGCTTGCCGTCCTGGTCGGTCGCGCCCTGATCGACCAGGGTCATCTCGCCGTCATTGTTGATCGTGAACTGGACGCCGTTGAACTCCCAGAGGAGGTTGTCGCCGGCATTTTTCCCTGGGTCGGTCTCGGCCTTGCGGTGCTTCAACCCGCCTACGATCACGGCCGAGCCCGTGTGGGCGTTGAGGCAGAGCACGAGCACGCGGCTGCCGTTGGTGATCGGGTCGTCCTTGTCGATGCGCGTCGCCTTCCGGCGGGTCGCTCGGAAGCGGTCGCCCACGCCGCCAAAAAGGTCTGCGGTGACGCAAATATAGTCCTCGGTGACTGACTTGTTCTTGCCGTTCTGGCGTTGGATGCGCACCCGGTACTGGGTCTGTCGGGGGGACTTGGTGGTGTTGCGGTCGTCGTCAGTATAGATGATGTCGATGACCTCACCGAAGCGCAGCGGCGTGTTCGCAAACAAGGCAGAATCGGTCGCGCCGGACGAACTCGCTGTAGGAGTCAGGTAGTGGGGAAGCGGCATCTGGACCTAGCCTTGGGGAAGCTCCACGACGGAAGCGTCACTGCCCTCGTCGGTGAAAACCGCGTACTGGGCGATGGAGATGTCCTTCTTCGAGCGCTCGATTCGTGCTTCCGAGGACATGCCATGAGTGATCGTAAGGTTGGTTATGAACCTGGGTTTGCCCTTCTCATCGAGGAAACACGAATGGTTCACGCCCTCGATATGGTACACGACCTCCTCGAACTCGCAGTTGTCGCCCACACAGATGGGGGCCTCGATGCCCTGGAGTCGCAGACTGCCTCCAAGCGTCAATTGCTGCTGCATCGTGAAGTCGGCAACGTGGTCGGTCCATCGTCGAGAGTCGATGCGCGAGTCGAGCACCGAGCAGTTCACGGTGGTCGAGTAGGGCCGCAAGCCTGAGCGGAGGATGTCGAGGTCGTCGCGGATCGGCCGGTTGAGTATGAACTCCTGGAGGGGGTCGCGATCGGGAGCGATGCCGGTAACGTGACAGAAGTTGAACCTCTGTGCGTCATTTGTGCCCACTCGCTCTCCGAAGACGAGGACGGGATCGATCTTCCAGCGGGGAAGTTCCAGGAACTGGGTGCGAGGGAAATCGGCTTTGTGCCCTATGGAGGATGCTTGGGTCGTGAACGGCAACTGCCGTGCGATAAACGTAGGCACGATCCGACCCTGGTCAGGGCTCGCGCGCAGGGTGAGATACATTTCGTTGATGCCTGGGTTCAGATACTGGCCGAGGATGGACCACACGGACTCATAGTCGAAGGTCGGCGGCGTCGGCATGGTGTTGCCTTGGAGTGGCTGGCCCGTCCGGTAGTGCGGTCCAGCGCCCACAAGGTGTGGAATCAGCACCGCGAACGAGTTCTGCATGGACCCAGTAGTGTCGTTGCGGTAATGCTGGACCCCAGTGACGACTTCGAGGAGGTCGGCGTACTTCAACATGCCTGACGCAGCCCCCTTACCGAGCAACGCGGCAGCCTTGTCCGGGACCAAGTAGGCTTCGCCGCCTGCGCGCCGTTCAAGTTCCACGTCGTTCTTGTTGGCGGATCCCGCGATGTTCTTGTCCTTCCTCGGGAGCCCCTTCCCGAGTAGCGTGGTAAGAAGACGAGGCAGCAACAGATCGATCTTCAGCGAGCCAACGTCCTTGTGGCCGTCCGCGTTCCTCGACTCGATGATGTCGTTGAGGATGTTGCCGAGCTTGCGGAACCACTCTCCGAAGTCGTCGCGCGTTTCCAATTCCGGGAAGTAGATGATCTGGGAATCGAACTCGGTGAAGCCGGCAGCGCGCAGTGCATAGCGGATGACTCGTCGGCCACCCGCGTCTACGGTGCGGAGCTTGTCCATGCTCTGGCAGCGGCCCATGAACTTGAGTCCGTCGTCGAAGCGGTTGCAAGCATCGCCGCGTCGGATGCGCGCCGCGAGGTCGATGGCGCGCTCGCGCGAGTTTACAATCCACGCGAATACCCAGTCCCCGGGAAGAATCTCGGAGCGGAAGTCGCGCGTGGGCAGTAGCAAGGCATCGAGGCCGGTGACGTGCGCGCCCTTGCTGCTGCTGATGGACATTTGTTGGACCTCAGTGCCCAGCACGAGCATCTCTTTGGTCGCCGCCGCGAACGCGCGGTTATCGGTCACACTTCGATTACCGACCTTTTTGCCATTCTTCTGGTCGTTACGGTCGAAGGTGACTTGGTTCAAAAACCGCACCGAGGCGATGACCCAGAATGGAGCCACGCTGATGCGGCCGTCGCGAACGCCGAAGTCGCTGAGGAGGTCGTAGTACGCGGGCATGGTTTATTCGTGCGGCTTCCCGCGCATGCCGAAGCCGTATCCGGGGAGCATGCCGAACAACGTGTGGAGGTCGGGATCGAGACCGGCCGGGCCTTGGAGCTTGCCTTCGAGCTTGGACTTCTCGCCGGTCAACGTTGCGTTGAGGGCCCCGACGGCCTTGTCGAGCCGTTCCAGTTGTGAGATCACATTGTCGTTGACGGTCTTCCAGCGCGCGAGTTCTCCGCCGACCTGGAAGTCCTTCATACCTTGCTCTGGAGACTTCGCGCCGGCCAGCGGTTGGCCGTCTGGGCCGATAGCGTTCGCGTCGGGCAGTGGCATGGCGAGCCCGTTCCCGATTCCGCCCATCATGGCGCCGGTCACGTCCGGCCGCTCGGCACCGTGAGAGATGGCAAACCGGAACGCCGAGTACGCGGACTTGAGCCGGTCACCGGACATCCCGGAGACCTCCGTTAGAGCGCCCGAAGCTACATCGGAGGCGCTGGTGCCGCCCCTGAACGCGCGGGCGAGCCGCGACATGTCGTCCTTGCCACCCTGGTCCGCGAATAGGTCGCCTTCGCTGGAAAAGCGCCGATCGAAGTAGGTGCGCACCGAGTTGGTATCGACGCCCATCGCCTTCAGCCAGCCCGGGACTTCTCCGCTTTGGACGATGTTGAGCATCGTGCCCGGGTCCATTTTCGTAAGGGCTTCCTGGGCGTAGATGCTGCCCTTGGGCATCGAGCGGATCGCGTCGAGTCGCGCGCGCACGCCCTGGTATGGGTTCATCGACCCGGACATGATGCCGCCAAGGGAACCCATGGCCTGCTCACGGAACTTCTCCTCGAACACGTCGCCACCGCTCATGAACGAGGCGATGCCTGCGCCCGACTGCCTGCCGAACCCGAGCGACATCTGGCCGGCAGTGAACTGGCCGGCACGGCCGGCGGCTACCATGTCCATGGCGCCTGAGGCACCTAGCTGTGCGAAGTGCCCCAAGATGCGGCCTGAGCCGTCACCGATCGCGGCGCCGCCGGCAATGGCGACAGCCGCGCCCTCGGACATACCCTTCGTGATCGCGTCCAGCGCCTTCGCGGTGAGATCGTTAGCTGCGCGCCGCCCGCCTGTCTCCAGAATGCCACTGGAGACCCCCATCACTTCGTCCTGGAAGAATCCGAACTGTGAGGAGTTCCGCTGGAGAAGCCCGCCCTGGCGCAACGTCCCCATGTTCCCCATGCGGCGGCCGAACGAGAGCCGCTGAGAAGCGTTGCCGCCAAGCGTGTTCACCGCGTCGAAGTTGACTGCGTGTTCTTGTTGATACAGGCCTAGGACGTTCTCAAGCGCCTCCATGGCCTTGGGACCAGCCTGCTTCGCCGCAGCGAAGGCAGAGGCGTAGTCTCCGCCCTTTAGCATGGACTTGGTGCTATCCGCGAACTGACCGAATTGCCGCCGGAACCCTTCCGAGTTCGTAAGGCGCTCGATGGTGTCTTGACCCTCCTTGCTTCCGGTCAAGCCCTGGAAGGCAAGGGCGTAGGAGGGATCGCCGCTACGGCGCGCGACTTCCATCTTCCCGGCGGTGCCGTAGACCTTGGCTCGTGCTTGGAGGTTGGTGAGGTCAAGCTTATCGAGGTCGCCTTCGAGGTTGCCGACCCTGTTCGCAGCGATCCCGAGCAGGGCTGCCGGGCCAAACCGTGAGAGCAGTCCACCCAGGAGTCCGCTTACCCCGCCGCCTCCGCCAGAGCCTGCGGCGCCGAGCGCGGTGCGCTGCTCCTGCATCTTGTTGAAGGAGCCGAAGTAGCCCTCGCGCGCGGACCGTTCCTGGCTCGACGCTTCACGCGCGGCCAGGGAGTTGGAGCCGAACATTCGCTCCATTTGCTGGCGCTTGGTAGCCGCGCTCGAATACCGGCGCTCGGCATTTTGGTACGCCTGCTCTAGGTCCTTGAGGAGGTCCTTCTGCTCTTCGAGTTCGCGGTTGATGCCCTCGCGCATCAACTTAGCAGCGTCCTGGGACACCTTCCCGAGACGGCCGAGCCCCTTGACGGTATCCTCGACCTGGGTGAGGAGCGCATTCTTCCCACCTGAAGTGGTGAGGTTGCCGAGCTTCAGGCCGGAGAAGGTCTTGGTGAGATCCTTAGCCTCCTTATTCCATCCCTTGAGGAGGGTGGTGAGCTTGTCACCTTGCTTGGTGTCGAGTTGCAGCCCGACCAGCAGCTTCTTGGCTTCACTGGCCATGTTCTTACGGGGCCTCCTCGGCCTCTGGAAGATTGTCCTCGTCGGAGAACTGGATGGTCACCTCGGGGAGCTTGGCGAGGGCCTCCTCGATGTGCTTCTTCGCGCCGGAGACGGCCGGCGCGGCTTTTTCGGCCGGCGCGGTGAGCTTCTTGTCGCTGGTCGCTTTCTTGAATCGCGCGTAGAACTCTTCGTCCTCCAGGTTTTCGCGCTTGGCCTCGGCCTCGCGCTGCGCGCGTTCCTCGGGCGTCTCGGTAAGCCGGCGTGCCTCGTCGAGGCGGCCCTCTTCCGACAAACTCTCAAATTGGTCCTCGAACCACGTGCGTAGCACATCGTCGAGAGGAACTTCCTCCTCGACGATGTGCAGCGGCGTGTAGAACGTGCGCGCGTACCAGCGCATGATGCGCCGGATGCGGAACTCGTTTCCGTCCTCGATGACCGCGTTGAGAGCATCTACCGCGATGGCGCGGATGTGATCCAGGACGACTACTCCTTCGGCGCTGCCTGGACCTTCTCGCGGAGCTTCTTCTCAGCGGCCTCAGCAGCCTCGGTGACCTTCTTCTCAGCCTCGTCGATGATCTTCTTGATCTCCTCAGTGATGACGACGATGGGCATCTCGTCTTCGAGGTCGAGTCCGAACCCTACCTCCGGCCACCACTTCGGATACTCGACGAGCCGAACGTGAAGTTCGGCCAGCGTACCGGCGAGGATGATGGCTCGCTCGGACGCTCCGGGCTGGGACCCGAGCAGTTCGCGCCGCTTCTTGTCGCGGAGCAGGTCCAGTCGGTGAGACAGGCGAGGCAGACAACGGAAATTTCCCTTATATTGCTCCCCGGAGCTTTCTCCAACCACGTCGATGTAGAACTGGACGGCTTCCGTCTTCAGCATGCGGTGCTACCTCCCTAAACGAGGGTTCTTGCTAGTGGTACGTGAATGTGAATCCGTGGACGCTGTGGCGCCGGACGCCTTGGACGACCTCGTAGACGGACCCTGAGCCCACGCGCAGGGCGCGTGTAGCGGCGGCGATACTATGGTAGACGGTGCCGAACTGGTCGCAGATAGGGCGAGCGCCCGTCCCACGTAAGATTGCGGCGCGGTGCTCTCCTGAGAGGGCTCGTCCTCGTCGCGCTGCCGACATACGGGCGCGAGTCTCGGCTCGGAGGGGCCTCCCTTTGAGGGTGGCTGAGATCTTCTGTCGATGCTCAGGAGATTTGCTTCTGCCTTTCATGCTCCGCGAATGTTTCTTGCGGCTCTCCTCAGACACCACACGCCCCGTTGTACCTTCTCCCCCGTCCGTCAGGTTCGTGAGATCGCAACTGATCGAGCGGTAGTGCTGGATGTTCCAGCGCTCAGCGTCAGCGAGGTCCTCGGGGCAGTCGTGCTGCTCCAGGACCTCGATGGTGTAGGTCAACCCGAATGACTGAAGCTGGCGGATCCAGCGCCCCTTGTAGCTCTGGTCCTTGCCATTTCTGGCGAGGATCGCATGCGCCTTGGGGCGCTTCAGGCCAGAAGCACTTTTCCCGATGGAGCGGAGTCGTCCGTCGCGCGGGTCGAAGAGCCCGTAGATGATGTACAAGAACAAGAGTTACAGGCACTGCGGTACGACATGCGACCCTTGATCGGGTGCATCTAGTCTCTAACCGCTGGAGGCTCTCCTGGTACGCGCGACACCGAACTGGGCGCGCGGAACTGCGTGAGAATCAGGAGATTGTGGCTGGCGACTACGACTTCTTCAAGGAAGGAAGCTGTGGGATAAGGACCTACCAAACGCCCTAAGTTAGCAGGATGGTGTTGACTCCTTCCGATAGATGGAGTATACATCATCCATGGCCAACGTCCCCACCGAGAACGCGGTCGCCGCCCTCCCCGCCGTCCGCCAGGACTTCCAGATCCCCGAGCATAACCTCTCGGACCTCCAGGCGAAGTTCGACAAGCTCAACAAGCGGGCCGCGAAGAACGGCCTCAAGTCCATCGCGATCATCGTCGGCGAGGGCTTCAACAAGGTGGTGAAGACCGAGCACGTCATCATCAAGGGCAAGCAGGTTGAGGTCCCGGTCCAGGTCGAGCGGTTCTTGAACATCCGCGTCGAGGGCGAGACGCCCCGCGTGAACGGCTGGGATTTCGTGGCCACACTCCAGCACCTCGGCGAGGACGGCAACGTCCTGCGTACGGTCCCCGGCTTCGAGGGCCACCTCCCTATCGAGTTCCGCACGGTCAAGCCGCTGTGCGCGCATTGCAACCTGTTCCGCGCCCGCAAGGACACCTACGTCCTCCGCAACGTCGAAAGCGGCGAGTACAAGCAGGTTGGCACCAACTGCCTCGCCGACTTTATCCGCACCACCAAGCCCGAGGACCTCGCGACCATGGCCGAGTTGCTGGCGTCTGCGATGGACTTCGCTGGTGACGCCGAAGGCGAAGGCGGTGGCGCGGCGCGGATGCAGGGCGACGGGCAAGTGTCGCTCGCCTACCTCCTGAGCGTCGTGTGGTCCGTCATCCGCGTGGACGGCGCCTTCGTGTCGCGCTCGAAGGCCCGTATCGCCAACGAGCGGGGCGACTACGCAAATGCGACCGCCTCCGTAGACCTCGCGCAAACCATCATGTTCGGGAACGGCACCGAGGCCGACAAGATCCGCGCGAGGTACCCGGGCAGCCCGGACGACTTTCCGAAGGCACAGGAAATCATCGCCTGGGCGCGTGCCGAGGTCCCGGTCATGGTCCAGAAGGAACAGGAGAACGACTACATCTACAACTTGTCCATCGCCATCAAGCGCGACTTCATCAACACGCGCCTGAAGGGTATCGCCGCCAGTGTCGTCACTGTCTACCAGCGTGATCTCGCGAAGAAGGCACGCATCAAGATGAACGCCGGGACGTTCGCGAACTCGAAGCATTTCGGGACGGTCGGCGAACGCATCAAGGGCCTGGGCGTCACGCTGATGCACACCTTCCGGCACGAGGGCAACTTCGGTGTGACCTACATCACCAAACTGCTGACTGACGAGGGCAACGTCGCTGTGTGGTTTGCCAGCCGCCCGCTGAACAAGATCGTGGTGTCCACGGTGAACGGCGTGCAGTACGGCGACGAGAAGCTCGTCGAGTACGGCGAGCGTGTCGTCATCACCGGGACTGTGAAGAAACACGACAAGCGAGAGGGCGTAAACCAGACCGTCCTCAGCCGCTGCACAGTCTTGACAGACGAGGACATCAAGCAGGCCGAGGAGAAGGCGGCGAAGAAGGCGGCCCGCGAGGCGAAGAAGGCGGCCAAGGCCGCGAAGGACGCCGCGAAGGCGGCGGCGTAGGTCAACGCATACGGGCGCCCAAGTAGTCGTTTCTCGAATCGAATCGCTCGGTTATGGTACGTACACCATCCAGCGGTTAGAGATGCAGTAGCAAGCCAAAACGCAGTCCAACCCAAATCCCAAAAGGGGGATAGAAACATGAAACGGATCGTCGTAGCGCCCAATTCAACCTTCAAAGGCGAGGCTCCGAACCTCGACCAGTTCTTCGCGCCGGAACGAGGCACCGTCGTCAAGCCCGGCATCCCGTACTTCAAGGTCGTCTCCATCACGCCTGCACTCGCGATGTCGCTCCTCAAACGCATGCCGAAGAAGAGCAACCGCAAGCTCAAGCGCTACCGCGTCAACAAGTACGCGGTCGAGATGCGCGAGGGCCAGTTCTTACTTGCGCAGCCCATCCTGTTCGATTGGAACCGCGAACCCATCGACGGGCAACACCGCCTGCTCGGTGTGGTCCTGTCCGGACGTGCGATCACGATGGCTGTCGGGTACAACTACGACCCGAAGATCAAGCCGGTCATCGACAAGGGCGCCGGCCGCTCGAACGGGGACGTGGCCCGCATCTCCCTCGGCGTTACCTCGCAGGAGGCGAAGAAGGCTTCGGCCGTAGGCGCCATCGAGTCGCTGTTCTCGAAGCAGCGGCAGATCTCGGCGCTGGAATTCGTCGAACTGTACACGGCCGCCGAGAAGGAGATCGAGTGGGTCTTCTCCGTGCTGCCGAACAACAAGATCGGGCATACGCAGGTCCGAGCGGCGCTCGCCGTGGCGTACAAGACCAAGAAGGACCAGGAGAAGGTCGCCGAGTTCGCCCGCCTCTTGAAGGAGAATGACGGCCTGCGGCCCGGAAACCCCGTCCACACACTGCGGCGGTACTTGCTGGAGAGCGGCGAGTACGAACGCGACCAGCGCAACGGCGATGACATGCGGGACTTTGGCTACAAAGTCTTGCGCTCGGTCTATGCCTTCGTCAACGACCACCCGATGCACCGGCTGTTCGGCGGCACGTCCGACCCCAAGTCGCAGCAAGCGATGGACTACTTCGCCAAGGCGTGGGAGGACATCATCATCCAGCAGAGCCCCACGCAGCAGGCGAACGCGGTCCTCCCGGATTCGCCCGAGGCGGATGCCTACATCGACGACTTCATCGACAAGCATGGGGCGTAGTCCTACGACCTGAGCACACCCGGGAGCGGTTAGGGCCCGGGTGTGAAGGTCGTCAACGAATCCCACCGCGCCATGTCAGACATCCTGCCCCTCGTCGAGTTCGTGGCGGCCAGGGCCAAGTACGCCGATATGGCGTACTTGCATCTGTACCAGCCCCAGTACGACGCGCGCGGGAACAGCCTCGTAGGACGCGCCCAAGCCCTCAAGGACAACGACAACCCCGCCGGCACTACTCCGAGCCGCGTGGACATGTGGCTCTCCAGGGGCGTCCTCTACCCCCGCGACAACGAGTACCCCGAGGCCGGCGTCGGAGTGGTCGTCCTCCAAGACTGGCGCGAGGAATTCGTGCTCGTACTCGCCCACGAGCTACGCCACATTTTCCATTTTTGGCAGACGACACCGCATCCGACAAACATCGAGTACGACGCCGAGTCGTTCGGGGTGCAGGTCCTGAACGAGTGGCGCGCCGCCAACGGCCGCGCCGCCATCCTACCGTTCCATATCCGTCCGTCGAAGCCAACCCGCAAGGTGACGGCCAACATGGCCGCCCGAAGGAGCAAGTAGTGGCCACCCCGTTGAAGCGTCCCATCGAACGTGTCGTCGAGAGCACTATCATCCGAGGCCGCCCGGTCGTGTTCCGGGCTACGAACTCCGGCATCGAGATCAAGCGCAAGGGCGAGCAGTGGACTTCGGCATACCTCGTGCCCTGGGAGACGATTTACCACCGGGGCGCTGCGCTGAAGGCCGCCGAGAACAAGCCCGAACGGAAGACCCGGCTGGTGAAGCGCGGCATCCTGAGCATCGGGGCGTAGCGGTTAGAGACCAAGCATGAAAACGTTTCTCGCGCTCTTCTTCCTCTTCCTCCGCGTGGTCCTAGGACCGCTCGCCTTGGGTTACGTCCTCTCGCACCTCCTCCCACTAGCGACGCACCATTCGCTGGTCTGGACATTCTGGAAGGTTGTGGCGGTGGGCGTGGTGGGGTTCTTCCTCCCTTCGATCAGTATCCCGGCCGCGATGGTCATCTGGATGCTGGTCGTCTTCGGCTTTCTGACCTGAGCAGCAGGTTAGAGTTCCGAATAAGGAGACTACACCAACAATGGCCGGCTACACCCCCGACGTAGTGTCGCAGGACTGGTGCACCCCGGAATGGATCCTCGTGGCTGTTCGCGAGGCGTTCGGCGTACAGCAGATCGACCTGGATCCCTGCTCGAATGACACGAGCCTCGTCAACGCTCGTGTCGAATATGGGGTCCCTACCAACAACGGCCTGGAGGACTCCTGGGATTTCCCGTCAGTCTTCGTGAACCCGCCCTACGGCACTTCGCGTATGCACCGCGAGCACCGCGAGTTCGTGGGCCCGAAGCAGTGGAAGGAGATGTCGCGGGCAGAGCGCAAGAAGTATGTCGTCACCAGCATTGCCCACTGGCTCTCGCGCTGTGCGGCGGCGGCGAACGACCACGGGTCGCAAGTGATCGCTCTCGTGCCGGTGACACCGGAGACGAAGGGCTGGCTCAAGTCCGTGTGGCCGCAAGCCAACGGCATTTGCTTCTTCGACAAGCGGGTCAAGTTCATCGACTTCCTAACCAAGGAAGAGTGCCCGCAGGTCATCCCGAAGCCTCTGGCCATCATCTACTGGGCCGGCGCGGCCGGCGACGCCGGGTACGAGCGGTTCGAGGCGGCCTTCTCGAAGCTCGGGCAGGTCATCCCGATCGGCCGGACCCTCGAACGACTGGTCACCGACGTGGAGTACCTGCGGGCTCGCGTCGAGGACCTGGAATCGACCTTCTCCTCGGAGATCGACCTCAAGGTCAGCGCCGTGGACACCACCAACGCGAGCCTGCTCGTCTTCGAGGGGGGTACCGCCAATCAGATCACCGATGCCGTACTCGCGCGCCTCCGCGAGAAACTCCACAAGGCGGGGAAGCTGCCCAGCAGTGCGTCCATCCTGGTGATGCCCGAGGGCACGATCAGCGCCGTCGAGGCGTCGCAGATCCAGACCGTCATCGACCGACTCAAGGTGCTGCTGCCGATACCAGTCGCCGAAGAGACGTGCGACTGCGAACCTGGATATGCCTGCTCGGCGCACGCAGGTACCACATCGGCCGCATTGCCCCCGCTGGACATCAACACGTGATCGACCTGCTCCAGCGTACCCCCGACTGGGCACTCCAGGTCGGCGGCGTTGTCATCGTGGTGGGCCTGTTCCTCGTGCTCCCGGTCCGCCTGGGCTGGATCAGCCTGCACCACCGGGACTAACTCGTGGCCATCACCATCGATGACCTGACCGCTGGCCAGCGCGGCGCTCTGAACACGGTGGTGAAGATGGCCGACCGCCCGCGCGGGGGCTTCCCGGAGACATGCGTCATCCGGGGCCCCGCCGGCACGGGCAAAACGACCCTCCTACGCATCATCAACGAGGAGATCGGCCAGAGCCATGTCGTCGCGCCCACCGGGAAAGCAGCGCTGCGTGTACGGCAGGCCGCCGGCTGCGGCGCGTCCACCATCCACAGGCTGCTCTTCAAGCCGTTGAAGGACGAGATCACGGGCGAGGTGAAGTTCTCGCTCAAGGAGCCCCACGAGATCGGCGTGCCCGAGAGCGGGTGCTTGATCGCCGACGAGTCGTCGATGATTGACGAGCGGTTACACGACTCGATGATGGTCATGGCCCAGGCGTTAGGGCTGAACGTCATCTTCCTCGGGGACCTCGCCCAGCTTCCCCCAGTTGCCCCGCCCGGGCAGCGGCCGTTCAACATCCTCGACCCCAAGCTCTACGAGCCGACCTACAGTGCGGACCTCACCGAGATCGTCCGGCAGGCCCAGGGCGACCCGCTGATCCAGACTTCCTTTTACCTGCGGACGAACCAACCTCTGGAGGCGATGCGCCGGCTGGAGAGTATCCCGCAGGAGAACCTCGTGGCCGAGGCGGCCGGCGTGATCCAGCGCGGGGGAGCGGTCTTGGTGCACACGAATGCGGTCCGCAACAAGCTGAACCGGGCCGTTCGCAAGCACCTCGGGTACGGCGACGACGTGTACGATGGCGAGCCCCTGGTGGTGAACAAGAACAACTACCAGACGAACATGTTCAACGGCGAGATCGTGACCTTCCACCGCTGGCACACCGTACCACGCGGGCCCTACGTGGTGGACAGCCGCTACACAGGTGCACGTCAGGACGTGTACTTCGGGCGCGCCTACGTGCAGGGCGTCGAAGGCGACGAGCAGCGCGTCGTTCTATGTCGCGACGAGATCTTCGGCGAGATCAAGGAGGGCATCGGCCACGGCGCCATCTCGGCGAGCGCGAAGCGGTGGTGGGGCAAGGAAGACCCAGCGCTCCACCTCAACTTCGGCTATTCGCTCACAGTGCATAAATCGCAAGGCAGTGAGTGGAACGAGGTCCTCGTGATCTTTGACAAGGTGAACGTGAATACCCTCGACGGTCGCCGATGGGCGTACACCGCGATCACTCGCTCAAAGAAGAAGGTCCGCATCTGCATGTACTCGGACGACGGTTAGCCGAACACAATGTAGTGCTGTGGGAGAAGTACTGCGTTGGCTCCAAAGCTACAAAATCATATCGGGGAACGGTTCGGGCGACTTGTCGTACAGGATGCACGTCGCGAAGATCAAGTGACTTTCTGCGAATGCCTGTGCGATTGCGGCAAGCGAGTCACGGTACGAGCCGGGAATCTCGTGAACGGGACCACGAAGTCCTGTCGTTGCCTCCAGAAGGAGCTTGTATCGGCTCGTACTCGTAAACCACTAGGTCATGCAACGAAACGCGCGGTCTGGAACTACTACCGCCGCAACGCGCGTCTACGAGCGATCTCGTGGGCTCTATCTGAGGTCGATTTTGAGAAGTTCCTGCTCGGTCCCTGCTTCTACTGCGGAGCCCTCGGCCGGAGGACTGAAATGAAGTACGGAGACTATTTGGTCCATAACGGCATCGACCGCCTGAATAGCGGCAGTGGATATGAATCAGGTAACTGCGTCTCCTGTTGCAAGACATGTAATCTGGCGAAGAACGACCTCGGCGTCGAAGAGTTCCGCACTTGGGTTAGGGCCATCTACGGGAGGTTCGGGAGTGTCGCAAACGTGGTTCACGTCGGATAACCATTTTGGACATCGCGCCATCATCATCTACTGCTCGCGGCCGTTCCGCGACGTGGAGGAGATGAACCGGGCGATGATCGAGCGCTGGAACGCACGAGTGCGGCCTGAAGACGAAGTATTCCACCTCGGCGACTTCGCGCTCACGAACAGGGCCCGCATCGCAGAGTTCCGGCGCGCTCTGAACGGGCGCATCGTCCTGATCCTCGGCAACCACGACCGCTCCAGGAAGGCGATGCTGGAGTGCGGGTTCGACGAGGTGCACGAGGTCGGTATCTACTCGGCACCGGGGTTCGGGGAGGTCCTGCTCCACCATGAACCGGTGTTTGACTACTCGACCGAGCGGTTCAAGCTGCACGGATGCGGCCACATTCACGAGAAATGGGCCTCGCGTACGACCCCTGACGGTGGTCTGATCGTCAACGTCGGTGTGGACCAGAACGACTATCAGCCCATCACCTTCGAGGAAGCCCTGGCGCGCCCCCAGCGTCCGAGCGTCTCCGCCGGCAAGCTGCTGAAGTGCCGCGCCTGCCCGCGCACCATTGCCAAGGCTGAGTCCTTTAAGAACGGCTGCCCGAAATGCGGCGCACGCGAAACGGAGCCCTTCAGCTACGAGGAGACGTAGCCACCGGATGGGAGTAGCTCAGAATGCTCGGAGGACGGCGGCGAGCGCACCGCCGACACCACGAGTGCCACGAGCACCGGCTCTGTAAGCCGGAGGACGGCGGGGGTAGTGGCCCGCCCTTTCGTTTGTCCAGGTTAGAGCCCAGGCATGGACCGCAACGAACACTTCCTCCGCCGCGCCGAGCGGCTGCTCAAACTCGCCTCCGAGGTCGAGCGAACGGCCGAGGAATTGGTTGCTACAAATGCAACCGAGTCGCATTGGCGCCGGCAGCGGCGCGTCGCCCTGTTGAAGGCGGCCATCGAGTACGGCGTGGCCATGCACCGGAACCTGCGCCGGCCGCGTCTGCGGAAGCGCTGACATGGGCCTCGGCAGCTATTTCCGCATCGTCGATACGAAGACGGGGCTCTTCATGGACAGCGATGCTCCCTGGGCCGGCCTGGACTGGTGGACTAAGCACGGGCACATCTTCCGGTCGATGACGGCGGTGAAGAAGCTCCTGCGCGCGTGGCGTCGTATCCTCGGTGAGATCCCGGAGACATGGATCGTCGTTGAGTCGCGCATCTACGAGGGCCGGCGCACACCCGCACGGCACGTCCTCAAACCGCCCAAACCGCCGCCTCCAGAGCCCTGCGCGCGCTGCGCCATCAAACGCGACTATTTCTGCTCGTGGTGTAAGCTGCACGCCTGCAAGGTCTGCGCCCGCTTCCACAAGTGCCCGAAGAAGGTCCAGTCCGCGTTGACTCCGGGCAAGATGTAGTGTACACCATATTCGGATGACGAAGCTCGTCAAACAGCCGACTGCACAGCCCTCGCTGGAGCGCGCCCCCGACGACACCCCGAAGGCCGGGGAGTGGTACTGGGTCAGCTACAACGAGGAAGAGGAGGGCAAGGCCGCCAAGAGGAAGTGGCTCGGCTGCGTCGTGCACGTCGGCTCGAACTACGCTAAGATCGAGGGCGTGGTCGAGAGAGGGGCAGGGGCGGCTGCGTCCTGGCAGGGCGAGTCGTACAAGACGAACCAGCGCATTCACTTCGACGTGTTCCACGAGCGCTGCACGCGCGAAGAGAACCCCGACGCATTCCTCACCGCCCGCGTGCAGCACCACCAGGGCGAGGTCCGCCGCCTGATGGGCGAGGTCCAGGAACTCACCGCGCTGTTGGGCGTCGGGAAGCGCGAGGCGCTGACCGATGGGACCGAAGCCCACGCCCTCGTCGTGCAGACCTCCTCGCAACCGATCGAGGACTACAAGAAGGCGTTGGTCAAGGCGAAAGAGAAGACGCTCCCCAAGCTGTTCAAAGAGATCAAGAAGGAGAACGAAGCGATCGCCCTCTGGATGACCGCGACCACGATCCCGCTGAAGGCCGAAGCAGACGCGCTCGAAGGCACACTGGATCGCATCAATGGCCGCATCTTCACTGTTGAGCTTTACGCGGGGCTCACCGAGAATGTGAAGCAGATCACCGAGGGCGAGCCGGCGCCGCTGGCGACACCCATCCACCTGATGCAGCGCCGCTGCTACATGGACGAAGAGTGCCTCGCGGAGTACGAGGCCGGCGGCATGGACTTCGAGAGCTTGGAGAAGTTCGACGAGTGGCTCGCGCGGCCGTCAAACTTCAGTCGCATCCTTCCTTTCCCGCGCTGCGTCGTGGCGTTCCGCGTGCGCCGCCACACCAAGGATCGCGGCGTCCCCGTCAACCTATCCGGGTTCTTCGACCTCAAGATGAAGATGGACGCCGATAAATGGACGTTCCTGTACCTGCGGAACGGCGACCGCCTGTACCGGTTGAACACGAGCTTGGAGTTCGACGCGAAGCTCTTCCCGGACTTGGATCGGCAGCAGTTGACCGGTCGTCTCTGGGCGAAGATGTGGTCGAGCGAAAAGGTGGAGCGGCTGGTTACGGACGGCGAGTACCAGGAGATGAAGTGCGAGCGCGCAGAGGCGTTGGAGCGTCTGAAGTCTCTGCCCGAACTTCCGTCTCCGGGGACGTGGGAAACGTCCAAGATGGAGAGGAAGTACGGTGAAGAATACGAGAAGCACTATCAGGCGTGGCAGGCGAAGTACGACGCCGCCGGGAAGCGGAGCAGCGAGCGCCATCGCCTTCAGTACACCCACTCCGACCTGGACAGCTTCCACCCCTACGAGCCGGCCGACATCCACTACGACGACATCTCGAAGTACCTCGCGGATCAGATGGCCCAGCACAATCGGATCGTGCTAATCCTCCAGGGGCTGCTCGACCGGTCCCCGGTGTTCCATCCGCACCCGCCCTGGCAGATCTTCACGCAGGCCGGCTTCGAGCACGGCCTGAAACTCGTACTGGACGACGACCGTGCGTTGGTCGCGGGCGAAAAGCCCGACTTCGAGGCGTACCGCAACACCCTGAATGGGTTCTTGAAGAAGGGCTCGGTGACGGTGGGCCAGCAGAAGCGGTGGCTGCGCGCGGAGGCGAAGAAGGAGATCGCGCGCCGCGACGCCAACTGGCGCTACCGAGGGGAACGGCACTACCGCGACCACCTGAAGGAGTTCCAACCGTACGGCGACCTCGGGCCAGGGGACATCGCCCGGATCGCGAACTACTCGGCCAAGACGGGCAAGGCCACGTACCGGTGGGAGCGCGAGCGCGTCGGGAAGAGGACGTGGCGGAACCGGGACAAGGGCGACTTCATCGGGCGGGCCTTCACCGTGGACACTTTGAAGGTGCTGAACGTGGATGCCTACGAGCCGGGCGACTTCAAGATCTTCTTCGCGGACCCGCGCACGCGCTCCGAGTACCTGAAGTGGGCGCCGCTCCTGCTCCAGGCCGAGGACTACAAGGCCGGCAAGGTGCACGTACGCGGCGAGCAGGGCGCGAAGGACGACGAGTAGCCGTTAGAGCCGTGGTGGAGGTATTACCATGGCCCGGAAGAAGCTGAAGATCGGCATCGCTGAGGTCCTCGACTCCGACCTCGAAATCGTCGCCTACTACGCACCCGGTAGGTTCACCCCCAAGGAGTTCCTCAAGGCGGCGCAGAAGTACCACGACGAGCGGCTCAAGCTCACCTCCGAGTTGACTGACGAGGGCGGCGGGCCGCTGCCCAAGAAACTCGACGGCAAGGTCGTCAACGAGTTCTGGCGCATCATCGAGGGCGACGGCGACCGTGAATATCTATTCAAGCGTTGCGACGTGCGCGATGAAGGCGCGTACGCGGTGACCGTGTACGACCTCGCGCGCTGGACCCGATGACCTCGGCCGAGTTCGCGGAGTTCTTCCGGCACCAGCCGTATAAGCTGGTGCCGCACTCCTTCAAACGCCGGTTCTTGTCTTGGGCCATCTGCTCGGGCTGCGGACTGCTGTACTTCCGCAACCCGCTCACCACCTGGGCCATTAAGAAGGGCTGCAACTACGACGACCACCCACAGTTCAAGACCCAGGGACGCAGGGTTAGGGCTTGATCGTGAACACGCTGCTGCGCGGACTGATGGCTGGTCTGATCGGGTGCTCCACCCTCTCCGTCCTCTACGGGCACGAACCGCCACCGCCGCTCGTCCAGGTATGCCCGCCCGAGGACTTATTTGCGGGTGACAAGGCCAACGTCACCATCCGGGGCCTGAAGGATGAGTACGCGATCTTGCGGTTTGAGGCCGACGTGCGGCCCGCAAACGCGGACCGGTTCGTCTCCCTGATGACCGACGCTCAGACTCAGGGGTTCGAGTTCATCGTCCTGGAGTTGAACACGCCCGGCGGACTCGTCGTTGATGGGCATCGGATGGCCAGCGCCATCGAGGGTTCGGGCAAGCCCGTCTACTGCATCGTGGACGGCGAGGCGTCGAGCATGGGTTTCTATATCCTCCAATCGTGCGCGCGCCGGTTGATGACGAAGACTTCAACGCTGATGACCCATGAGCCCTACGAGCCGTCGCTCTACCACACGAACCGATATGCGCTGCGCAGCGCCCTCGACCGCTTAGAGGGCGAAGCCCTGGAGATGATCGCCTATGAGTCACGACGGATGAACATCACCCGCGACGAGTTCGTCAAGCGGACGGCCGGTGAGAGCACTGACTGGCGCATGACCGCTGTCGAGGCACTGAAGTACGGCGCGGCGGACGAAGTGTGGCCAACAGTCGAGGCGGCTACCCGTTCTGCTCGGGATCAATGGTTGGCTTCTCGACCTTCTCGGCCGTCTTTTCCGCCTTCCCCGTGAGCAGGGTGGGCAAACCCTTCAGCAGGACCTGCTTTGCGGCGACGTTGCCGCCCAGGTACAGCGCGCAGGCGAGCACTAGGGCTCCGGCGAGGGTGGGGTAAAGCGCGACAATGGAGGGGACGGGGCGCGAGAGCGCGGCGGCACCGATCAGGAGGGTCTGAGTCAGGATGACCATCCAGAACTTACGGGAGGCGTAGCCGCCGTCCGCGAGATGCTTCTGGGTGTCGGACATGCCCAGAAGATTGCGGGGCTACTTGGTCAGGTAGTGTATGAGCAAGTTGAGGAGGCCGGTCAACGCGATGGTGGCGATGGCGCCGTAGATCCGGTCCTTCACCTTCGAGGCCGCCTGGGCCTGTTGGACGGCAACGAGTTCGGCCTTGAGCGAGGAGTTTTGCGCCTTCAACTCGGACGCCATCGTGTCGATCCTCGCCTGGGTCACACGGTCGTTTTCCAGGGCACGAACCCGGTTGTCCATGTTCAGGTTCTCGCCGGCCCGCTTCCACTCTTCGAGTACTGAGACGCGAGACGAGGTGTCGGCCACATACTTGGCGACCGCATCCTTCAGGTCATCGAGCTTGTCGTTCATCTTCTCGATGGCGCCGAGCACCATCTGCATGTTCTCGTCCACGGTGTTGGTCCCCCAGTTGTACACCCGTAGATTGCGGCCCCGTCTTTGGTACTGTTCTAGTAGTTGTATGTCGAAACAACCGGCGCGGTAGTCTCGGCCCAGACCAGGGGAAACGCGGTCAGGTCGCCTCCAGCGGTTAGAAGAGAAACAAGAGCACATGGAGTGCTCACCAAACCAAGGAGGAAGACTACATGTTGCACTCGAAGATCGGTTCCAGTAAGCCCACCCCGTCCGCCATCTCGGCGGTGCGTGCCCTGCTCGCAGCCCCGGTGAAGACCGGTGGCAAGACGCGCGTGGTGACCACGCCACTGCCCGCCGTCGTCAGCGACAGCGGCAAGGTGAACTACCGGCCGTTCCGCCTGAACGGCGAGCCTCGCTACATCGAGGTGTACATCCCGACGCACCCGAACGCGGCACAGCGGTCAGGCTGGGTCGCCGTGCACCGCGTGATCGCGGAGAACAAGATCGGCCGCCCGCTGAACAAGGGCGAGCGCGTGATGTTCCGCGACGGGAACACGTTCAACTTCTCGCCCGAGAACGTCTTCGTGGCCTGGAAGGCCCAGGCGTAGTGGGCGACACGCCCAACAACGGGTTGGTCGGGGAGGCCGCCTCGTCGGCACTCGCTCCCGAACCTCTGCCCATGAAGAATGAGCGACCGTACATCGCGGACCTTGTAATTGAGGACCTGCGGACGCAAGGCCGCGACAGTCTCGCGGTAGCCATCGAGGAGCGCAAGCAGTTCGGCATCAAGAAGTATGGGACCGCGCTCCAGGCGTTCAACGGTCGGCGCGCCATCGTAGATGCGTACCAGGAGGTCCTGGACGGCGCGGTTTACCTCCGTCAGGCGTTCGAGGAGGCCGTGGAGAGCCCGGACCCGAATCTGGAACTCGCAGACGACATCTACTGGGAGTACGAGATGCTGCTCGACATCGCCCAGGCGCTGCACGAGTTGCAACCGAAGTAGACCACGCGGTCCTGACACCCGCGTCAAGATCGAGTACTATCAAGCGAAGAGGGCGTCACCGGGTTACCAAGCCGGCGGCGCCCTCTTCATGTCCGGGTAGCTTCCTCCGGGTGGAGCCCTTAGGACATGATCAAGGAGGCTGCCGAGGAATCCTCTTCATTAGCGCCAGACTCGTCGTCGATGCGCAGGCCCTTGAACGGAATGCGCGCCTCAGAAAGCTGCTTCGCTGCTACTCCGCTGCTGTAGCCGAGTGGCTTCACGTCGCGGATGGTGCAGAAGGCTTTGTCGGTCGGCTTGGCTTGCCGGTCGAGGATCTGGATGGTGATGCCCTCGTAGCCGAGAAGCTCACGGAGCTTCGGCACCGAGGACACGACGTGCGGGCCGTTGCCGACCACGCGCCAGCCAGTCGCGTCACAGGTGACCGCGCTCGCGCCGACGTACACGATCTCGACGGGAGCGAATGCGCCGAGGATGTCCACCTCGGCGTCGATCAGGCCGTACACCCACGACACGTTGTTGAAGATGCCAACGGGCTTGTTGTTGATGAAAACTAGCGCTCGCGCGCCGTGGAAGACTTGACCCTTCGCCATTTGTTGGTGTGCGCTCCTTCGCTACTGCTTACTACTGGGTCGTGGTCTGCTTGACCTGATTGATCTGGAACCGGATGGTGACGAAGTACAAAGCCGTCGCCAGGAAGATGGTGACATCGACGTGCAGGTGCGGGCCGACGATGCTGATCTTTGCGTCCTTGTACCCGCGCTCGGCGCCGTCGCTCTTCGCGAGGAACCCGAGCTTCAGCATGTCCACCATGATGGTTTCCAGGAACGCGAACGCCACGCTGCTGCTGACCTGCGCCAGCGTCTTGCCGACGAAGGCGTCCTCCATCCGCTGTGCAGTGGTCAGCGCCACCGTATCGGCGGCGTAGATCGCCTGGATGCTGTTAAAGACCGGGTTCTGGTCCTTCGAATACGTCGTCTGGTCGGCCACGTACCGGAACCCTCCACCGCGAGCCTTGCGAATGGTGAGCAAGCCAGCCTTGCCGGCCTTCGTGACCTGGTTGTCGTCCTTGAAATTGAAGTCCTTCGCGTTCTGAATCGCGCCGTTCAGGTCCAGGAGCTTGTTGAAGATCGCCTTCGGGCCAGCCGCCGCCTGCGCGCCAGCGGCCTTCGCGGCGTTCATCCAGGGCTGGAACTGCGCGAGGCCGTTCTGGCCGCTCGCAATCACGTCCTGGAACGCCAGCGTGATTCGGCCGGCAGCCAGTGTCTGCGCCGCGACCTGAACGTTCGCGAAGGTGTCACGCTTGGAAGTAATGCCCTGCCGGTTCTTCCGCGAGGTGATGACCGACATCGCATTGCAGTGACTGAGGACGTACGAGTTGATCGAGTCGATTGTGTACGTCGAGGCCGCGTCGGTCAGGCCGAGAAGAATGTCGGCGGTCGCGTTCTGCGAGAATAGGGGCACGACGAAGTTGCCATCGACGGCCTTGAGGGCGTCGATGGCGGCCTGGAAAATGACCTGGGTTGTAGCGGCCCGAGTTCCGCCCGCAAAAGCCTTGCCGCTCGCCACCGCCGGCAGACCGGCGGGCGCACGGATCGCGAGGCTCACGGTGGGGCTGGTAAACATCTCGTTGAAGTACCGAAAGCCGTCGATCTTCACGCGGCCAGACAGGTTCCCGGGCAGGGTGGCCGTGACTGCGCTTGGGGTCGAGGCGCCGATGGATACCGTGACCTGATCCAGCGCGGACGGAGGCAGCAAGCCGAGAGCGGCGCTGCCGACCTTGGCGGTGTAGCCGGTGAAGGTGTTGATGAACGCCACGAGGTCGTTCAGAGTCGGGAATGCAGTGAGGTCGGTGGCGGGGATGTTCACGCCCGCGCCGCCAGTTACCGTCGTCGAGAACGACGTTGCGGCAGTCACGGTCGCAGTGCCCACAACGGCCGTGGTGCCCGTAATGGCCATCGAGGCGGTCGTGCCCAAGTAGCTGACAGTGAGGGCGACTTCGCCGCCGACCGTATGCGCTTCCGACACGTTGTCGGAGGCACGAGCGATCGTCGTGTTCACGGCATATTCAGATGCCGAGATAAGCAGGATCGGCGTCGCCGCGATGCTGAGAATGGACGCCGGGGTAGTCGTGCCGAGCACGAAAAAGAGGTTCTCGGAGCCCGTTGCGCGGAAGAACTCTAGGGACTTGCCGATACCGTCCACCGCGTTGCCGGCGACGTGCGCCGCCGTGATGGGCTGGTAGAATTCCGCGTCGGCGGTGGTGGCCGCCACGGCCGCGACCGCGATGGGAGCCGTGATGACGCCGGCAACGCCGGCCGCGCCGTCCGCGAGCTTCGTCGCGGTGACGGTGTTCACGGTGACTGCGGTGACGACGTAAGCGCCGACGTTCTGGTTGGCCGCGCCCTTGATCAACGAGGTCGCGCTGACCACAAGGGTGTCACCGACCACCGGAAGTTGCGAGCCAGCGCTCAGCCAGTTAGCCGAGGAGGTCAGCGTGATGGTGTTGCCGGCGACGATGGCGACCGCCAGGGTCGCACCGCCGCCCGGAGCAGAGCCGCGCGCGGTGCCGCCGGTTACGGTCAAGTTCGGGACCGCCGCGAGCGCCGTGGCGAACGCGGACGGCAACATCGCCGCCGTCACGTTCACGACCGATGCCCCGCCGCCGTCTACGCGGACGTTCAGCGTGGTCACGCCTGTGGGTGAAATGTAGGTGTTCAACCCGGTCGTCGGGACGACCTCGGCGGGCGCCGCGATGACGCTGCCGATGAATAGGTTGCCGAGCTTGCCGAAGTTATTGTCCTGGAGCGTGCCGTACGAGCCACCAGCGACCTTCGTCAACGCCAGAGTGGCCTTCGCCGAAGGGTTCGTCTTGACCAGCTTGATCAGTTGGGGCGCGCCCGTGATGTCCGGGTCCTTCGACGCCGACACGGCGCCCTTGAAACCGTCCACGATAGGGCCGCTCACGTACTTCGCGATCACCGCCGACAGATCGTTCGGGCCGAACGAGTTCAGGTCGAGGTCGAGTTCCTGCGTGTAATCGGGGCCACCGTCCGCCTCGCCCACGAGGAGCAGCACACCCGTCGTCGCGAGCCCGGAGTTCGTCTCCTGCGTCCCGAAGTCGGCGTAGGCGCCCGGGATGTTGAACTGGCCCTGCGGGGTGGTGACGGAAATCGACATGGTTTAGCGTCTCCCTGACGACGACGAAGATTGTGTTGCTGGCTTACTTGGTGCCCGTTGCGACCTTCGGGGCGGCGGGAGCGGGAGCAGGGACCACGGCAGGAGCGGCGGCGGGCTTCTTGCCGAAGAGGTGCGCGCCGGGCAGGACCGCGTGGCGGCCGACGGCGATGTGGCCCATCGGGGTGCCCCGGATGGTGCTCGCGTCCTTCTTCGGCGTGGGTAGCGTCGGTGCGGCGGCTTGGGCTGGCGAGGTCGCGACCTTGCCGGAGCCCGCGAATCCGAAGTCACCCTTCACGATGGGCGCAGCGCCCGTGGCGGGCTTCGCCGGCTTCGCAGGTGCGGCCATTCCCGGAGCGGTACCCGGCTTAGAGGCCGGCATCGCGGTAGGGTTCTTGCCCGAGGGCGGCTTGGCAGCCGGCGTCTCGTCCTTCTTCATGCCGGGCTTCGTCTGTCCGCCCGAACCGGGCGTCTCGATGACCTTCGACTTCTTGTCGCTGGGGAGGACGCCGGGTGTGGTGGGCTTGTGGAAGTCGGCCTCGTCCTTCACCACCTTCGGCTCGTCCGAGCAGCGCGGACCCTGGTGTGACTTGTGGCAGGTCTTGCAGAGGTTCTTGGCCCCCATCGCTTTAAAGATGGGCGACTCGGACTTCTTGACGCCTTCGTTCTTTGCGCGGCGAGCGGCCAGTTCAGTGCTGCGCCGCTCCTGCTCCTTGGCGTCGTTCACTGGCATCTTGTCCTGCGACACGAAGGAGCGCTTCCCCTTGGGATCCTTCTCGGAGTAGGCCATCGACTTGTCTTCCGGCTCGACCTTACCTACGACCTTCTGGTGCTGCTTCCGCACGCAGGCGCCGCAGATGTGCCGGCCCGAGGACACCATCACGTCCACGGGGTTCATCGGCTTCCCGCAGCCGGCGCATTTCACTTCCTTCGTGTCCTTCTTCTCTTCCTTGCCGAGCGGACTCGCGCCCTTCTTGGCGCCGCTGAAGAGTTCGGGCTCCTTGTCGGCCTTGTTCTCGGTGCCGCTGAACAGTGACATGTTCGGCTCGTCCTTGAGCACGTCCTCGCCGGCCTTTGCACGCTCGAACAGGGACGGCTTCTTGCCCTGGTGCTCGGCGCCGCTGAACAGCGACGGCTCGTCCTTGGTGATTGCCGGGACTGGTTCCTTCGAGCCGTCCGCGACCAACTTCTTCGGGTCGTTCGTGACCGCCGGAGTCAGCTTCTTAGGCGGACCCTTGTGGGGCGCCTCACCGCTCTTCTCGATCTCGTCCGCCTTCTTCACACCGTGCGACTTGCACCACGAGCACTGACCGCAGGTGCATGACCGCACCGCTGCCGACTCCTCTTTGCCTAGCGGGTTGGCGCCGCTCTTCGCTCCAGCGAAGGGAGCCTTCGCGCCCTTATGCTCCGCGCCCGCGAAGAGCTTGGTCTTGCTCTCACCCTTGGTCAGGCAGGTGCACGAACCGGGAGCATCGGGATGACCGCAGCGCGGACAGTTCGCGAGGTCGGGGACGGTGACCTTGAACTTGCCGGCCTGAGCCGCAGCCGCCGGGGCTGCCGACTTGCGAAGCTCTCGCTCGCGCAGACCGGCCATTTCCTGCCGGTACGACTCGATCTTGGCCTTGACAGCCTTTGCGAGTTCCTGCTTCGCTTCCGCGATGGTGAACGTCTTATCGGACAAGGTGTAGTCTCCTTCGACTGCGTGAAGATTGACGCTCTTGCGAATGAGCGAATTGTGGTCAGTAAGCCCCAACCTCTGAGCTTCCGCGCTCACCGCGCCCAAGGCGTGGTCGAGCGAGATCTTATGGGGGTGAGGCTCGAAGCCCTCTGACGAGGGTTCGGTGAACTTCCCGGTGACAGCACGGTGCACTGCATCGTGAAGAACAGTGTTCAGTTCCCGATTAAATGTCTCGTCGGGGATGTGGATACCGATCTTCTCGGACAATTCGCGTTGCTTGTGCGCGGCGAGCCACTCCCAGTGCACCGCCCGGAGCGACTCGCGCAGCGTGCGGTGGACGCCGAGGCGGCCGATACGCCGGCCTTCGCCGTAGATGCTGTTGAGTTGGGGGTATGTCAGCGCGTGCGACAGTTCGTGGATCTGGCGCCAACCGCTGGTGTAATCCTCGTTCCCAAAGTCGCCGCCGGACTGGGGCGTCGGGTCGTACACCATCAGGTGCCCAGTGTTGTAGTTCTTGGTCGCGAGGTCGGGCTTACCGTGCTTCCCGCCTGCGAAGTACGTGCGGAAACCGTGGTCCGCGACCAGCTTCTCGATGGCCGGGAGCTTGTCTTGGTACGGGTAGTGGTTGAGGTCGGTCTTCTTCCCCGGCGTGATCGTGCCGTACGGCTGCGCGAACTTCGCGTAGGTCTTCACGCCCACGCCGGCCACCTGATCGTTGACGTGCGGGTTCTCTTGGGGCGGACCACCCGTATGCGGGTGCTCGGTTGGCACCGGCTGGTCCTTCCGAAGGACGGGGCTGGCGGGGGCGTGGTGGTCAGTGTGGCCGTCGTGCCACGCATAGGCATGCGGGTGCGCCATCGCGCCCGCCCCCGACTCGTACTTCAAGCGCTCCTCCTTGGCGATATTCGGGTTATAGGCGAGCCCGCGCTGGCTCCGACCGACACCGCGACGGTTCTGGTTACCCTGGCGCGCTGCGAACCCGAGCCTGTGCAGGTACTGCCGGAAGCGTTGGCGTTCTTGCCCAATGGTGAGGCCCCTAAGTTGTCGCTTCCTGTTCTTCGACGACTTGCCGAGCGCCTCGTCGGGCTCGTTGGCCTTGGGACCGCTGACAGGTTGCTCGGGCTTCTGCTCTTGGTGCGCGAGCGGGGCGTTGTCCCAGTCGAAGTGTAGTCGCAGGAAGCCGTGGCCGGGGAAGTAGGTGTGCGCGTCGTCGGGCTCGGTGTCGAAGGACTCGTACGTGCCGAGGTATGGACGGAACTTCCCGGTGTGCTCGCCGTTCGTGTACACAAGCTTGTGGTCGTGGGGCCCCTTCGAGAAGACGATGGAGTCCTGGCCGAACCGGTGGCCCAAATCCTTCATCTGTTCCAGTGTGGGGTTGAGGACGATGTAGCTACGCTCGGCCTTGTTGTCGTACTTGCCGCGCGTCGAGAAGTACTTCAGCCCCATCGAATCCATGTACCGGCCGAGAGACTCGTGACCGCCGTGGATCAACAGCTTGTGCTGGGGCCAGTCGGCGGACATCAAGCCGATAGTGGAGTGCTGGTGGAACTGAGGCGGCAGCGGGCGTACCGCGCCGGCAGAGGTGACAGCCTTCCTGAGCGAGGCGTGCTGGTACCTCTCGCGGCGACGCGCCATGACCGCAAGATTGAGGCGCTCGGACTACGGACTGATAATGCTGTCGATGTCGCCCTTCCAGATGACCTGTTTGGTGGCACCGGACTGGGCCGACATCCCAAGGTTCAGAGTCAAAACCTTCGGGTATACGAACTTCGGCCAGGAGTGGCGGACGTAGCCGGTCATCTTGATGTACCGAGAAATCACGTTCTCCTTGCCTTGCAGGAAAGCTGCGTCCGGGATTACGTCATCGCTGCCGATGATCGAGCGCTCGAACCCGCGCGCCTCCAGTAGCTCTTGGCGATAGCGCAGGAGCAGGAACGACACGATGCTGTGGAGGTTGAACAGGTAGATGGGCTCGCCTTCGGCGTGGCAGCCGACGGAGTATGTCTCGCGGAAGCTTGCACTCTCCAGAGTGACCGAATGGCTGCTATGCGGCCCCTTGAGGATCACCTGGGAGAAGTCACCCAGGCTATTCGGCGCGATCTGGATGGTGGTGCCATCGTTGCCGCGCACGGTCACCGGGTGTTCCCCGCCGGTCTTGTCAATAACGATCATCGCCGTGGTCGTTACCGCCAAAGGCTGGAGCACGACAGGGACGCCGATGATTCCGTTTGCGAGGTCGAAGTAGGTGGGCGTGAACGAGTCTACGAGGGCCGGCCAGAGCACCTCCGAGTCCTCTTCGGTGATGTAGTGGGTGTCGCCGGTCGTGCTCTCGCGCTCGACTTCATCGCTCGCGCGCAACGCCAGCGTGATGCACGGGAACTCGATCTGATCGTTGCGCGGGTACATCAGCACCGGGATCTTGGTGCGCAGGAACCAGGACTTCGCTTCCGCGATTTGCTCGGCCCGTTTGTCTTCCTTGGTAGTAGGGTCGGACCTCAGCGAGTTGAACACCCAGTCGAGTAGATCCGGGTTCCCACGCAGATCCGCAAGCCCGGCGAGGATGGCCGTACGGAGGATGAAATCGGACTGGTGGATGCCCTGGGCTTGAGGCAGGGTGTTCGGCTCGGGAAACGGCAAACCATTCGGTGTTGACGACACGCCGGTTAGATTGTCCTTCTAAACTCCTAGCACCTCAATCTCGTACCTGAAGCCAGCCTCCTTCAGTCCTGACTGCGAGGTCGCGTTAGACCACTTGTAGGACTTCCCGATGCGAAGCTGACCATTCGGGGTCGATCAGGCCGTAGACGATGTACCGCACGTCAAGGTTCTAATTGTCCTTGCCGGGGCAACAGGAGATGGAGTATAGTGGCTAGTTCGGAGAAGAGCACGATGGGCAACAAGTCTTTGGGCGCCGTCTACGCCTCACAGGTCTTCCAGAAGCTGCTGGAGGTGTCAGGGGACCGCCTCCAGAAGGCCATCGCCTTACGCGCCGCTATGATGAAGCAGTTGCGGGAGGGTATCGCGCCGTCCGGTTACCGGGCTGACTTCCTAAACGAGACTGCCCGGGAGGTCATCCATCTGTTGTGCGCAGCGGCTGAGAAGTTCAACGCCGCACACCTGGACGACGTGTGCACGACCGCTGATTTTTTGGACTGCCTTGCAACTGCACGGCACAAGATCCTGGTGGCCGTGCCGCAGGTGAACGCGATGATGGCCGTGGACCCGAAGCCCGGGACCGAGAGCTAGATCCTCGTCCCGGACAGGTCGTTTAGAACACGAGGGACGATCACAGTCTCCCACTCCTTGAGAGCCCAGTCGTACGCCTGCTCGAAGAACCGCGTCGGCGGCAGGCCGGGGTGCACCCAGCGCTCGGCGGCGTCCTGCTTCGAGGACGCGGTACGGAAGGTCATGATCCCGCGCATCACCTGCGGCCGGCCGAGCTTGTCCTTACCCATCCGCTGATGGATCTGGATGCGATTAAGGAACGATGTGCCCGTCGCGCCCTGGCGTGCGGACCCGATGGACCCCTCGCCCTGACCGATGCCCTCGTGGGTCTTCTTTGGGTGCTCGCGGAACGGCACCTCGATGTCATGGAGCTTGCCGAGCTTCGGCTCGCCGGTATTGATATTCCGCTCCAAGCGGTCGAACGGGATCTTCCGCTTGCGAAGTTCGTCCTGGATGGTGCGCTTGAGATCGTCGCCAGTTTTGCCGGACTCGCTGTTCAGGAAGATGCCGCCTTTGTTGTGCTGGAAGGGGACGACGATGTACTTGCTTCCATCTTTTGCCGTCTTCGCTTTGTTGGAAGCAAGCAGCTTGTCCAGCATTTGAAAGTTCTCAGGTAGTCCGTCCTCGATCCACACCGCATTGGCGTCGAGGGTGATGACCCACGTCGAGTCATTCACCGGCTGGAAGCTGAGCGCGGCGAGGTAGCGCTCACGGCGCATGTGCAGACCCTGGCTCGCGAGTTCGACGACCTTCGCGTGCGCCTGCTCCGCGAGGTCCTTCGCGTACTTCTGGAGCGTCTCGTCTGCCTTGTCGAGTCCCGACGCGAGTTTTTCAAGCTCGTCGGTCTTGAGGTCGAGGTAGAGGATGGCGCCGGTATTCGCCACGACTACCGCCCGCCCGGGTTGCGCGAGGAGATGGTGTGGCCGTCGTGGGATAAAACCTGCCCGTCCTGGACCTGGACGAACCCGCCGCTCTCGGGCTCGCCGGTCGCTGGGTTCCGATGAACGATCTTTACGCGCTGCTTATTCTCATTCACGCTTCCAACAGGCCACTTGACGTGGTGGTGCGGCGTCGCGTGCGGCATCGGCAGATTGGCCTTGTCGAGGGCCTCGGCGGGCTCGTACACACACTGGGTCCCCGATTTCGAATGCCACACGTTCTTGGCCGACGCCTGCACGAGCTTGTAGCCCTTCTGCTGGAGCGCGCGGAACGTCTTCGCGCCGAACCACTGGAGGGCCTGCTGGGGGTTCTCGAAGCCAAAGCGGTAGCCGTTCTGGTCCATCGCCGCGAAGATCTGGGGGTCGAAATCAGTGTGCGCAACCGGCTGGTTCGGGTTCGAGTCATCCTGCTTGAGGTCGCCAGTCTTGTACGGACCGTCACGGTTCGCGTTCTCGACGCGGTAGACGACCGGGTTGCCGTCCTCACTCTTGCCGAGCTTCTTGTTGTGCGCGGCCCAGGCGATTTTGAAGGCGCTCTCGACGCCGTACTTCGCCTTGAGCTTGTACATCGCGTCTTCGGAGAAGCCTGGCGGCGCGCTCTTCCCAAGATGTTCCTCACCGGGCTTACGGCCCAGACCCATCTCCGACAGGTCCTCGCTCTGGAGGTTGCGGCCTTCCGGCCGTCGCAACGCTTCGGCGGCCTGCTCACGGGTAAGGAAGTGGCCCTCAGGAGTGATGAAGCCGTCCTCGTACTCGTCGTTGTAGTCGGTGGGGAGCTTGTTGATGTCGTGGAACGCGCCGGTCCCGTAGATCATGCCCGAGGGCTTGTGCAGGAACCCGGCCTCGACGAACGCGGGCTCGGCTTTGCCCAGGCCATCGTGATCCGCACCTAGGCAGTGTCCGTCTGTGCGCTCTTCGTCTCCGCATAACGCGCAGCGCGGGTGCCCGTTGGGGTGCGTCCACTGGGCCGACTTGAACTTGTGCGGGGCGCGGCCTTCCGGGCTCTTGCGTCGAGTTTTGATCTGCTTCGTCTCGGCGTCGGCATCCTTCTCGGACTTCTTCACTTCGCCGCTTTTGTCACCCTGGCCCCCGCCACCTCCGGCAACGGGAAGGGTCCGGGCGATCTGGATCATTTCGGTCACGAGGTCCATCACGGCCTCGTACGCCTTGGGCGCCACCTGCTTCAGTTGCGCGATGACCTTGGCCTGGGACTTGATCTCCTGAAGGACTTGGACGACGCGCTGCTTGAGGACGTGCGGGTCTTCGCCTTGCGGCTGATCGTCCTCGTCGCTGTCCTTGGCGGCCTCGTGGAACTGGCTCTCCAGGTCCTGGGCGGCGTGCGTGCCCTCTGGAGAGACGTGGTTCGCTTCCGCGAACGCGGCGGCGGCCTCGCCCTGGGAGTGCTCACTGCCCTCGGCAACAGGCTTCTGCGGGGTCTTCGGCGCTGCCGGCTGGTGACCGCCGGTAATGCCGGCGTTGCCCTGGCCCTGGTTCAGGGCTGGCGAGGAGAATTCCGGAGACGCCGGGTCTACTTCAGCCTTGCCCAGGCCGGCCGCATCCGTCACCTTCTCGGCCTCGGTGCGCGGCTTCGCTGCCGCCTGGATCTCGTGCTCCACGTCGGGCGTGTAGAGGACGACCTGATTACCACCCTTGAGCTTCCCGGCGAGGAGTGCGCGATCTGCCTCGGAGAGCTTCTGGCCGACGCCGATGGTGACCGGCGCGCCCACGGCAGACTCGTATTGGTGCCGGATGGCGGGTAGCTCTTCCAAGTGGCGCGCGTCGATCTCCGCGCGGCCTTCGCTTCCCACGAACGAGATCATGGAACCTCCGTTCGCTTCAATCCAGCTTCGCCAGACAGAATCGCCGTGCTCTACGGCGGCGCTGATCTGCCGGAGTTTCGTTGCGTCATTCGCGAGTGCGGCGCGCTCGACCTGACGGTCGATGTGGTCAGCATTCCAGGCGATAAAAACGAGCATACACGTTAGATTGCGCGTGTGGGCTTGACGGGAACTGATGGTGTGGTGTACATATCAAGGATGCGAATCTTCGTATCCTTCCACTCCAAGCTGAAGCCGCGCCGCGTCTCGACGGTCGTACTAGCCGTCACCCGCGACGCCAATGGCAAGCTCGTCTCGGCCAAGCGCGTTAGGTCTGGGATGTGGCAAATGGAGCATGCGTGAAACCCTTCGAGGTCAACGTCAGCAGCAAGTACGGGGCGCCAATGGGGCGCCACAGCGCGCCGCTCGCGGATCTCGCGGGCCAGAAGGTCCGCTTGCAGCGCGTGCGTTTCGTGAGCGGCGACTACGACCAGGGCGGCGCGTACTGGGGCGGCGCGCCGGAGGCGGGCCCCCTCTACTGCGCCTGGAATGAGAACGGCGCCGCGTACCGCCGCGCGCGCTCGCGCGACGAGGCAAAGCAGAAGTTCCCAGGGCTCTACTTCTACCGATGATGATAAAGGAAGGATCCATGAAGCCGCAACGACGCATCTACAAGGGCGGACGCATCTACAAGGGCTGGCGCCGGGGCGAGAGGGTCCAGTCGGTCCGGGAACTGCGCCGGGGGACCCGCATCGTCTGCGTCTCGCACCAGTTCAAGACCGAGAACCTCGCGGTGGTAACGAACGCGCGCCCGCACCCATTCCCCGAGCCAACCCGGCTCGTCTATGCCGCCTGGGCGAAGGGACGAGCAGGCAAGCGCGCGTACGAGTTCGAGTTCGCGATCTGGGACTTCATGGTGGAGCACGGGCTGTACTACCGCGCGGAGCGGACCGGGTGAAGACGTTCACCCTCACGCTCGACTTCGAGAACGGCTCGGACGAGGCCCGGGAGGTTCTGATCGAGGCGGTAGCGCGCTTACACCGGGTTCTCAAGGCCCGCCACCGGGCCACACTTCGGGACTCGACCGGAAGCATCGTGCTGCTGTACCCTCCCAAACCCCGGTAATTCGAGCACTTGCGCTGCCCCAGAAGGTGTGGTTGACATCCGAGATGGTGTATGCTACATATATGGGCATGAACACGACGCCGGCCATCGACCCGGAGGACCTCTTCCGCGCCCGCAAGCACTCCTGGGCATCCTTCAACCCGAAGCGATGGGCGACTGTCATCAACGCCCTCCCGGGCTGGAAGTGGGAGAGCGTCGGGACGCGCCTGGAGCCGAAGTTCGTCGTCACCGCCCCGAACGGCAAAACGCACCGTATTGAGAAGCTCGCCGGCTACCGCGTGGTGACCTTCTACAAGTTCACCCCCTGGCTCCTGAAGGACACGAGCTTCGAGGCGGATCTCGCCCAGGTCCTCGGGATGGAGAAGTACGACCCGAGCGCCGTGTACGTCCGCACCCGCGAGGGCACCGGCACCTGCCCGGCTTGCTTCCGCAACATCAAGCTCGACGCGGCGCAGAAGATGGTGCACCACGGCTACCAGCGCCCGGGCATCGGCTACATCGTGGGCGACTGCTTCTGCGTCGGCTACCTCCCGTACGAACTCTCCTCCGAGGGCACCAAGGCGTTCCTAGAGCGGGCCATCCGCCCGGCGCTAGACGCCGCCCGGGGCTACCTGAAGGCGCTGAAGGGCGACAAGATCACCCAGTTCGAGCGCAAGGTCGAGGACCACTCACAGCCGCGCGACAACCGGACATGGCGCTTCCCGGTGAAGAAGATCATCGTCCGGGAGGGTGAGAACGAGGAGCCGGGGTACTCGTTCAAGAACATGCTGGAGAGCGCTATCCGCGAGACGGAGCATCGGGTCAAGTCCATCTCGGCCGACGTGAAGGCGTACGAGACACTGATCGCGGACTGGAAGCTGGCGCCGCTGCCCGAGGCCGGCAAGA
>WNFD01001792.1_pt1 | contig 32493 bp, 16 predicted proteins | sample 5400491 | NCBI WGS metagenome assembly WNFD01 (sample SAMN13153343, study PRJNA577476) | soil metagenome | isolation source: 120 cm saprolite under Douglas fir tree site 2 hole 2 replicate 2 | place: USA:California | collected 2015-04-18 | reverse complement strand
CGCTTGATGGTCGCGCCGGGGACTTCGTTCGAAAGGGAGGCGGCTTTGGTGCCGGGGCGTTTGGATAACGAGAAAACGTGGAGATAGGTAAAGGGGAGGCGTTCGATAAAGGAGAGGGTGGCGGCGTGGTCGTCTTCGGATTCACCGGGAAAACCGGTGATGACATCGCCGCCGATGGCGGCGTCGGGAAGGCGCTCTTGGATGAGTTCGATGCGGCGGGCGTAATGCTCGGCGCGATACCAGCGGTGCATGGCGGCGAGGATGCGGTCGGAAGCGGACTGCAGGGGCATGTGGAAGTGCTGGGCGATGCGATCGGTCCCGGCGAAGAGATCGACGAGGTCTTGGGTTACGTCGAGAGGCTCGATGGAACTGATGCGGAGGCGCTCGACGGATGTTTCGCCGAGGATACGACGGAGGAGGTCTTCAAATTCGACGCGCGGTGAAAGATCGCGGCCGTAGGTGCCGAGGTTGATGCCGCTGAGGACGATTTCGCGGTAACCCGCAGCGCTGAGTTGCCGGATTTCCTGGATGACGGTATCGGGTGGGAGGCTGCGGCTCTTGCCGCGAACGAAGGGGATAACGCAATAGGAGCAGCGCGAGTCACAGCCGTCCTGGATTTTGAGAGTGGGACGAGTGTGATGGCCTTCGCCGCCGAGGACGGGGGCGGAGAGCAGAACGTTTTGTTCGAAGATATCACCCGTTAGGACCTTGCCGGAGGAAACGGCGCAGCCCGCCGCGGCGGGCGCCATTACAAAGGAATGGAACGGAGCAGTCGAGCCCGAAGGAAACGGCACTGTGGAGTCGGAATCCGCGGCCATAGCGGAAGAGAAATCTCTTGCGGGTTCCCCGAGGGCGGCGGCGGGGAAAAAGTCGTTTGCAAATTTCGCTGGTTCGGTGGCGGCGGCAGAGAGCGAATCGATTAGCTGGGGGATTTGCGGTTTGTGGGAATTGCCTACGACCCAGGAGACGCCAGGAAGCGCGGCCAGCTCTTCGGGTGCACGCTGCGCATAACAGCCTGTAGCGATAATGCGGACGGCGGGGTTGGCGGCGTGAAGCTTTCGAATGGCGTCGCGGGCCTGGGCATCGGCAGAGGCTGTGACAGTGCAGGTGTTGACGACGATGATATCGGCGGCCGCTGGCGCGGCGGCGGAGGTGCAGCCGCGGTCAAGCAACTGGCGCTCGAGGGCAGCGCCATCGGCTTGCGTGGCACGGCAACCGAATTGTTGGATGAAGAAAGTCGGCATCTGGAACCACCGGACTAAACCAAGAAACACTTACACAGAGTTCGTAGGAGTGCGCAGAGAACGCAGAGAAGAGAAGGTTCCATGCGGTAGTCAGCGCAAACCTCTATAAGGATAGCGGGTTTGGAGGAGTGCGAAAAGACCGACACTAACCAAGGCCAGAGTTACCCCAGGACTTGGCTTTACTCACCGGAGGCTGCGCCGCTACAATCTTTCAACCTCCATGGGCCATCAACGACAAAACCCTTCCGCGCTGCACGACCCAAAGGTCTCCATTGTTATTCCCGTTTACAACGAGAAAACGACGATTGATGAGATCCTGCGGCGCGTGCTGGACACGGAGGTGCGCAAAGAAGTGATTGTCGTCGATGATTGTTCGACGGACGGAACGCGCCAGATTCTGGAAACCATGGCGGCGCGGCAAGCGAACGGCGAAGCATTCGCTCCCGCGCAGGATGGAAGCGACCCGATTGAGTTGCGGAACCTGAGATTTTTCTTCCAGGCGCCGAACCAGGGCAAGGGAGCGGCTTTGCGGCGCGGATTTGCGCAAGCGACGGGTGAGATCGTACTAGTGCAGGACGCGGACCTGGAATACGATCCGCGAGATTACCCGAAGCTGCTGGAACCGCTCATCGAGGGGCGAGCGGATGTCGTGTATGGATCGAGGTTCCTGGGCGGACCCCAGCGCGTGCATTACTTCTGGCATTACGTTGCGAACAGGATGCTGACGCTGCTTTCGGATATCTTCACGAACCTGAAGCTGTCGGATATGGAGACTTGTTACAAGGTGTTCCGGAAAGAAGTACTCGCCGGGGTGGAACTCAAGTCAAACCGATTTGGATTCGAGCCGGAGATCACGGCAAAGATTGCAAAGCACAAATGGCGCATCTACGAAGTGCCGATTACTTATGCGGGGCGGACGTACGAAGAAGGCAAGAAGATTACATGGAAGGACGGCTTCCAGGCGCTGTGGTGCATTGTCCGGTACACCTTTAGCGATTGAACGCTGAAAAATTCCGGACTATTTGGCGCTGATTGTTTGGAGGAGCGCCGAAGCGAATCGCTGGGTGAATCGCGCGGCGCCGCGCGCGTTCAAGTGGAAACCGTCGTGGAAGTCATCCGGCGTGACATCGGTGGGGCGCAAGGGGACGAGGACCGGAATACCGTCGCGGGCCGCGGAATCCTGAACGTCGGCAGAGGCATCGTCGTGGCTGAGAGTTGGAGGCACCAAAACCACCAGGCCGGCCCCGTTGGCCCTGCAAAGTTGATCCAACGCGCGCAGGTGCGGCAAGACGCCGGCGACGACTTGTTCTTTCGGCGGCATGGGACGAGTTTTCCCGGGGAAATAGCCGATCAAGTGCTCCAAGTTGGGCATGATTTCCTGGAGCAGCCAATTGCGAATCTGGGCGCGGCTTCCCAGCCACTCGCTACGATTGGCAAAAAAATAGGCGCTCGTCATGGTGTTATCGAGCTGTGATTCCCTTTTTACGGCGAGGAGATCGCTCCCCTGCATGAGATAGTAGGCGAAATATTCGCCGTCCGTGGCGCGCGACATCATCTGCCGTGTGGAGAGGCAGACTATAACAATGGAAGGCCGCGCCCCTTCCGCGAAGAGCCGCCGTAGACCGAAATACCAGTCTTCAAATTGCGTATTTTCGACGGGAAGGAGAGCCACCTGATAGTTCGAGGCCAACTCCTTTTTCAGCGATGCGCGGTCGACGCCGTCCAGGAGCAGAGAGTTTCCCACTACGAGTATTGTCGGCGGATCATTCGAAACAGGTGGCGCGATGGATTTGGCGGCGCTCAGATCCTGATAGATACGACGCTGAATACGGCTGACACGTGAAAAACCTCGCCAGGTAACGAGTTCGAGTGTCGCGCAATACAGGAATATTCCCGCCAGTAGAACGGCAATGCCGCGAGTGGCGGCGCGAACCTCAGAACTGGAAGTAAAGGAAGGCACTGACTTGGTTTGCTCCTAAGAGTGTAATCAGGGCGCAGAGCGCAAAGCCGGTGGCGACGCGTAGGGTGTAGGGCTGTAAGCCGAAAACGTATTCGCCCTTTGAGTGCTCGATCTGGAGATCCAACAGAAAAAGCATGACCGCGTAGACGGCGAGAAATTGGATAGCGATTCCATACTCAGGCGCCCAATTCCAGTGCGCTAATCCCGCGAGCTGTTCCCATGCACCGCGAAATGTTGGGATGCGGAAAAAAATCCAGGCGAGACAGACGAGATTAAAGATAAAAATCCGCCGCACCCAGCGCCCGAGAAAAGTCGTGGAATCCGCGACGTCACCCTGGCCTGAAAGAAGACGCTCTATGGCGAGACCGACGCCGTGGATGCCACCCCAGACGACGAATGTCCAATTGGCGCCATGCCACAAGCCGCCAAGGAGCATGGTGAGCATCAGATTGATGTAGGTGCGGACCTTGCCGAGGCGGTTGCCGCCGAGGCCGACATAAAGGTAGTCGCGAAGCCAGGTACTAAGGCTGATGTGCCAGCGCCTCCAGAAGTCCTGAAGGCTTTGCGCGAGGTAGGGCTGGCGGAAGTTGACCATGAAATGGAAGCCCATGAGCTGCGCGCTGCCGCGGGCGATGCTGCTGTAGCCGCTGAAGTCTCCGTAGATCTGGCAAGCAAAAGCGTAAGTCCCGATCAACACGGTCATGGTGTTCGGAGGCCCGAAGTGGCCGCCAAACGCGGCATTGGCGAGGAGCGCGCAATTGTCCGCGACCACAACTTTTCGAAAAAGTCCTTCGAGAATCAGCACGAGGCCGTCAAATGCTTTTGCGGGATGCCACTCGCGAGGACGTTGCACCTGAGGCAAGAGATGGGAAGGCCGCTGGATAGGCCCGGCGATCAGGTGCGGGAAGAGGCTGATGAAGAGGGAGTAGTCGACCAGTGAATCCGCGGGCTTCACTTTGCCGTGATAGACATCCACGATGTAGGCGACTTCCTGGAAAGTGTAGAAGGAGATGCCGGGAGGCAGAATGATTCGCCAGACGATAACGGGAATGTCTCGGAGTCCAAGCAGCAAAGCAAGATGCGAAAAAGAATCCACGAAGAAGTTGAAATACTTGAAGACGCCGAGAAACGTGAAATTCAGGACCAGTGAGAAAATCAGCAAGGAGCGTTTGACGCGTTGGTCCGTGGCGCTGGCGATCTTGCGGGCGACGACGTAGTCCACCAGGGTGGACGCGGCCATGAGGAGAAGAAACCGCCAATCCCACCAGCCGTAGAAAAAATAGCTAGCGGCAAGAAGAAAACGGTTTTGCGCACGGAATGGCAGGCGCCAATAGACGAGAACGACGAGAATCAGAAAAACGATGTAGGCCGTCGAGTCAAAGAACATGCATTTGCCATCCGCAAACGGTGAAACCCGGAGTCCCAAACGTTGACTCGCGGTCAACGAAAGAGCTGGCCTTGCTTTCTGGGGAAACTATACGGCAATCGATAATAGCATTCCGCGATTGCGACACCCACGCGGCGGCGCGGATAGATGAAGAAAGAATTAACACATCTGGAGGGGCCCGAAAACTTGCTCAATAGCGGGACGTGGGGGCGAGGCTTTGAGTCAGCTAGGTTGAGGCATAGCCTTGTGGGTTTTTCTGCTTCCATATCCAGGCTGATTGAATAATCTCTTCGAGCGAGGAATGGGAGGCTTCCCAGCCAAGGGCACGCTTGAGATCTTCCTTGCTGGCGACCAGCACGGCGGGATCTCCGGGACGGCGCGGACCCAGTTTGCGAGGGATCTTGCGTCCGGTGACGCGTTCCGCGGCATCGATGACTTCCAAAATAGAAAAGCCGCGGCTGTTGCCGACGTTGAAGGCTTCGCCGGAAACGCGGTCGATCTCCTCAAGCGCGCGGACGTGGGAATCGGCGATATCGAGCACGTGGATGTAATCGCGAACGCAGGTTCCGTCCGGCGTGGGGTAATCCGTGCCGAAGACGTCGACATGCGGCAGGCCACCGGCAGCGGCATCGAGAATCCGTGGAATGATGTGAGTTTCCACGCGATGATGCTCGCCGCGTTCCTTGGACGCTCCGGCGGCGTTGAAGTAGCGAAGGGACACATAATTGAGCCCGGTATAGAGCTTGTAATCGGCAAGAATCTGTTCGAACACGAGCTTGGATTTTCCATAGGGGTTGATCGGCGCTTTCCGGTGGTCTTCGGGGATGGGGACCATTTCGGGTTCGCCGTAAGTGGCGGCAGTGGAGGAAAAAATGAATTTTTTTACGCCGTGCCGCGTGACGGCATCGAGCAGATTCACGCCGCAGGCCACGTTCGTGGCGTAGAAAATACTTGGCTCGCGCACGGATTTGGCCACGAGAGCCTCGGCGGCGAAGTGCATGACAGCGTCAATCTTGTGCTGAGAGAAGACGGCTTCAATCTCAGGGCGATTCGCGAGGTCTAGCTGGCAAAAGATGGCGCCCGGAGGCACAGCGGCGCGATGGCCCTCCAGCAAGCTATCCAATGCGATGACGGTCATGCCGCGCGAAATCAAGACTTCCGAGCAGACGCTGCCGATGTAACCCGCCGCTCCGGTAACGAGAATATTCACCTGTACGTTCTCCTCGAGTCAGGTAGAAGCCCAAACTGGGTGTGCTCTAAGTTGCCCGAACCAAAGGCAGAGGCCGCGGAAAAGCAGGGTGCGCCGGCCCGAAAAGTCAGCAAAGATTAAGCCTGCGACAAGCGGCGCTGAAAGGTAAGAAGAATGAGGTCGGCACGGCGGCGCACGCCAAACTTATTGAGCAGGTTCGAAACGTGAAACTTCACAGTGCGTTCCGCAATGTTGAGCTTGTTGGCAATCTCTTTGTTCGAAAGATTTTCCAGTAGCGAATCGAGGACTTCCTGCTCGCGGCGGCTCAGGTTCGTGACGGAATCGGTCTTCAGACGGCGGCCCTGGCCGGTGAGGATGGAATCAACGAACCCGGAAAGGAGCTGCCGCGGAACCCAGAATCCTCCGCTGGCAACGAGCGGGAGAGCACGGATCAATTGTTCGCGGGCTTCAACGTAGGTGAGAAGGCCCTTTACGCCGGAGCGCAGCAGAGAAAAACTGTTGGAGTCATTGTGCTGCTCGCCGACAACAATGAGGCGGGCTTCCGGGTAGCGTTCGAGAAGATTGGCCAAGAGCGCGCCGGTAGCGGGCTTAGCGGCATGAGCGTCAATGACGTAAACCTGGGCTTTGGGCGGCTCAAGGGTACGAAGGTCGGGCGCAAGTGTGGATTCCAGTTGCTTGGCAACAACCTTGAATGGGGCCTTCGCTAAAATGCGTTCGAACTCGCTCAACACCAGGGGGTGCGGCGAGAGGATGCAAACCGTGAGTTTCGTCGAGGTCCGTTTCGTAGTCACTGTTCGACAGAGTATTGAAAACTGGCCAAAGGGGCAAGTCCTTTGGTGTTTGTGTTCACGAACTGTTACTGACAGCTACGATGCATGGCCCCGGGGTACTTCCTTCAGCAAAATATCAACTATGCGCTTGGCAGCATGGCCATCCCAGAGAGGAGGAATGCGGCCTGCTTTGCCCTGGCCTGCCAGGGTATCACGGGCGGCGGCCACGATCTTGCCCGGATCGGTACCCACCAGCAAGTTGGTGCCTTGCGAGATGGTGATGGGGCGCTCGGTATTCTCGCGTAGCGTGAGGCAGGGGACGCCGAGGGCTGTGGTCTCTTCCTGGATGCCACCAGAATCGGTGAGGACGAGCTTTGCTTTACTCAATAGGCAAAGAAAATCGAGGTACCCGACCGGTGGAATGAGCCGCAACCGGGGGTGATGCTGGATGCCGCCCTGGGTCAAACGCTGTTGGGTGCGAGGATGCACGGGAAAAATAACGGGCATTTCGGCGGCAACGGCGTCGACCGCTCCGAGAAGCTGGCTGAGCTTGTCCGTGGAATCGACATTGGAAGGACGATGGAGGGTCAGGACACCGAACCGCTGCCAGCCTGCCCCATTTTTTAGGCCGAGTTCATCTCCGATTCCGGACTGCTGGGCGATGGGCAGAAAGTGGCGCAAGGAATCGATCATCACGTTACCCACCATGAAAATGCTGCTGCGGGGCCGGCCTTCTTTCAGGAGGTGCTCGATGGCATCTTCTTCGGTGACAAAGAGATAGTCGGCGAGGGCGTCGGTCAGGACGCGGTTGATTTCTTCGGGCATGGTGCGGTCAAAGCTGCGGAGGCCGGCCTCGACATGAGCCACCCGAATGCCAAGTTTCGCGGCGGCGAGGGACACGGCAATGGTGGAATTGACGTCGCCGACAACGAGAACCAGGTCTGGCTGGTGTTCAACAAGAACCGGCTCGATGCGTTTTAGAATTTCAGCGGTTTGCGATGCGTGGGAGCCAGAACCGACCTCGAGATTTATGTGCGGCGCGGGGATACCCATTTGGCGGAAGAAAATGTCTGACAGCTTTTCATCGTAGTGCTGGCCGGTGTGAACGAGGAGGGCCTCGATTTCCGGATGGCGCTGCATCTCATGCATGAGCGGGGCGATTTTCGGGAGGTTCGGGCGCGCCCCGACGATATTCAGGATTTTCAAGCGTTGGCTCATGGAGCGGTTCGTTTCCCGGCGTCCGAAGGCAGTATAGCATCCAGGGAATGGACGTTCAGGGCGCCAGAACCGCCATTCGCGCGAAAAAAGCACTACTTCGCTGCATCCGGGTAGGTATCCGCCGGGAAACGTGAGTAAAATAGAGGTGTCCGGAAACGTTAGATTTTCTTTGGTAATTGCTGCTTTCGGTCGGCGAAGCGGTCAGGAGTGACAGTTTTCAGCAGATGCGTAATCTGAAGGAATCAGCCAGAGCTTTACAGGAGTTGCTTGCGCAACGAATCCTCGTGCTTGACGGCGCGATGGGTACGATGCTCCAACAACGCAACCTGATTGCGGCGGATTTTGGCGGAGCTGCGCTTGAAGGGTGCAACGAAAATCTCGTTCGAACGCGCCCTGATGTTGTTCTGGATATTCACCGGAAATATTTTGAGGCAGGATCGGACATCGTCGAAACGAACAGCTTCGGCGGAGCGCCGATTGTGCTGGCGGAATATGGGCTTGCTGGGGACGCGCATTTATTGAACAAACGCGCGGCAGAGCTCGCGCGGCGAGCAGCGGACGAATTCAGCACGCCGGGGAAGCCGCGGTTCGTGGCTGGATCGATTGGACCGACTACCAAGGCAATCACGGTTACGGGAGGCGTGACATTCGAAGAGCTGCGCGAAGCGTACTACACACAGGCGAAGGGCCTGGTGGAAGGTGGAGTCGATCTGCTGCTGGTGGAGACTTCGCAGGACACGCGGAATATCAAAGCGGCGATTCTGGCAATTCACAGACTTTCGGAGGAGATCGGGAGCGCGGTGCCTTTTGTCGTGTCGGCGACGATCGAGCCGATGGGGACTATGCTGGCAGGACAGACAGTGGAAGCCATGTGGGCATCGCTGCGGCACGCGAAGCCGCTGGCGTTTGGGATGAACTGCGCAACGGGGCCGGAGTTCATGACCGACCACATCCGAACGCTAAGCCAGCTTACAGGAGAATTTGTGTCCTGCTATCCGAATGCGGGATTACCGGATGAAGAGGGAAAATACCTTGAAACTCCAACGACGCTGGCGGCACAGCTTGAAAAATTCGCGGATCACGGCTGGCTGAATTTAGTGGGTGGGTGCTGCGGGACGACCGAGCAGCACATTCGCGCGATTGCGCAAATGGCCGAGGGCAAGAGGCCGCGCGCGAAGCCAGCGGAAGCGCATCGCGCGCTCTATTCCGGCATTGAAGCGATTGAAGCGGAGGACAGCACGCGGCCGCTGCTGGTCGGCGAGCGCACCAACGTGATCGGCTCGCGCCTGTTCAAGAACCTGGTCGCGGAAGAAAAATGGGAAGAGGCCAGCGAGATTGCGCGGCGGCAGGTACGCGGCGGCGCTCAAGTTGTGGACGTGTGCCTGCAGAGCACGGAGCGCGACGAGAAAAAGGACATTCCACCTTTCTATGAAAAGCTGATTCGCAAAGTGAAAGCGCCGTTGATGATCGACACGACCGATCCGACGGCAATCGAGCTGGCGCTGACGTATTGCCAAGGCAAATCCATCATCAATTCCATCAACTTGGAAGATGGCGAGGAAAAGTTCGAACGCGTCGTGCCGATCGCGCATGAATTCGGCGCGGCTGTGGTGGTCGGCTGCATTGATGAAGATCCCGTGCAGGCGCAGGCATTCACACGCGAACGCAAGCTCGCCATCGCCCAGCGTTCGTACAAACTGCTAACGGAAAAATACGGATTGGCTCCCGAAGAGATCGTCTTTGATCCCCTGGTATTTCCTTGCGCGACAGGGGATGAGAATTATATCGGCGGCGCGGTCGAGACAATGGAAGGCATCCGCCTGATCAAGCAGGCATTGCCGGACGTTCGAACGATCCTGGGTATTTCCAATGTTTCTTTCGGACTTCCGGCGGGCGCGCGCGAAGTGGTGAACTCCGTTTTTCTGTACTACTGTACGAAAGCGGGTTTAGACCTGGCGATCGTTAACACAGAAAAGATCGAACGATTTGCGTCTATCCCTGCGCACGAGCGCGAACTCGCGGAAAACCTGCTGTTTTCGCACCCTCCAAAGGACGTTCCGGCCGATCATTCGAATGCGCGGCTTTTGCGGGATGTTCCTGCCGACTGGCGGAAACAAAGCAAGGAGCAGCGTGCGGCCGTCAATCAATATTACATTGCGGCAATCGCAGAGCACTTTCGAACTGCAAAGAAAAAGGAAAAAGCGCGCGCCGCGGATCTGCCTATCGACGAGCGCCTGGGCAATTACATCATCGAGGGGACGCGCGACGGCCTGATCGAAGATTTGGAGCGCAAACGGGCGCAAGGCGCGGCGCCGCTGGACATCGTAAATGGACCGTTGATGGCCGGAATGGCGGAAGTCGGGCGCCTCTTCAATGCGAATGAATTGATCGTGGCGGAAGTGTTACAGTCCGCAGAGGCGATGAAGGCGGCGGTGAGCCACCTTGAGCAATTCATGGAAAAAGCGGACACCGCCAAGCGCGGAAAAGTTGTGCTGGCAACAGTAAAAGGCGACGTCCACGACATCGGCAAAAATCTCGTTGAGATTATTCTGAAAAACAACGGCTATGACGTCGTCAATCTGGGCATCAAAGTGCCACCGGAAGAGCTGATCAAGGCATACCAGGAGCACAGGCCGGACGCCATCGGTTTGTCCGGCCTGCTGGTGAAGAGCGCGCAGCAGATGGTGATTACCGCCAATGACTTAAAGGATGCTGGGATCGGGATTCCGTTGCTCGTCGGTGGCGCCGCACTATCCGCGAAATTCACGCAGACAAAGATCGCGCCGAGTTACGGGAAAGCAGTGTGCTACGCCAAAGATGCCATGACCGGCTTGCGCTTGATGAACGAACTAATGGACCCGGCGACACGCGAGATGGTGGTGCGGGAACATACCGCTTCCGGAAATGGTTTTGGTGTGACGACGACGGTCAGCGTGAAAGAAATTCCCAAAGTGACGAGGTCACCGCGCGTTCGAACGGATTTGCCGATTCCGCCGGTGCAATACCTGGATCGCAAAGTGCGGCTCGTGCCTGATTTGCGGGAAGTCTGGGGCTACATCAACCCGTTCATGCTTTTCGGGCGGCACATGGGATTTCGAGGGAACTTCGAGAAGCGCTTGGCGGAACGCGATCCGAAGGCCGTTGAGTTGTTCGAGAACATGGAAGAGGTGAAGAAGGAAGCCGCGGAATTCATGAAGATCCGTGCCGTGTGGCAATTCTTCGAGGCGCAAGCGGCGGGCGACTCCCTGCAGCTCTTTGCTCCGGGCAAGAAAGAGGCGCTGCATACGTTTCGATTTCCGCGGCAGCGCCAGGGCGATTTCCTGTGTTTGAGCGACTACGTTTTGCCGTCGAATAGCGGCCAGCGTGACCACGTGGCGTTATTCGTGGTGACGGCAGGCGAAGGTATTCGCAGCCGCTCGGAAAAAGCAAAAAACGACGGTTACTACTTCAAGTCCCACGGTTTGCAGGCGCTGGCAATCGAGACGGCGGAAGGCTGCGCCGAATGGCTGCACCGGCGCATCCGCGAGGATTGGGGCTTTCCCGATCCGCCGGATATGACCATGGTGCAGCGATTTACTTCGCGCTACCGCGGGAAACGCTACAGTTTTGGTTATCCGGCGTGCCCGAGTCTCGAGGATCAAGCACCGATTTGGAAATTATTGAAGCCGGAAGAAATCGGTGTGCAACTAACGGAAGGATTCATGATGGACCCGGAAGCGAGCGTGAGCGCGCTGGTGTTTCATCATCCGGACTGCACGTACTACAGCGCCGGAGAAGAACGCGAAGGATAGCGGTACTTCGGCGAAACTGAGACGACGATTCCGGATGGCCGCTTTCGCGGCCATCCGATTCACTGAAACTTTCGAGAAAGACAGGTCTCGCTGGCGACGCTCCTACGGATGCCGCTTGATCGCCAGCAAGTGCATGAACCAGCTCGTGGAAAGCGTATTCGTGGCCGTTCCGGTGTAGGAGCCGGCCGCGGCGGTCTGCATACTTTCCACGAGGTTGCTATGGTACGTGGATAATGTCGTGAATCCGGCGCCCGCGTTTGTTACGGCGCTGTCGTTGAAGGCCGCAACATGGAGTAGGTCATTGGCGAAGTTGGTGGTTACAGGACCACAACTCAGCGTCGTGCCGACGCCAGGGGCGACACACGTCGTATCAATCGGATTTGTCGGATCGATATTCGTGTATTCAAATTGATAGAGGTGGAAGGAACTGGTGGAACTGCCCGTGAGAGTTATGGTGATGGTGATCGGCGCGCCGCCTGCCACGATGTTCTTGGCATAGAAGGTCTGCGCGCTCTTCAGCGTGCCGTTCCAGTTAGTGGGACCGATGGCGCTGGCGTAGATATTCCCATTGTTGTCGGCAACGGAGGAAACGGATAGGGCCTGATTGCCCCATTTCACCGAAACAACGATGAGGTCTCCGCTGACACTGGCGGCTGGGAAAGTTTGCGAAATTGTGTTGGTTCCGGAGAGCACCGACGTCTCGGCGTGTTGGACGAGTGTGACAGGCGGAGGAGGAGCCGCAGACTGAGTGGTCGTCGTGGCGATATTAGAAAAACCGCTGGCATTGTTGGCTGCGTCGAGCGCCCGCACTTGATAGCTGTAGGAAGTCGCAGCAAGCAATCCGGTGTCCGGGAAACTGGTGGTGGTCGAAGTACCCACCTGCGCAAACGAGTTGCAGCCCGCACCCTGGCAGCGCTGAATCTGGTATTGGGTGACGCCCACGTTGTCAGTTGAGGCGGTCCACGAAAGATTGATCTGTGTGCTGCTCGTGGCGGTTGCCGTGAGGCTGGATGGAGCCGTAGGCGGCGTGGTGTCCGCCAGCGTCGTCGCGTTCGCCACATTGGAGTATGCGGAATCGCCCGCGCCGTTGGTGGCTCGCACACGGTAGTAGTAGGTGGTCAATGGAGCGAGAGGACTGTCGGAATACGTGGTCGTCGTTGCACCAGTGGTTCCAATTTGCGTGAACGTCACATTGTCCGGTGAGCGTTCGACTTTGAAGCCAGTCTGATTTGTGGCGTTGTTGGTCCATGAGAGGTTGATTTGCGTCGCTGAGGCTGCCGTGGCGGTCAAAGCGGAAGGCGCGGCCGGCGGACCTGCAAGCGTCGTTGTCGTCCCTACGTTGGATGGCTGACTCAGGTTCCCCGCGGCGTCGGTGGCGATGATTTCGTAGCTATAACTCGTCGATGGCGAAAGGCCTGTATCGACATAAGTCGTTCCGGTTCCGGGAGGTGCTGCGATTTGCGCGAAAGTGGCGCAGCCCGCGCCCTGGCAGCGTTGGATCAGGTATACCGTCACGCCGACATTGTCCGTCGAGGCGGTCCAGGAAAGATTGATCTGCGTACTGCTGGCGGCTGACGCCGTCAAGTTGGAAGGCGCCGTCGGCGGGGTGGTGTCTGCGAGTGTTGTGGCGCTGGCAACATTCGTGTAGCCGGAGTCTCCGGAGGCGTTTGTGGCGCGGATGCGATAGTAGTAGAGCGTCTTCGGCGCCAGATTCGGATCAGAATACGTTGTGGCGCTCGCGACGGCTGTGCCGATCGGCGCAAACGTGACGCCGTCCGGCGAGCGCTCAACTTTGAAGCCAGTCTGGTTAATGGCGTTGTTGGTCCACGCGAGGTTGATTTGCGTGGCCGAGGCCGCCGTCGCTGTCAAATTGGAAGGATCTGCCGGAGGACCCGTCGTCATGGCCGTGGCGGCATTCGATGGCAAGCTCTGATTACCGGCGGCATCCGTGGCGATCACCTGATAGGTGTAGCTGGCGGAAGCCGAAACCGTCGCGTCGCTGTACGTTGTTCCCGGACCACCAGTGGTTCCAATCTGAGCAAAATTCGAGCATCCGGGCGATGCACAGCGCTGGATCAGATAGTTCGTGACGCCGACGTTGTCCGTCGAAGCCGTCCACGACAGATTGATCTGCGTGTTGCTGACGACCGAAGCGCCGAGGTTGGTTGGCGGGGTGGGCGGAGTGGTGTCTGCCTGCGTCGTGGCGCTGGCGGGATCAGAAGGGGAACTAAGATTGCCGGCAGCATCCGTCGCCACAATCTGATAGTTGTAGGTCGTCGATGGCCCCAAGCTGGTATCACTGTAGGACGTCGTGTTGCCCGGCAAAGAAGCCACTTGAGCGAAATTCGTGCAGCCAGATCCGGAACAACGCTGAACGAAATAGCCAGTAACTCCGACGACGTCCGTGGACGCAGTCCACGACAGATTGATCTGGGTGGGACCTGTGGCAAGGGCGGTGAGGTTCGAAGGAGCCGTTGGAGGAGTGGTATTCACGCTGGCCGCTTTGAAGGTGGCCATCTGCATGAACCAGTTCGAAACGCCGGTAGCCGTGGCGAGTGCCGCGTAAGACCCCTTTGTGCTTACGGTCATGTCCTCGACCAGGTTTCCGCGGAACGTGGACTCGGCGGTGAATCCTGGCACCGGGTTTACACCTACGGAATCCGCGATGGAAAAGCCAAAGATCAATTCGTTCGGGAGATTGGTTGCGGCGGCTCCGCTGCTGACGGAAGTAGCCGTGCCGATTGCGGCAGAGACCACATCCAGAGGCGCGTTGACGTCCGCGTTTGAATACTCGAGTTGATAAATCTGGAACGAACTGGTGGCATTTCCGGTCAATGTTACCGTGATGGTGATGGGAGCGCCGCCACCGATAATGTTCTTGGCGTAGAAGATCTGGGCGCGCTTCGCCGTACCGCTCCAGTTGGTGGGGCCAACAGCGCTGGTGTAGGTGTTGCCTTTGTCATCGCCGATGGAAGCGACGGAGATGGTCTGGTCGCCCCACTTAACGCCGACAACGATGAGGTCACCCGCGACGCTGGGAATGGTAAAAACCTGTGAGGCCGTGCTGACGCCGGTGCCCGCCGTCATCGCGACTTGCTGCACAAACTTGATCGGCGGCGGAGGCGCAGCTGGCGTGCTTGCACTGGCAACATTGGAATACGGACCGATGTTTCCTGCGGCATCGTTGGCCCGGACGCGGTAGCTGTACGATGTCAAAGGCTGCAAGTTCGTATCGCTGTAGCTTGTGACTGCTCCGAGAACAGCGATCTGCCCGAAATTGGTGCAGCCTGCGCCCTGGCAGCGCTCCACCCTATTTCCGGTGACTCCGACGTTGTCGGTGGCTGCCGTCCAGGCAAGATTGATTTGCAAATTGGGAGCTGCAGTTGCGGTAAGGTTGGTTGGCGCGGTCGGCGGGATCGTGTCCCCCGAGACGATCACTGAAAGTACTGGCGTCACCGAATGGTGCAGCGCGCCGCTGGTGCCCGTAGCGGTCAAGTTCGAATTCCCGACAGGCGTGGAAGCAGATGTGGTGACCGTCATCGTGGTCAAGCCGGAAGTCGTGACCGTTGCAGGACTGAAAGAAGCGGAAGCGCCCGAGGGAAGGCCCGAAGCCGAAAAGCTGACGGAGCCCGTGAAATTAGGACCGGGGACAACGTTGACGGTATAGGTGGTGCTGTTGCCGGCGACAACGGATTGCGTGGAGGGCGAAAAAGTCAGAGAGAAATCCGGCGTAACGGTGATGATACGAGTCGCGGGGCTGGGATCCGCGAGACCAACATTGTCGGTCACCGTGAGGGATGCGATGTAGGTACCCGCGTTCGCAAAGCTGACCGACCCGGGATTTTGCGACGAACTCGAACTCGGATTCCCGCCCGGAAACACCCAGTTATAGGAGGCAATCGTGCCGTCGGGGTCGCTTCCGGTTCCGGAGAAGGAGACCGACTGCCCGGGGCCAATCGAGACGTTGGAAGCGGGCGCGATGATCGTGCCCGTAGGAGGCAGGTCCGTGGGGGTCAGCGAGAGCTGGACGAATTGCGCAACGGAGGGTACGCCCGAAGAGTTGAGAATAAAGAGCAGGTAATACCCCGGAGGCGCGATATTGGAATTCGGCGGCGGCGTGGTATTCAAGACGCCGCTGCCCGCGGTGAACGACAGCCCGACCAGCCGCTGATCCATGTCGAAGGCATGGGTGACGGCGCCGGCCTTGATCAAGACAGCAGAGGTGATGTTCGCCGCGTCCGGTGTTTGAATTTGAAAGGCGCTGTTGTACCCGAGCACTCCCGGCGTGACTCCCGTGATCGTCGGCCGAGTAGCCAACGTGTCGTTCGAATTGAACAAATACGGCGGCGAGTAAACCTCCATGTGTGGGTCGTAGGTACCCTGGTGGGGGTTGCTGCCCGTCATGAGCACGGTCGCATCGGGCAATAAGATTGTGTTGGAGTGATAGAGGCGCGGGTAGGTATTGGAGCCCGCCGAAGTGAACGCTCCCGTTGTGCCTGCCGTCGGATCGTAAATTTCCGCCTTGAGGCTCGCGGTTGTTCCATCCTCGTCGATTTGTGAACCGCCGGATGTCAGAATTCTTCCGTTCGGGAGAATGGTGGCGTTCATCTCGATGCGGGACTGCACCATCGACGGGCCGTACACCCACGCCGGATTGCTCACGGAGAGATCAATCAATTCGGTCGTGGCTGTCGCGGGGCTTCCTCCTCCGAGAATTAACACTCTCGGCTTGTAGCCGTTCGCAGGAGTCAAAGGCAGAAGGACGGACGAGCCATATGTGCGAGTGTTGCCGTAGATCGTCGCGGGACCTGCAGTCCAGGATTGGTTGGAAGGATCAAAGGTCCAGGACTGAGCCGTCGAGCCGGAAAAAAACACTTTGCCGTTGGGAAGCAAATTCATGCGCGGATAGAGAGGAGGAGTGAAGGGAGAAAACGATTGTCCGCTCCAACCCACGCCGATCTTGTAGAATTCAATGGCGTTATTCGTTGCCCCCGTCTCCGTCAAGCCGGAATAAACCATCACGCGACCGTCGCCGAGTACCGTGGCAGTCGGGTACCAACGCCCGTGGGCCATGTTCTGAACGTCCACGAAGGTTCCGGTTGCCGGGTCGTAGTAGGTGGCGTGATTAGAACCCTGAAAGGGGCCGTAGTTGATCGTGCCGCCCATGATCAACGGCCTGCCATCCGGAAGAACGATCATGCCGTTGCAAAACATGTCCCAGGTCACAGGCTGCGTGGTCATGGTATCCGTCGCGGGATCCCACACACCGGCTTGGAAAAACGTCACCGTCTTGTCGTTGCCGGAGCCAGACACGACAAGAACTTTTCCGTTGTGCATGAGGGCGATGTGGATGGGGTTGATCGGCGCCAGAGTCGTAAGTGTCTGCCACTGTCCCTGGAGATTCGCCTGCCCCATGGCCAGAGGGGCCGAAAGGACCGAAGATAGCGAGCATAGAAAAAAGGCAGCAGCCAAGGAGAGACATCTGCTCGCAGCATTCATGGACAATCCTTTCGGCTTGGTAAGTTCGTGCAAGTCGATAAAAATTTCGCGGACATCAATCAAGGGAAAGTCATAACAAATCCCGGTCGAATCACATCCGCAACTCAGTACTTGCAATCAGCAGGAAGCGCAATCGCGAATGACTGCTCTTCCTATCCGCCCTTAGTTCGGTAGCAGCCCATACACGCTGAAGGAGGCCTGTCCCCCGACATAGACTTTGCCGTTCGCAACCGTCGGCACCGTGAACTTGACAGCAGCTCCCGCAGCCCCCGTGCCACTGGTCGGGCTGCTGTAGAGCAAGTTCGCGACGTTAGTAGCATCGTAAGCATCCAGAATGGCTGGGCCGTTCGACGGCCAGGCGTTCAAATCCAGGACCCAAACAATGCCATTGGTTATCCCGCTAGCGGAGACGGCAGGTATCGCGCCGCGTGGCGGGAATGTATTGCCGGAAACCGCAGACTGTGGAGTCGACATGGCACCATTCGCAATCGCGAACTGGCTCAGCGGGAAGTTCTGCCCTGTCACATAGATGTTCCCGTTCCAGTATGCCGGCAGTCCGTAGATGCCACCGTCGAGTTGCGTTGTGTTGGGAGGAGGAACAGGAATCACTTCCTGCACATCCTGGTTGCTCACAGAATTGAACTTGCCCAGGTTGGTCTGGTCGAGCAGGTAGAGGATAGCGACCTTGCCTGTGCCGAGGAGCAAATGCTGATGAGTAGTGGAACCGACGGCATCGGGCAGAATCATGACGCCTGCCGAACCCATGTCAATGTCATTGGCGTCGAAAACGCTGCGGTTGAACGGAGTGAACCAATCGAGCAGTGTCCCCGCGGAGCTGAGCTTCAAAACGGACTCGGAGAAATTCTTCGTCCCGTCATAAGCTCCATTGCCCGTGGTTACATAAATATTGCCGCTCGCATCGGCAGCAGGACCGGCGCCGGAATCCCAAACAGAGGCGCCGTTGCTCCCACTCTTAGGATCCGAAGTGGAGAACACAAACTTCTGCGCTAGAGTTGCGGCGTCGTAGGCAAACACCCAGCCCTGCCAGTTTTGGATATCGCCGTGCGATCCGAACGCTACGTAAACCGTGCTGTTGGCCAGCAACAGCGCGGGACGATTGAAGTGCCGTTGCGGGCCGAAGTTTGCTGCCGAGATCACCGTGGGGCCGCCGAACTTCTCCGCGCCAGTGGCGACGTTCAGTGCGTGCAAGCGATGAACGTAACAAGGAGAAGTCGACGAGCAGCCCGAACCAACGGTTTCCTTGGTCTTGGCTTCGACGTAAATAGTGTTCGTCACCGGATCGATCACCGGCGTACTGGTGATGCCGATCTCAGGAAAGACGTCGTTGGTCGCCAGAGCTCCGGGGACACTCGGATTTGCAGTGTCGGTCCAGGGCATCGTCGTAACGCCGGTGCCTAGAAAACTGGTCATCCAGAGCTGCATACACGACGGAGAATCGGCGTCGAAGGCGTAGACGCTGTCGTGCTCCGTGGCTACGAAGACCACGTTGTGCGTTGCAGAGCCGACCAGGAGATTAGCCATGTAGAGCGGCTGGGCGTAGAGCTGGCCATCCACCGGGCAAGAGAAGAGTTGCGCGAAGCTCGACGAATTTACATTCGAAGTCGTCAACGCGTACTCCTTCAGGTTTTGACCCGTGCGCGCAGCGTCATTGTGATGCATGAACACGCCTTGGATATCGCTGACGGCGAAAGTAACGGAAGCGGTTGCGGAAGCGTTGGTAACGCTCACCGCAGTGATGGTATGCACGCCTGGCTGTGTCCCGGGGGTGAACAGGCCGATGGTGCTGATGGTACCTGTTGTGGCGTTCCCGCTGGTGCTGCCATCGACCTGCCAAGTTACGCCAGCGTTGTTCGGATCGTTGTAGACAGTGGGTGTGAATTGCTGCGTCTGAGACGTTGTGATTGAGCCCCGCTTCGGACTGACCGACACAGTGAGCGGACCCTGAATGACAGTGATTGTTGCGTTACTGAATTTCGTGTTGTCCGTGACTGAAGTGGCGGTAAGCATAACAGTAGCAGGAGTTGGAATGGTCGACGGCCCGTTGTACGTCACCGACGTCGACGTTGCGTTTATCAGCGTGCCGCACGTGCTGCCGCTACAACCCGCGCCCGAAAGCGTCCACGTTACGCCCTTGTTTTGGACGTCATTGGTCAACTGCACCGTGAAGTTCTGCGTTCCGAAGATCGCAGCGACGCTGGCGCTGGCGGGCGAGATGTTGACGGTGATGGGCTGAGGCGGAATGCCATTGGCCGACTTAAAAGCCGCGAAAATTGCTCCCCAACTGTCGGAGGCGCCGATCGTAGCACTGGCCGAAGCGTTTCCGGCAGCAGTTTGGATCTGATCTTCGCCAATGAGCTTGCTGTTCGGTTCCGCTGGGACGAAGTCTTCGATCTTGTAGCCAGGTCCGGCAGTAAAGGTGGCCGCGTTCGCTGTGGTGACTTCGCCAAGCAGCAAATCACCACCCCACGCAGTGGGAGGATTTGGCGTGCTGGGGGCCGTGCCTGTACCCTCAGCCGCAGTGGCGTTATCGAGAGAGCTGCTCAGCGCCACACCGGAGTATTCCATGATGGAGAAGCGCAGCGTTCCGGCCGAGATGTTGTCGGAGACGGTGACAGTGTTCGCCCCGGCGGCGATGTTCTCGGCGTAGTAGATGGCGCTCGTTTCGCCATCCAAGGTCATGTTGAGAAGGACAGCCTGCTTATAGGTGTTCGCGTGAGAATCCGACACGTTGAGCACCTGGCCTGATTTGCCGGCTCGAATGATGACGGCAATAAAGTTCCCCGCCGTGTTATTCGAGGGGAACGCCAGTGCGGAGGAGTTGGTAATGCCAGCGTCTTTGCTGATGTGCTGAACCAGCTTGATGCTGCCAGACCCGGAGGTCACGGTGAAAGCAACGCCGTTGCTGGCGACTCCGCCGATGGATACGACAACGTTACCGGTTGTTGCGCCCGTTGGAACCGGCGCTGCGATGTTCGTGTTACTCCAGCTCGTCGGCGTCGCAGCCGTGCCGTTAAATGTAACCGTGCTGGTACCCTGAATCGGGCCGAAGCTGGTACCGGTGATGGTGACCGATGTACCGACGGGTCCACCTGTCGGGCTCACGCTGGTGACCGCTGGGGCTGACGTGACAGTGAAGAGAACGGCGTTGCTCGCAACGCCGCTGATCGACACGACCACGTTTCCAGTGGTCGCGCCGGCTGGTACGGGAACGAGGATTTGAGTATCACTCCAACTGTTTGTTCTTGCGGATACGCCGTTGAAGGTTACGCCGCTCACTCTTGTACCGACCGTGGGACCGAAGTTTGTGCCGTTGATGGTGACGACAGCACCGATGGGTCCCGACGTCGGACTAATGCTCGTGATATTTGGCGGCGGGGTGACAGTGAAAGGCAGGCCATTGCTGGCCACGCCGCCAACGGTCACAACAACATTTCCAGTCGTTGCTCCGGCGGGAACCGGCACGTCGATGCTCGTGGCACTCCAGTTGGTAGGTGTTCCTGCGGTGCTATTAAACGTGGCCGTGCTCGTGCCCTGAGTCGCGCCGAAGTTTGTTCCGGTGATCGTTACGGTCGCGCCCACGGGACCCTGGGTCAAGCCGAGCGAAGTAAGGGTCGGACCCGGCGAAGTAACCGTGAACGTCACGCCGTTACTGGCCGCGGCGTTGACCGTCACGACGACGTTACCGGTGGTCGCGCCGTTCGGAACCAGGGCCGCGATGCTCGTTGGGCTCCAGCTGGTGGGCGTCGTGGCGATACCGTTGAACGTGACCGTACTGGTGCCTTGAGTTGCGCCGAAGTTTGCCCCCGCGATTGTCACTGACGTCCCGACTGTTCCGGAATTTGGGGTCAGGGTGGCGATGCTTGGCGGAACAACAATCGTGAAGTTCACACCATTGCTCGCCAGACCTCCGACAGTGACAACAACACTGCCAGTCGTCGCTCCCGCAGGCACCGGCACCGCGATGCTCGTTGCGCTCCAACTCGCCTGGGCTGCTGTCGTTCCATTGAACGTAACCGCACTCGTTCCCTGCGAAGTTCCGAAGTTCGCTCCCGCAATCGTCACTGACGTTCCGACCGTTCCCGAATTCGGCGCCAAACTGGTGATGCTTGGTGGAACGAGGACCGTAAAGCTGACTCCGTTGCTCGACACTCCGGCGACGGTGACGACGACATTGCCAGTCGTCGCGCTCGTTGGAACCGGAACCGCGATGCCCGTCGCGCTCCAACTCGTAGGTATCGCTGTCGTGCCGTTGAACGTGACGGCGCTGGATCCCTGGGTGGCGCCAAAGTTTGAGCCGGTGATGACTACGGCCGTACCGACGACGCCCGAAGTCGGATTCAAGTTCGAGATCGTCGGACCGGAGGCCCCGCCACCGCTAGCAGCCTTGAATGCGGCGAGTCCAGCACCCCAGCTATCCGATGCGCCAAAAGTGACGCCTGCCGAAACCGTTCCGGCTGCCGTCTGAATCTGGTCCTCCGCGGCAAGCTTGGTGTTCGGAGATGCGGGAAGCAGGATTGCCCGTAAGGAATGCACCAAGCAGCAGGTCGCCGGCAGCGGTCGTCAAAGCGTTGCCGCTATTGGCTGTCGCACTGGTTCCCTGCGCCGTGGAAATCACATCAAGCGAATTCGCGAGCGCGACACCCGAGTACTCGAGGATGGCGAACCGTAAGGTACTGCCATTGATACTGTCGGTTACCGTAACCGTATTTGCCCCGCCGGCGATATTTTCGGCGTAGAAAACTCCGAGCGTGTCGCCATTGGGCGTGTCTGTGATGACGTTAAATTGAATCGCGGGGTGGTAGGAATTTCCGCGCGTGTCCGAAACTGTCAAAACTTGTCCCGCTCTGCCCGCGCGAACAACGACGGCAATCCAGTTCCCGGCGGTATTGTTGGAATTAAACGCCAAGGTCGAAGAAGCGGTGGTGCCGGCGTCCTTGCTGCGGTGCTGGACGAGCACGATCCCTGCCGTCGACGTAGTCACCGTGAAGTTCGAGCCGTTGCTGACCTGGCCTCCGACGGTGACTAGCACATTGCCAGTGGTTGCACCGGCTGGCACGGGAACGACGATGCCGCTCGCGCTCCAGCTTGTGGGAGTTGCGGCCGTGCCATTGAATGTGACTGAGCTAGTTCCCTGTGTGGCACCGAAGTTCGCGCCCGCAATTGTGACCGGAGTACCGACGGAGCCCGATGTCGGATTCAAACTGGTAATGCTCGGCGGCACTATAACCGTAAAGCTCAGGCTGTTGCTGGCTTGTCCGCCGACGGTGACGACGACATTGCCGGTCATGGCTCCGGTCGGCACTGGGACTGTAATGCTGGTAGTACTCCACCCCGTAGGTGTTCCGGCGGTTCCGTTAAATGTAACGGTGCTGGTGCCCTGAGTCGCACCGAAGTTTGCACCCGCGATGGTCACAGAAGTGCCTACGGCTCCTGACGCGGGAGTGAGACTGGTGATGCTGGGGGGCGGCAAGGTGACAGTAAAGTTCACGCCATTACTGGCCATGCCTGCAACGGTGACGACCACGTTGCCCGTTGTGGCCCCCGTGGGCACTGGGACCGTGATGCTCGTGGCGCTCCAGCTTGTGGGTGTCGCTGTCGTTCCATTGAACGTCACTGTGCTGGCGCCCTGACTCGCGCCGAAATTCACGCCGGCAACCGTAACGGAAGTACCTACAACTCCTGACGTAGGATTCAGGCTGGTGATGCTCGGAGCCGTCGAAGTTACCATGAAGGCCACACCGTTGCTTGCCACGCCGCTGACAGTGACGACGACATTGCCGGTCGTGGCACCATTCGGCACCGGAGCGGCGATGCTTATCGCACTCCAACTCGTAGGCGTTGCGGCAATGCCGTTGAACGTAACCGTGCTGGTGCCCTGAGAAGCACCAAAATTTGTACCCGCGATCGTCACCGATGTCCCGATGGCCGCGGACGCCGGATTTATGTTGGTGATTGTCGGAGTCGGGAGAACAGTGAAGTTAATCCCATTGCTGGGAACGCTGTTGACGGTGGCAACCACATTGCCAGTCGTTGCGCCCGTTGGCACGGGAACAACGATGCTTACCGCAGTCCAGCTTGTGGGGGTCGACGACGTCCCATTGAATGTAAGGGTGCTGGTTCCTTGCGTGGCGCCGAAATTTGAGCCAGCGATCGTAACCGAAGCGCCGACTGGGCCCGAAGACGGGTTGAGACTCGTGATGCTCGGGGTTGGCGTAACGCTAAAGTTCACGCTATTGCTGGCCACGCCGCCGACGGTCACGACCACGTTGCCGGATGTCGCGCCCGCGGGAACCGGGACGACAACGTTCGTGGCAGACCAGCTTGTGGGTGTTGCTGTGGTTCCGTTGAACTTGACGGTGCTCGTCCCTTGCGACACACCAAAATTGGAACCTGTAATTGTTACGGACGTGCCGACTGGCCCGGATGTTGGACTGAGGCTGGCGATGTTGGGCACTGGCGTGCCGCCGCTGACGGCGGCGCGGAATGCCGCCATTTGCATGATCCAAAGCTGCACTTTGTCCAAAGTGGCGGTAGCGTTGTAGCTGCCTGTCGCGGAGACGACCTGGTCTTCCAGAATGTCGCCATCGGCAGTGATTCCGCGGCTGGTGTACCCGGTTCCCGGGCCCGTTGAGGTCGACTGCACGACGTTCGCGCCGATCAAAATGTCGTTTGCGTTTGTTGTGGTAACGGGGCCGCTATCGCTCGTTGCCGTATTGCCTTGCGCACTCGCAGAGCTGTCCAGGGCATTCAACGGGTCAACGCCGCTGTATTCTGCGATGCGGATGTCTGGATGACGAGCTGCGACATTGAAGTTTACCGTGACGGTGTTTGCCCCGGCCGCGGCTGCCGCGATATTTTGTGCGTAATAGATGGCCTGTGAAGCCGTGCTGGCCTGTACGATAGGAGCGGCTGCCACGGCATACGTGTTTCCAACCGAGTCTGTGACCGAGCTGATTGTCGCGGCTGAATCATTCCAACTGACGATTACGACGTTCAAGTCGCCCGCCGCCTGAACGCCGGTATACGTGACTATCACCGGCGTCTGCGTTGCCTGGGGGCTTACGGAATTGGTTTGCACGAAAACGATAGGGGAGACGATTCCCACCGTGAAATTCACGCCGTTGCTGGATTGTGCGCCGACAGTGACCACGACGTTACCGGTAGCAGCACCCGCGGGAACTGGAACTGTGATGCTGGTAGCGCTCCATGCTGTAGGAGTTGCCGGCGTTCCGTTAAAGGTGGCAGTGCTCGTTCCCTGGGAAGCGCCGAAATTTGCTCCCCCAATTGTGACGGAGGTGCCCACCAGGCCAGATATCGGATTGAGGCTGGTAATCGAGGGCGCCGGAGAGCCACTTCCGGCACCGCGGAAAGCCACCATCTGCATGATCCAAGGCTGGACTTTGTCAAGGGCCGCAGTCGCGTTGTAGCTGCCTGTCACGGTTACGACGCGGTCTTCCAGAATGTCGCCATCGCCTGTGATAACGCGGCTGGTGTAACCGGTGCCCGCCCCATTGGTCGTGGATTGCACCAGGTTTGCACCAACCAGCAAGTCGCTCGCGCTGGTGGTTGTCGCAGGACCGCTATTGCTTGTCGCCGAGGTAGTTCCTTGGGCGCCAGCGGAAACGTCCAGGGGATTTACGGCATCGAGACCGCTATACTCTGCTATGCGGATGTCCGGAAAAGCCGCCGCAACGCTGAAGGTGACGGTGACGCTGTTGGCGCCAGCTGCGGCCGCGGAGATGTTCTTCGCGTAGTAAATCGCCTGTGAGGCGGTTGCACTCTGCACGACCGGGGCGGCTGCCAAGGCGTAAGTGTTGCCGCGCGAATCGGTGACCGAACCGACGATGGAAGTTGAATCATTCCAGCCGACGATAACGACGTTTAAGTTTCCGAGCGTCTGGGCGGCCGTATAAGTCACCGTTACCGTTGTCTGCGGCGACTGTGGAGTGGCGGAGTTGCTCTGCACGAACGCGATCGGAACGGCCAGAGTTCCCCCCGAAATGCCCGCCGTCAGAAAAGCAAGGAGGGCGAGAGACCGGCCCAGCCGAACGTGAAGCGTCGATTCATTATGGCGACGCGAGCAAATCAACATGAAGCATCCTCCGCGGGAAACTGCATCAAAGATTTATCTCGGCAAACGGTCTTGCCGTCGTGCGATTCAAATCCGTTGTGTACCCGGCGAAAACAGTTTCGCCAGCTGAACCCTGTCTTCGTGATCTTGGTGATCCAGCGCCTTACGACGCCGGGAGAGCACTTTGCTGGCGGAGCGGACATAGCGTCCTACGGTTCACCTTCTTCAATCCGTCAACAATCCCTAGATCCAACTACCATACGATCCCGTTTTACCCCACGGCGACAGGCCTCTACGGATGGGTATTGCCACTTGAAGTAGCACTCTGCCTGCCAAATTCTCCCAATGTAATCCGTTGATTTGCCAAGGTTTAGTGCGACTTCGATGGGCTCCTAGAAAGGACAAGGAGAAGCGTAAGGACATCATTGTGCAGACTGCTTCCACAATGTCCGGCGCATGGCGACTTCGGCCGTGACTGTCTGGTGACCGCATTGCGGCGAGCCGCGCTGCTGGCGGGTTTTCTCTTGGGGCAGGTTCTATCCTGAATGAACAAGGCCAGAGGGCCGCAAAGAATCCGAACGGAAGAGCTTACTTCAGTGGATGCTCTTTCGGTTCCACGTTTTGGCCAGGAGCGGGTACTGCGGTTTCCAGTGTCAGGAAGACGCGGCGGAGCACAATCCCCGAAAGGATCAGGACAAGACCCATGAGGAAGAGTCCCATGGTCTCGGGAAGGTTCGAGAGCGAAGTTAGGATCATTTGCACGCGTGTGTAGGTGCAAATGGCCGGCCAAATCTATCCTTCCTGTAACTATATGAAAACACAGTGTTTAACTATACATTCACAGTCGGAAAATGGAAAACGTGTGAAACAGAGTGGTAAATTGCTGCACTCCTTTTCCGAAGTTTCTTTTCCCTAGTTCAGACCGCAGAACTCGGCCGCTCCTACAGGGCGACGAAATCCCCGCGGGGCAGATAGGCTGCCTGGCTCATCCCACGCGGCGAAGCCAACCCTCTCGCCAATAGTGGTAGATCGCGCGCGGACAAAGCTTGTGATAATCCGCCGCACACGCCGAACCGTCTAGAATGATGCACGACGACTTCATGCGCAGCATCTTCCCTTTTTTTTCGTCCACGATTTGATTGACCCGCTTGAGCACACGGTAGGTTCCCCCGCAGTACTTGAGCATTTCGGAGTCGAAGAGGAGGCCGCGGTTGCGGTTCTTCTTGTCGAGAGTCGCGAAGATTTCCTGCCGTGACTTGACTTGGACGAATTCGCCGGGCTGGAGATTTAACTCACCAGAAGGAGCGGCAGCAGGCAAAGCCTGGACGTGAGGATATTGCACGCCTCTTCGAATGGATTGAAACTTGTTGAACACCTCGATGAGCAGAACGCGAAACACGTCGACGATGCCCAGGAGCACTTCGAGGAGTCTCTCGCCTTTCGAATCGCCTAGCCCGCGATTCAAATTTCCTGAGCGAATATCCCGTACGTATTGCCAGAGATTCCAGGACGGAAGATCCGAAGTAAATTCGCGCAAATCCGTAGCTTGGCAGGAATAGATCTGTTCTCCGGCGGCGGTATCTTTTCCCTTTACGCTGGCTCGCCGCAAGATCTCCGGGATCGGGATAGTGATCCCGCCCGCAGCTCCGGGTGGAGTGATCGGCGTAGCGGGGCCGCACTCGCCGATTTGCGAGTCCTTCACAAATCCATCAGCAACTCTCTTCAGCCAGGCTTCATTCCAGAAGATCAAGCAGCCGGCATCGCATTCTCCATGGGCCAGTCCGTCGCAGCGAACGCCAGTCAAATGCACCGCGTCTTTCACGGTGCGCATGTTCCAGGGCTTGATGTTATCGCAAGTCTTGTGCGCCACTTTGTAAACGCGAAACTGCTTGCCGCAATACTTGAGCATTTCCGGCATGAACGGCATGGCATTCAGCCTGCCGTTCTCATCGAGTGTCTCGAGGATTTCCTCGACGGAGCGGACCTCGATCAGTTCGCCCGCTTGAAGATTGAGTTGCTGCGTGGGGCCCGATCGTCCCATTTCTGGTAGTCTCTCTTTCGTTGGATCAAGCAGTGCGAGTCATTCTTCAATTGAGATTAATGAAACGGATCGACATCACAACGTGACGGTTTCCGCGGGGGCTGCAGCTCCCCGTTGTTGCGTGAAATGGCCCGCAAGGTGATCGGCATACTCAGGACCCAATTGTTCCGCCAGAGTCTGCGAAATCCTGCGTACCAGCACCCACCAGTCATGCTCTTTCGCAAAATTTTGACGGGCCGCCCGGCTCTCTGCCGTGTTTTCAGCTGGAGTCAGAGCTCGCTGGATCGCCGACGACCACTCCTCTGCAGTCTTGGGGAGTAACACCACGGCCGCCAAGGGAGCGAGCGAAGCGATGGGCGTTCCCACAAGTGGCTTGCCCGCCGCCAGGTACTCATGCAATTTCAAGGGGTAAATATATTTTGTGTACGCATTGTCCCCGTAGGGCATGATGCACACGTCGAAATGCTGCGGGTATGCCATCATCTCGGCGGAGGGCTTGCCAGCAAGAAAATGGACGTTGCGGCGTCCTCTCAACTCGTCGAGCGCTGCATCAATTTCCGGGTGCGGGCTCGGAGGGCCAACGAGCACGAAAGACCATTCGGGATGCTCTCGAGTCAGTTTTAGCAGCAAGTTCCAATCAATCTGCCACTTCAGAGAGCCGACGTAGCCAATCCGCGGGTGCGGAATTGGGGCAAGGTCCTTTGGCTCAGGAAGCGGCTGCGAGTACGCTGCAAAATCCACCGCGCCAGGAAGATAGTGGGTATGCGGATTGAGCTTCCCTTTTTTCTCGTAGAGAGCTGGAGAAAGGATGAACACCTGATCCACTTCCGCGAGCAATTTCGCTTCGACCGGGTCCGTGGGGCGCTCGACGCGCGAAAAGGAATACTCGTCTTCGAGATGATAGCAACTGACGTCGAATGGGATCATTCGAAGCACCGGCTCGAATTCCGGCCGCCAGAAATACAAGATGATTTTGCGGCACCCACGATCCTCGAGCATGCGGCTCGCGCTGAGCAGTCGCTGCCGCATCATGAATTGTGCGAGCCGAAGTGGGCGGTAAAAATCCGGAAGCCAGCGCTCAGCCGTGTATTCCATAAATCCAGGGTATTGATCCGCATCCAACAGACGCAACGGCACGGATGCAACCTTGAAGGTGTCGCGCCAGTGCTGCGCGGGATTCACCCACACCACGCGGAAGTAACGCCCCAGGCGCGCCATGATGTGATGGCGCACCATCCAGCGCGCGCTCCATTGATCCGGAACGAGCGCGAGGATGCCAACGTCATTCAGCAGCGGTTGATCCGCCGCGTTTGCTGCCCGCACTACACCGGGATTCGCGGCACTCATTCGATCTCGTAATCCTTTCCCTTCAGTCCCACCCTTCAGCCCGCAACATTCACACCCGGCGTATCCGGGAATTCCACGCGAGCCTGCCACCAGCGCCAACCAGAAGCGCCCACAGAAGCCGGCCCTGCTCCTGAATCTTTTTGCCTGCGAAAAGATCTTTGATCATGCCTTTTGCCAGAGAAGAGAATTCCCAATAGGCCATCTTCAGCACATTCCGGTCTCCTCCCAAAATGTGCTTGCAGTAGAACGCTCCGCGGCCCACGACGTAGCGATGATTCAAGGCCTGAATCTGCGCATCGGTGGTCCGGCCATGATTGTGATAGACAAGCGCGTCCGGCGAATAGACAATCTTGAATTTTTCACGAAAGACTCGATAGAGAAGATCCAGGTCCTCCATCACCGCGCCAATCCTCGAACCGGGACCGAGAAAGGGATCGAACTCTCCCACCGAATCGAGCACTTTGCGCCGGATCGACATGTTCGCGCCAATCAGAAACAAAAAGAGCTGATCCCGCGATTCGATGAGCGTCCGCTCGGGGAAGTTCCGGATAGTTACCGCCCGGTCTTGCTTGTCAAAAAGCTCGACTCGACCTCCGAGCACGCCCAGAGAAGCGTCGGAAGCGAATTCCCGCTCAATCGTGGCCAGCCACTTCGAATCGGGGATGCAGTCGTCATCGGTAAAAACCAAAATTTCGCCCGTGGCTGCGCGAAGCCCGGTATTCAGCGCAATCGATTTTCCTTGCCGGCTTTCCAGCAGGTACGTGTAGCGCTGCGGGCTTCCTTCGATGAGCGGTGCAATCGCGCTTTTCGTTCGGTCCGTGGAATTGTTGTCGACAATGACGACTTCCCAATCTACGCCGTCCGGCACAACCTGATGCGAAAGTCCGTGCAGGAACTTGACCAGGCTTTCCGCGCGATTGTGGCTGGCGATGATGATGCTGAGCTTCATGTCAAATCTTGCGAACCACGTTGGCCCATTTCTGTCCTTCCTTGTTCTTTCACTTCCTGCGGCTACTTCGCCGTATGGAGTCCCTGAACCGCTTGTTGCATTTGACGATTCTTCAGCCATTTCTTGCTTTCGGCCATTTTCCCGAAGGTCTGAAAGAGTTCCAACTTATAAAAGGAACGGCGCTGCTCCCCCAGCGACAACATCCATTTTCGGAAAAACCGCAGAGCAATGGAGAAGAAGTAGCGCGGAACACCGAAAATACATTTCGCGCCGTCCGGGACTCCTTCGACGAGAATCGACCACCGGCCGTAGTGAAACGCCATGGACCGAAAATACTTTCGTGTCGTGCGATACCCTTCAACCGGGTGGTAAACAACCGCCTTCGGCGCGTACATCAAGCATTCACCCGCGTGCATAATCCTGCGGCAATATTCGGTGTCTTCGCCACCCAGCAGGTCATTGATACGATTGAGGTCCGTCCGGTACGGACCATATTTTTCGAAGATGGACTTCCGGAGGCCCATGTTCGCGCCAATGGCTGTCGCGGTGAGCTTGACGGGCGAGTCGCCTTTGTCGAAATTTACGATTCCGCCGTACGCCGGATGACGATACGGGCCGTCGAATGCGATCCAGGGCGGTTTCTCACAGTTCCACACGGGGACGATTTTTCCACCAACCGCAGCACAATCATACTTCTGGAACGCATCGTAGATTTCCGTGACCCAGTGAGGCTCCACTGTCAAATCGTCGTCCGTCAGAGCAAGAATTTCGCTGCGGGCCTCCCCAATGCCTGCATTCAAAGCATTGGTTTTGCCCTGCGTCTCGTAAAACAGGTACCGGAACCGGCGCGGGTTTTTCGCGATGAAGGATTCGCAAACCGTGCGCGTATCGTCCTTCGAATTGTTGTCAACGACGAGCACTTCCCATTCGAGTCCTTGCGGAACGATGGACTCTTCGAGACTCTTCAAAACGACGGCGAGGGACCTCGCGCGATTCCAGGTGCAGATGATGACCGTCAAGTCCATGGCTATGCTTGAGCCCCGGCGCTCACCTTTTTCGGAGCATTTGTCTTGCTCCACCAGCGGAAAAGACTCTTCATTGCTTTCACCGGATGCGACGCGCCGTTCCAGATGGCCTTGCAGAATCCGCCAAGGAGTCTGCCCGAGCTCAACGGGATTCCCAGGTTGCGCAACCAGTTCTTGTGAAATTCAAAATAATTCTTGCCCCGCATCTGCAAAAGTCCTTCCGCAAGAACCTGGTAGTACTCGCGCAAGCGAATCTCCAGGCGATTCTCGTGCTCCTTCTCGTCGAGGCATGCCGGACCGTACTGGATCAGCTCGGTGAGAAAAGACAGATGGATGCTGTTCATCCGTTCCGCAAACGTCGTATTGGATTCGCCCTGGATTCTCGTGAAAGTCAGCAATTGGTGGACAAAACCAAAATCGGATTCCTGGAGAATCCTGAAACAAACGGTGGAATCCGCGTGAAGATTGGATTCGTCGTAAAAATTCTTTTTCTTGCGAACGAAATCGGAGCGGACGAGCGTTGCCGTCGGAGCGCCGAATACATATCGCCCCTGAAGCAGCCGCAAGCGTGAAGCTTCCCTACCGGTCACGACCGTTCGCGGAAAAGGTATGCCGCGCCACATCACGTGCATGCCGTCGCCGTGTAGCCCATAGGCCCCAACGAGACCCACCGATGGATGCTCTTCCGCGAGAGCCACCATTTTCATCAAGCATTCGGGAAACAGCCAGTCATCGGCCAGTACAATCTTGCAGTACTTGCTATCCGGAGAAATCTGGCGGATCGCATGGTTGTGGTTCTGAATGATAGGCAGAAAATCGCGATTGTCGTGGATTCGAATCCGCGAATCCTTGGCCGCGTAGCTCTCGGCGATTTCGAGCGTGCGGTCCGTACTGCGATTGTTGACAATGGTGTAATCCCAATTCTGATAAGTTTGCGCGAGCACACTCTCAATGCACTCCGCCAGGAATTCCTCGCCGTTATAGACCGGCGTGATCACGCTCACGAGAGGCTGGTCCGCGGGGCTCAGCACTTGAGCGTAGAAATCGGCGATGGGATAGCAAGTCATCGTAGTGAGTTCCAGAGTCTTTCGCCCTCTAGAGCTGCGTCCGGTGGGCGCTCCACTTTTCGCGCTCGTCCTCAGCCGGTTCCTCGGTGCGGGATAACCGCTCGCTATGGAGTCCCTGCAGATTCCATTTTTGCGGGAAGTACACGATGCCGGAACGCGAATCGAGCTGTCTTCCGGAACGATAGACATTGGCCAATTCCACTTCCAGCTTGGCGCAGTGCTCCACGCCGTCGTAAACGATCTGGCTGAGCCCGGTGATCCAGAGAGAAAAATCGTAGCGGCCAGGCAGGAGATTCAGAAAATCGATCTCCAGATCGAGGTAGCCATCGCCTGGTGCGATTTCCGGAATGTCCAAGCTGTGATGCCAGGTGCTGGTGTCCGTAACGAGCGTGCCCATTTCCGTCAGAAGACGGAAACCAAAACTGGGATACGGGATCGCTCTCTTGGCGTGATAATGAAAACGCAAGCGGATGTTGTCGCCGCTGCGAGTGACCAACTGCGGCTGACCGTCCATGGTGAGGAAAGAAATACCCGTGTAGCGAATGTCGCCGTTTCCGTGGCGGGATTCCACGGCGCCCAGATCGGAGGCACCCTGCTGCGTTTCCGCAAAGGAAGACAAATAAGATTCGATGACTTCATGAGTCGGCCCGTCTTGCCGGACGCCGCCGCTGTCTATCCAGATACCCCGGGAGCACAGGTTTTCCACCGCGGCCATATTGTGCGAAACAAAAAGGACGGTCCGGCCGCCTTGGCGCAAGTCTTCCATCACGCTGAGGCATTTCTTCTGGAAACCAGCGTCGCCTACGGCGAGAACTTCGTCGACGATCAGGACGTCGGGGTCCAGGTGCGCGGCGACGGCAAATCCGAGGCGGAGGCGCATTCCAGAGGAATAG
>WNFD01001886.1_pt1 | contig 32532 bp, 30 predicted proteins | sample 5400491 | NCBI WGS metagenome assembly WNFD01 (sample SAMN13153343, study PRJNA577476) | soil metagenome | isolation source: 120 cm saprolite under Douglas fir tree site 2 hole 2 replicate 2 | place: USA:California | collected 2015-04-18 | reverse complement strand
AGGCGCCGCGCGAGCCCCTCGATCTGCTCGCGCAGGGCCTCGAGCCGCTCGATGCCGGCCCGGAGCACCGCCGGCGCGGCCGCCGCGTCGATGCCGGCCTCCGCCTCCCCCAGGAGCGCGTAGTGACGCTCGAGGATCCGGTTGCCCCGCCAGCGGATCACCCAGGGGGGATCTTGAACAGGGGCAACCACACCGCGACGAGCGGGAGCAGGATCATTCGGAGCTGCACGACCCAGCGCAGAGCCCGGTAGGGCAGCACGCGCGACATGAAGGATTCTCCGCGCTGCAGGAAGGAGTCGGCCGCATCGTGCAGCGGCAGGTCCACTCCCTCGCAGGTGGGAAAGCGGAGGGGCGGGTCGATGAGGCTGCCCCCGCCGTGCACGTCCCGCGCGACCGTGAGCAGCTGCTCCACCACCCGCGGGTGGAGCGTCGCCCGGCACACCAGCAGCGCGGCCGGCGCCATGAGCGTGGTCTCTTCACGGGGCAGGTCCGCCTTGAGGTCGAGCAGCCCCTCGGCGAGGCGCACCGGGGTGAGGTAGCGGAAGTTCCGGGCGAAGGCCACGTCGCGCGTGAAGGTGAGGAGCCGCACGTCCGGCCGGCGCAGCAGCGCGGCCACGTGGACGTCGCGGTACGAGGAGACGGAGAAGGCCGCGTCGATGATGCCCTCCTCGAGCCGCCGACGCGCTTCCGTCGAGGGCAGGCCGAGGATGGTATCGCCGCTGGTGGGCAGGCCCAGCTCGGCCAGCAGCGCCCGCGCGGTGGCCTCGGTGCCGCTGCCCGGCGCCCCGATCGCGATGCGCCGCCCCGCCAACGACGCGAGGCCGTCGGTCACCGGTCGCCCGCGATAGAAGATCCAGAGCGGCTCCCGGTACAGCGCGGCCATGCCGCGCAGGCGGCCCTCCGGATCCGGGACGAGCTGGTAGGTCCCGCCCTGGACGAAGGCCACGTCGGCCTTGCTGCGGAGCAGGCGCTGCAGGTTCTCGAGCGAGCCCGCGCTCGACTGTAGCTCGACGCGGAGGCCCTCGCGCGCGAGCCTCCGCTGGTACTCGCGCCCGATCGCGTCGTAGGTGCCGCCGGGCTGGCCGGTCACCAGCACGATCCGGCGGGGCGGGAACGGGTCCATGTAGAGCAGGCTCAGCGCGACGACCGCGACGGTCAGCAGCGCGGCCACGCCCACGAGCGCGAGCCGGCTCCTCACCGCCGGGTGAATTCCTCCTTGATGGCCCGCAGGCGCGATGGATCCGCGAGCAGGTCGACCGCGCTCAGCGCCATGAGCTTGGCCCCGGCCAGGAGACCGGCGCGCGCGGAGGGCGCCGCCGCGGCCGCCGCGAACTCGCGGGTGTGGATCGCGGTGCCGAGCGCGGCGATCTGGACCCACGCGTGAATGGTTGGCGTCACCTGGCTCACGTTGCCGATGTCCGAGGAGGCCAGCCGGTCGGGCGCCGCCGGCCCCTCCGCGAGCCCGCTCGCGCGCAGGTTGGCCGCGAACACGTCCAGCAGGGCCTGGTTGCGCCGCATGGGCTCGTAGACGTCCGGATGTCGCGTCACGGTGAGCCGGGTGGCGGTGGCGCCGGCGGCCGCCTCCGCACACGCGACCACGCGGTGATGGAGGGCCCACATCGCCTCGAGGCTCGGCCCGCGCACGTTGAAATCGGCCACCGCCCGCTCCGGGATGATGTTGCCCGCGATCCCTCCCTCGGCGACGACGCCGTGGATGCGACAGTCCGGCCGCATCTGCTGCCGCAGCATGGCCACTCCGTTGAAGGTCGCGACGCACGCGTCGAGCGCGTTGACACCCTCCCACGGGTCCACCGAGGCGTGCGCGGCCCGGCCTTCCCACGCGAACGAGACCCGCGCCACCCCGAGCAGGTCCTGGTGGAGCAGGGTCCGGTCGAAGCCGTGGATCATCATCGCGGTGTCGACGTCCCGGAAGAGCCCCGCCTCCACCAGGCAGCCCTTGCCGCCGCCGCGCTCCTCCGCGGGCGTGCCGATCACCACCACGCGCCCGGCCGGCAGACCGTCGCGCGCGGCCATCAGCGCGGCGCCCGCGCCGGCGCCCGCCGCCGCGATGACGTTGTGCCCGCAGGCGTGGCCGACGCCGGGCAGGGCGTCGTACTCGCACAGGATCGCGAGCGTGGGTCCCGGACCGGTCTCGAGGCTCGCCCGGAACGCGGTCGGGATGCCGCCCACCCCGGCCTCCACCTTGAAGCCCTGCTCGGTGAGGAACCGTCCGACCCGGTCGGCGGCGTGGGTCTCCTCGAAGGCCAGCTCGGGGTGGGCGTGGATGTCGAGCGACAGCGCGGTGAGCTCGTCGCCCAGCCGCTCCACCGCGTCCGCGACGCGCCGCTTGAGGGCGTCCATGCGGCGACCACGATACCATGACCCATGCGCACCCGGGCCGGATGGGCGGGCCGCCTCGCGATGCTGGTGATCGTGTTGGCGGGGATCTGGATCGGCGTGCTGATCTGGACCTGGCCGTCGGTGGGCCGGCTCGCCACCGCGCGCCCCACGACGACCGCGTTCATCGAGCAGTACCGCGCCGAGCAGCGCGCGGCCGGCCGGTCCGATCGCGTGGCCTGGACGTGGACGCCGTACGCGGCCATCTCCCCCGCCCTCAAGCGGGCGGTCCTCGTGTCCGAGGACGTCAACTTCTTCTCGCACCACGGCTTCGCGCTCGACGAGATGCAGTCAGCGCTGGAGGACGCCCTGCGCGACGGCGAGCTGCCGCGCGGGGCCTCCACGATCACCCAGCAGCTCGCCAAGAACCTCTGGCTCTCGCGCTCGCGCAATCCGCTCCGGAAGGCCCGGGAGGCCCTGCTCACCTGGCAGCTCGAGCGCCAGCTCTCGAAGCGGCGCATCCTCGAGCTCTATCTCAACGTGGCGGAGTTCGGGCCCGGGATCTACGGGGTGGGCGCGGCGAGCCAGCGCTACTTCGGCAAGGCGCCCGCCGATCTGGACGAGGGCGAGGCGGCCCAGCTCGCCGCGGTGCTGCCGAGCCCGGCCAGCTGGCGCCCCGGCTCGCCGAGCCCGGCCTACCGTCGCCGGGTGGCCGCCATCCAGCGGCGGATGGAGCGCGCCGCCTTCCTGTGGAAGCTCATCTGATCAGCGCCGGAGCGCCGGAGGCTCAGAGCAGCGCGAGCAGCTCGGGGAGCGCGGTCAGCCGGTGGTCGGCCTCCCCGAACTCCTGGTGGAGGGTCTGGGCGCAGGGAACCACCGCGCAGCGCATGCCCGCGGCCTTGGCCGCGAGGAGGCCGTTGCGCGAGTCCTCGACGACGAGGCACGCCGCCGCGGGCACCGCGAGCCACTCGGCGGCGGCCAGGAACACGTCGGGCGCGGGCTTGCCGCGCGGCACCTGGGTGCCGGAGACCACTGCCTCGAAGAGCGACCGGAGCGAGAGCGCGGCGAGGTTCGCGTCGATCACCCGCAGCTCGGCCGAGGAGGCCAGCGCCATCCGGTAGCCCGCGGCGTGCACTCCGCGCAGCACCGCCGGCACGCCCGCCATCGGGATCGGCCCGCGGGCGATCTGCTCGAGCATCCCGTCGACGTACCAGTCGGCCAGCGTCTCCTCCGATTCGGGAAGCCGGTGGCGCGCCCGGAGGATCCGGCACGAGTCGATCGTGGTGCGCCCGAGGAACTCCGCGTTCTCCTCTTCCCCGTACGGGAGCCCGTGGCGGGCCATCACCCGGCGCATGGCCTCGAACCCGAAGGGCTCGGAATCCACCAGCACGCCATCCATGTCGAAGATGACGGCCTGGAGTCTCACCGCCCCGGGGTGGCCAGGGCCGGTTGCGCGGCGCCCGCCTCCTCGAGCAGCGCCTTCACCGCGGCGCGGTCGGCCGGGGTCGCGGGTGAGAGTGGCGGCGCGGGCCGGCCGTTGCCGATCCCGCGCATCGCGCACGCGGCCTTGAGCGCGGCGAGCCAGGGCCCCTGCCGGTAGAGCCCGGCCAGCGCCGCGATGCGCCGCTGCAGCCGCGCGCACTCCGCGGCCTCGCCGCGGTCGACCGCGGCCTGCAGCTCGACGAACAGCGCGGGGACGACGTTGGCGAGGCCCGGGACCATGCCGTCGGCCCCCTGCAGCAGGCTCGCCGCCGCGAGCGACTCGTGGCCCTGGAGGACGCGGAACTGGGCGCGCTCCTGCTTGATCGCCAGGAGCGCCTGGAACGCCTCGAAGTCGCCCGCCGAGTCCTTGATGCCGAGCACGCGCGGCTCGCGCGCGAGCGCCCGAACCGTCGCCGGCGGCAGCACGTGGTGCGTGCACTGGGGGATGTTGTAGAGCAGCGCGGGCAGCGGGGTCGCGGCCAGCACCTGGCCGATGTGACGCTCCTGGGCCGCCGCATCCACCCCGAAGTAGTAGGGCGAGCCGACCACCAGCGCGTCGGCTCCTTCCCCGACAGCCTGGCGCGCCGCCTCGATCGCCGGCCCGGTGCCCGGCAGCATCACGCCCGCCAGCACCGGCACGCGACCCGCGGCCGCCCGCACCGATTGCCGGATGACCGCGCCGCGCTGGGTCGGCGTGAGCCAGGCCCCCTCGCCGCAGCCGCCCAGCATGAAGAGCCCGGTGCATCCCGCGCCCACGACGTGCTCGACCAGGGCCGCCATCGCATCCGGCTCGGGGGCACCCGCGTCGTCGAGCGGCGAGATCAGCGGCGGAACGATGCCGTGCAGCACCCGCTCCCACTGCCATCCCCCCGCCGGCTTGCCGTTATTCGTCATGCCCGGAGCATAGCAGAGTGGCCTCGCGACCCGCCCTGAGGTAGGCTCTAGCGACAAGGAGGGCCTTTGCCCATGTTCGGTCTGCGCAAGCGCAGCATGCCGTCCGCCGAGGAGGCGCTTCCCGGGCGCCGGGAGCGGATGTCGGTGCCCGATGCCCACTTCGTCAACCGCGCCCGACTCGAGCCGCCTTTCCCGGCCGGCACCGAGCGCGCGGTCTTCGGCCTGGGCTGCTTCTGGGGCGCGGAGCGAAAGTTCTGGGAGGTCCCCGGGGTATACACCACCGCGGTCGGCTACGCGGGCGGCCACACCCCGAACCCGACCTACGAGGAGGTCTGCAGCGGCGCGACCGGCCACACCGAGGCGGTGCTGGTGGTCTTCGATCCGGCCAAGGTCTCCTACGAGAGCCTGCTCCGGGTCTTCTGGGAGAACCACGACCCGACCCAGGGGATGCGCCAGGGCAACGACGTCGGAACCCAGTACCGCTCGGCGATCTACTGCTACGGCGAGGCTCAGCGCCGCGCCGCCCTGGCGTCCGAGCCGGCCTACCAGGCGGTCCTCGCGAAGGCGGGCTACGGAGCGATCACGACCGAGATCCGCGAGGCGCCCGAGTTCTACTACGCCGAGGACTATCACCAGCAGTACCTCGCCAAGAACCCGTGGGGCTACTGCGGCATCGGCGGCACCGGTGTCGCCTGCCCGGCGGGCCTCGTGCAGTCGGCCACGTCGTCCTAGCCCGCTCGCTCCGATGGCATTCGTCGTCCGCACCGCGGTCGCCGCGCTGCTCGGGATGCTGCTGGCTGGCTGCTCGATGGCGAGCGGCATCGGCGCCACCGCGCCCGCCGGGATCACCCAGCAGCTCCTGATCCGCTCGCTCGAGCGGGCGCTCGCCGACGTCGACCTGGCCAAGATCGGCTCGCGGCCGGTCGCCCTCGAGGTCACGGTTCAGGCGGGTAACGAGGGCTTCGTGAAGGACTTCGTGACCACGTGGCTCAAGGCCCACGGGGTGCGCATGGCCACCGACTCGCCCGAGCTCAAGCTCAAGATGTTCGTCGCGGTCTACGGAACCGACCACGACCAGACCCTGATCGGGATACCCGCCTTCCAGGCGCCGCTCGTCAACGTGCCCGTACCCGAGCTGGCCTTCTTCAAGTGGGTGCGCAACCGGGGGCAAGCCGAGCTGCGGCTCTGGGCCTTCGACGGCAAGGGCGACGTGATCGTGGACGCACCGCACCCCGGTCTGGGCCGGGCGAAGTTCGACGACTTCACGGTGCTGCTCTTCTTCGGCTTCTCGCGCTCCGACGTCGACAAGCGCGGCAACTGAGGTGACGCTCATGGCTCCCGCGCGTTTCCTGCCGGTCTGCCTGCTCGTCCTGCTCGGAGCCGCCTGCGCCACTCCGGCGCCCGACACCCTGCGCAAGATCCGCGAGACCGGGAGCGTGACGCTCGGATATCGCGACTCCTCTCCGCCGTTCTCCTCCCTGGGCGACGACGGAAAGCCGGTGGGCTACTCGATCGATCTGTGCACGCGCGTGGTCGGCCAGGTCCAGGCCCCGACCGGGCGCACCGATCTGAAGATCACCTGGGTGCGCGTGACCCCGGAGGATCGCATCGCGGCGGTCGCGGACGGCCGCGTCGACCTCGAGTGCGGCTCCACCACCGCCAGCCTCTCCCGCCAGGAGCAGGTCGACTTCAGCTACCCGACCTTCGTGGACGGCGGCAGCCTGCTGGTGGCCGCCGACGCCGGCGTGCGGACCCCCGCCGACCTCGCGGACAAGCCGGTCGCGGTGATCCCCAAGACCACCACCGAGGGCGCGCTCGCCGCGTGGCTCGCCCAGCAGGGCGTGCAGGCCCAGATCATCCCGGTGCGCGAGCACGCGGAGGGCTTCGCCGCGGTGGCCGAGGGCCGGGCGGTCGCCTATGCCTCCGACCGCACGCTCCTGATCGGGCTCGGGCTCCGCTACGAGGGGCCGCGGCGCCTCGTGGTGCTCGACGACTTCCTCTCCTACGAGCCCTACGGGCTGATGCTCCGCCGCAACGACCCCGCCTTCCGCCTCACCGTGAACCGCGCACTCGCTCAGGTCTATCGCTCGGGCGAGATCGTGCCGATCTACAACCGCTGGTTCGGGGACTGGGGGCCGCCGAGCCGCCTGCTCGGAGCGATGTACCTGATCAACAGCGTGCCCGAATGACGTCGCCCGCGGGGTCATCGCCCAGCGCATCGGAAGACGCGCGCCCGCTGGACGGCCTCCTCGTCGTCGATCTCACCCGCGTCCTGGCCGGACCCTACTGCACCCGCCTACTCTCGGACCTGGGCGCCCGGGTGATCAAGATCGAGCGGCCCGTCGAGGGCGACGAGATGCGCCGCAACCCGCACCAGATCGAGGCGGGCCGCGAGGACCAGTCCACCTACTTCGCGCGCGTCAACGCGGGCAAGGAGAGCGTGGCCGTCGATCTGAGCCGGCCCGAGGGCCGCGAGGTCGTGCTGGGCCTCGCCGGCCACGCCGACGTCTTCATCGAGAACTTCGCGCCCGGAGTGGTGGGCCGGCTCGGCCTCGACTATTCGGCGGTCAACGCTGTCAAAAGCGACGTTGTGTACTGCTCGATCTCGGGCTTCGGCCAGACCGGGCCCTGGCGCGAGCGCCCGGCCTTCGCCCACATCATCAACGCGGCGTCGGGTATGATGGCGCTCGAGCAGGGCGACGAGGCCGCGCCGCGCGCGTCGAACCTGCAGGCCGCCGACGTGCTGGCCGCCGCCCACTCCATGGGCGCCATCATGGCCGCGCTCTGGCGCCGGGCCCGGACCGGGCGGGGCGCGCACCTCGACGTCTCGATGCTGGAGGCGCTGGTGGGCGCCGACAGCGTCACCTTCGCCTCGGTGCTGAACGGCGGCGAGGAGCACGGCAACCCGCGGCCCGGCATGGTCGTGCACCGGGTCGGCGGACGCTACCTGGCGATGCAGATCGTGGGCGCGCCACGGCTCTGGGAGCGGCTGCTCGGCCTCATGAAGCGGCCGGAGCTCGGCCGCGATCCGCGCTTCACCTCGTCGCTGACGCGGCGCCGGAACTGGCGCGAGCTGCGCACCGTCATCACCGGCTGGCTCGACACCTTCGCCACCGCGGACGAGGCCCTGGCGGTGCTCACCGAGGCCCGGATCCCGTGTGCGCCGGTGCTGCGGCCCGCGGAGGTGATCGCCCAGGAGCACCTGGCCGCGCGCGCCTTCTTCCCGGTGCTCCCCCACCCGGCGCGGGCCGATCTGCGGGTGACCGCGAGCCCCTACCACCTGGACGGCAAGCCCACGCATCCGCGCGGGCCCGCGGCCTATCGGGTGGGACAGCACACGCGGGCCGTCCTTCGCGATCTCCTGGGCTACAAGGACGACCGCATCGCGGCGCTGATCGCGGCCGGCGTCGTCGAGGGGCCGGCGTGAGCCAGCGCGAGGAAGCGCTCCAGCGCACCGAGAAGGAGATCATCGCCGAGAAGGCGGCGACGCGCTCGCGAGCTACCGGCAGGCACGGGCGCGCGCGCTCGACGCACGCCACACGCTGATCATCCAGCGCGAGGCCATCGGGCTGCGCAATCACCGGATCGTCGAGCAGCAGTTCCCCGAGCCCCCCGTCCTCGGCTGACCAAGCAAGAATTTCCCGGAACGGCGATAGGCTGACGCGGCAAGCCGGGAGTATCACCGGCGCAAGTCCCTGATTCGCCGACGGTCACCAGCTGGCTCGCCTCTTGCTCTCAAGGGGGCGACGGAAGGAGCCAGCCATGATCCGGGCCATCGCCTTCGGTTGCACCCTGAGCGGTAGCGTTCTCCTGACCTGCGGCTTCGCGTGGCCGCCGGACTACGCCGATCAATCGCGCGCCGACGTGGCCACGTGCGTGGAGTACGCGCGGTACACCTCGCCCCACTTCGAGGCCGCGGTGCGCGAGGTGGATCTGGCCACCGGGCGCGTGGACATCGAGCGCACCGCGAACGACGCTCGCGGCGAGGTCGCGTTCTCGAAGTGCCTGCTCGCAGTGCGGCAGTGGCGGCTCATCGAGCGCAACCTGCCCCGCTCGCCCGAGCCCCACCCGGCCGAGCTGGCCACCATGGCCGGGACGCCGCCTATCTCCGTCATTCGCTGATCCGGGCGCTGATCCGGGCGCTGATCCGCCGGCGCCGACGCGCCCGCGTCGAGCGGATCGTGGTAGGCTCCGGCCATCATGAAGCTCGGTATCTGCCTGCCCCACTACGGACGCCCGATCGAGCCGTCGCGGCTCGCCCAGCTGGCCGCGCGCGCGGAGGAGGTCGGGCTCGACTCGGTCTGGGTCACCGACCACGTGGTCGTCCCGCGCGACGTCCCGCTCATCTACCGCGACGACATGCTGGACCCGCTCGCGGTGCTGCCCTGGCTGGCCGGCGTGACCGAGCGCATCGCGCTCGGCACCAGCGTGATCGTGCTCCCCTACCGCTCCCCGCTGCCGGTGGCCAAGCTCCTGGCGAGCGTGGACGTGCTCTCGGGCGGCCGTCTCATCGTGGGGGTCGCGGTGGGCTGGCTCGAGGGCGAGTTCGCCGCGCTGGGGGTGCCGTTCCGCGAGCGGGGCCGACGCACCGACGAGGCCATCGAGATCTTCCGCGCGGTGTGGACCCAGGACCATCCCGAGATCAAGACGGCCAACCACGACCTCTCGGGCGGAGTGAAGGTCTCCCCGATGCCGCTCCAGAAGCCTCGCCCGCCCATCCTGGTGGGCGGTGCCTCCGACGCCGCCCTCCGGCGCGCGGCCCGGCTCGGCGACGGCTGGCACGCCTCCGGAATGGCCCCGTCCGCCTTCCGCGCCAGCGCCCTCGCGGTGGCCAACCATTGGAAGGACGCCGGCCGTGAGGGCGGTCCCGAGCTGACCCTGCGGGTGCCGCTGCTGCTCGACGGCATCCACCGCCCGGCCGTCGATCCCGCCCTGCTCGGCACCCGCCACGTCGTCCGCGGCCCAATCGCCTCCGTGGCCAAGGAGCTACGCCAGTACCAGACCGCCGGCTGCAGCCACGTGGCCCTCGAGCTCAGCTACAGCACCTACCCCGCCATCCTCGACACGATCGACATCCTCGCGGAGGAGATCCGCCCCCTCCTGGATCAACGCGACCGCTGAGACGCTTCGGCGCTTAGAGGCGCCGGGCGCCGGCCGCGGGCGGGGGTGGTGGGGGGCCTCTGACCACGACCCGCTGCTTCGCCACCTCGCGTGAGGAGTTCCCAATCTGGGAGGGCGGCGTTGTAGGCGATCCGCGGCGGGGAACGGGTCACCCGGCCCCCCACCACCCCCCGCCCGCGGCCGGCGCCCGGCGGTCACGCGCGAAGGCGTTCGAGACCTCTCCAATCGAACGTGATGCCGTGGCCCGGTCGGTCGGGGGCGATGGCCCGGCCGTCGACGAGGCGCAGGGGCTCGGCGATGTAGTGGTCGAGGCCGAAGCCGTGGGCTTCGAGGTAGGAGCGGTTGGGCACCGCGGCGAGCAGGTGCACGGTGACGTCGTGGGCGCCGTGCGACGTGACCGGGAGGTTGAAGGCCTCCGCGAGGTGGCAGATCTTCATGAAGATGGTGATGCCGCCGCAGTTGGTGACGTCGGGCTCGGGGAACGTGACGCCGCCGGCGGCGATCAGGGCGCGGAACTCGTGGAGCGTGTGGAGGTTCTCCCCCGCCGCCACGGGCAGGCCGCCTTCGCGCACGATGCGGACGTGGCCGGGCACGTCGTCGGGGATGGTGGGCTCCTCGAGCCAGACCGGATCCGCGTCGCGCAGCGCCCGCGCCGCGCGGATCGCGTCGTCCACGCTCCAGCGCATGTTGGCGTCCACCATCAGCGGGAAGTCCGGGCCCAGGTGCGCGCGCATGGCCCGGACCCGCTCCACGTCCTCGCGCAGCGCGGGACGGCCGACCTTCATCTTGATCGCGCGGAAGCCGCGGGCCAGGTTCTCGTCGGTCTGGCGCAGCAGGGCGTCGAGCGAGAACTCGAGATCGATCCCGCCCGCATAGCACGGCACCCGCGGGTCGAAGCCGCCGAGCGCGCGCCAGAGCGGCGTGGCCTGCCGGCGCGTCCGCAGATCCCAGAGCGCGATGTCCACCGCGGAGATGGCGAGGGCCTGGGCGCCGCCGCGACCACCGTAGTGGAGCGCCCACCACATGGTCTGCCAGAGCGCCTCGATGTCGTCGGCCTCGCGGCCGGCCACGCGCGGGGCCAGGTCGCGTGAGATCAGGGCGTGCACCGCGGCGCCCCCCGTCCCCACCGTGTAGGTGTACCCCACGCCCTCGGCGCCGTCGCCGTCGCGCAGGCGGACCGTGACCAGCTCGAAGCCCTCGATGACGCCGTGGGTGGAATCGGAGAGGGCCACCGGCAGCGGGATGCGGTAATGGTCGGTCTGGATCTCGCGAATCGTCATGGGCTCACCGGGCGCGGGCGGCGCAGCCGGGCCACCGCCGCGAGGTAGGCGACGTCCACCGCATAGGCGAGCGCGATCGTGGCGGGCAGCCCGATCCGCACGAGGGTCCGTGACGCCACCAGGTTGAAGATGCAGATGCCGAAGGCACCCACCGGGAACATCCGGATGAACGGCATGATCACCGCGGCCCCGTAGCGGGCGTGCAGCAGCGCCATCACCGGCAGGCCGTTGACCGGGAAGCCCACCACCAGCCCGGACCACTTGGGGCCGAGGACGTGGGCCACCGAGGTCACCGCGAGCACGGTGAGGGCCGAGACCGCGATCCGGATCGCGAGGAGCGATGCCGAGATGCGGCCGCGCTTCAGGGTGGCGGTTTCGGGCAGGCGCCGCACGAGGAAGCCGGCGCCCAGGCACACCGCGGCCGCGAACGGCATCGCGGTGAGCGGCCCGAGCGGGATCGAGCTCAGGACGAGGGTCGCGGCCACGAACGTCGCGGTGCCGAGCGACACCCCGGCGGCCACCGACCACGCCCGGGGCTCCGGGACGAGTCGCGTCGCCACCAGGTAGCCCAGGTACACCGGCACCGCCGCCCCCATGCCCGGGATCGTCCAGAACGCGCTCTCCGCCGCGAAGGCCGGCCCCTGCTCGATCGAGAAGAAGATGAGCGACAGCACCGCGAGCTGGGGCGCCGAGCCCAGGATGGAGCCGAGCCGCGGCCCCAGCCACTCGGCGGCCGCGGTGCCGCCCAGGACGAAGAACGCCGAGGCCGCGATCTTCGCGGCCAGCAAGACGAGGGCGGACGAGTCGATCAGGCGACCCCGGTCTGCGCGCGAGGCGGGACCGCCGGCGCCCGGCGGCGCAGGTCGAGCAGGCTCCCCAGGATGCCCTTGGGCAAGAACACGATGAACAAGACGAGCAGCACGCCGTAGACCAGGTTGTCCCAGCCCACCGCGCGGGTGCCGAAGGAGATGCGGAGCACCTCCGCGAGCAGGATCGTGATCACCGCCCCCACCGTGGGGCCCAGCGAGACGTAGATGCCGCCCACCACCACCGCGAAGACCATCTGGAGCGAGATCGAGATGCCGCTCACCGTGTCCGGGGAGATGAACATCTGGTACTGGCAGTAGAGGGCTCCGGCGAGCGCGGTCATCATCGCGCTCAGCACCGTGATCTTGAGCTTCTCCGCGGTCACGTGCACGCCCGCCGCGGCCGCCCCGTCCTCGTCCTCCGAGATGGCCTCCAGCGCGTAGCGGGTCATGCTCCGGTCCACCCGGTGCCAGGCGTAGAGCCCGGCGGCCCACACCGCGAGGGCGATCAGGTACCAGGTGGTCTTGCCGGTGAACTGCAGCGCGTAGAGCGAGCTGCCGCCCTGGTGGCGCGTCGGGGTGTAGCCGAGCGAGCCGCCGGTGTGGTCGCGGGTGGCGGTGATGACCTGGAGCACGATGCCGGAGAGCGCGAGGGTGACCAGGGCGAAGTAGTGACCGGTGATGCGGAAGCGGAAGCACGGGTAGGCCACCAGCACCGCCAGGACGCCCCCCGCGATCAGGGCCACCGGGATGCCGATCCACGGGCTCACCCCGCCGTGGTTCCAGGCCAGCGCGGTCACGTAGGCCCCGATCCCCATGAACCCGCCGTGGCCCAGGGAGACCAGGCCGAAGCGCCCCATCATCGACCACGAGGTGTAGGCGAACGACCAGATCAGGATCACGATCAGGATGTGGAGCGGATAGGGCTGGTGGTAGACGAACGGCAGGGCCACCAGTCCCGCGCCCGCGAGGACGCCCAGGGCGCGCTTCATCGGGAACGGGGGCGGCTCACGACCGGCGGGCCATCAGGCCCTCGGGGCGCACGAACATCATCACGATGAAGAAGACGAACGCGAACACGTAGCCCCACTCGAGATCCAGGTAGAGGCCGCCCAGCGAGATCAGCTCCGCGAACACGAACGCGGCCACCGCCCCGCCCACGAAGTTGCCGAGTCCGCCCAGCACGCAGATGAGAAAGGTGATGGGGCCGAAGGTCAGCCCCACGAACGGATGCACGTCGTAGAGCAGCACCAGCAGGCACGAGGCCAGCCCGGCGAGCGCGCCCCCCAGCGCGGAGGTGACCACGTAGATCCGGCGGCTGTCCACCCCCATGAGGGTCATGATCTGGCGATCCTGGGCGATCGCCCGGATCGCGGCGCCGGTGTAGGTGCGCCGGAGGAACAGGTAGACCGCCACCATGCCGATCAGGGCCGCCCCGAAGGCGAGCAGGCGCGAGTAGCTGATGAACATGCCGGCCGCCTTGAGCACGGGCAGGCGCAGGCCCAGGTTGCGGAACTCGATGCCGAACATCACGGTGGCGGCGGACTGCAGGAAGAAGAGCACGCCGCCGGTGGCGAGGAGCTGGTTGATCGGCGCCGCGCCGAGCAGCGGCGCGATCACGATGACGTGCAGCAGCACCCCCAGCGCGCCGACCCCCGCGATGCAGAGCGCGGCCGCCGCGAGGATCGGCCAGTGGAAGACGCTGTAGAGAAAGTACATGCCGTACATGCCGAACATGATCAGCTCGGCGTAGCAGATCCACACCACGTCGATGACTCCGAACACCAGGTTGAGGCCGAGGGAGATCAGGGCGAGCACGCCGCCCAGCAGCACGCCGTTGATCAGGGCCTCCAGCAGGTAGACGTCGAGGATCGGCACGGCTCAGACGCCCAGGTAGGCCTCGCGGAGGGTCTCGGTGGCGAGCAGCTCGGCGGCGGTGCCCGCGGCTCGGATGCTCCCCGCCTTGAGCAGGTAGGCGCGGTCGACCACCCGGAGGACCTGCTGCACGTTCTGCTCGACGATCAGGACGTTGATCCCTCCCGCCCGGATGCGCTTCACGAGCTCGAACACCTGCTCCACGACGACCGGGGCCAGGCCCGCGGAGGGCTCGTCGAGCAGCAGCAGCTTGGGGTCCGACATGAGCGCGCGGCCGATCGCGCACATCTGCTGCTCGCCGCCCGACATGGTGCCCGCGAGCTGCCGGCGCCGCTCGCGTAGGCGCGGGAACAGCTCGAAGACGAAGTCGAGCCGCTCGCGGTACTTGGGCCGGGCCGCGGGGAGGAAGCCGCCCATCTTGAGGTTGTCTTCCACCGTCATGCGCGGGAAGAGGCGCCGGCTCTCCGGCACGTGCGCGATACCCAGGGCCACGATGCGGTGCCCGGGGGTGGCCAGGAGGTCCGTCCCCTCCATCGCGATCGAGCCCGCGGTGGGCCGGATCAGCCCGGAGATCACCCGCATGAGCGTGGTCTTGCCCGCCCCGTTCGGCCCGATGACCGCCACCGCCTCGCCCGCGCGCACGTCGAGCGAGACGTCGAAGAGGGCCTGGAACGAGCCGTAGCCGGCGCGGACGGAGCGGAGCGCGAGCACCGGATCAGCCCCGCGCGGTGGCGACCGCGCCGGCCGCGCCCGACTGGGTCCCGAGGTAGACCTCGATCACGCGGGGATCGGCCGCCACCTTCGCGGGCAGCCCCTCCGCGATCTTCTCCCCGTGGTCCAGCACCATCACCCGGTCCACCACCCGCATCAGCACGCCCATGATGTGCTCGACCCAGATGATCGTGATGCCGAGGTCGGTGCAGATGCGGCGCAGCATCAGGGCGGCCTGGTCCATCTCCTGCTCGTCGAGCCCGCTCAGGCTCTCGTCGGCCAGGAGCAGCTTGGGGTCGGTGGCGAGGGCCTTGGCCAGCTCGAGCTTCTTGAGCGCGGCGGCCCCGAGGCCATCCACGGAGGCCGCCGGGCCGGCGGGCAGGCCCACCAGGCCCAGGGCCCGCTCGGCGGCCTCGAAGGCCCGGCGCCGCGAGGCCCGCCCCTGCCCGAAGAAGCCGGCGAGGGCCACGTTCTCGAGCAGGGAGAGCCGACGGAACGGGCGCGGGATCTGGAACGTCCGGCCGATGCCCAGGTTGGTGATTCGGTGCGGCGGCTGGCCCGCGATCTCGCGCCCCTCGAAGCGGATGGAGCCCGCGTTGGGCGGGAGCGCGCCGGAGAGGAGGTTGAAGATCGTGCTCTTGCCGGACCCGTTGGGCCCGATCAGCCCGACGATCTCACCCCGCTCGACCGAGAACGACACGTGGTTCACGGCGGTGAAGCCGCCGAAGCGCCGGGACAGCCCCTCGACGGTCAGCACGGGGCGATCACGCGATCGCGCGGCTCCGCCGCGTCACTCCGCCGCGTAGGGCGACGAGGACGGCAGCTTCAGCACCGGCTCGCGGAGCTGGAGACTCTTGGGCCACACCACGTAGGGCTTGTCGTCCACGTACTGCACGATCACCGGGAAGGCGCGCTCGTTCTGCCCGGCCATCGCCGAGCCCTCACCCGCGAACTTGACCCCGAAGCCCAGCATGGTGCCGCCCTCGGGCAGGTTGACCTCGAGCGCGGCCTTGCGGAGCGAGTCGGCGTCGATCCCGCCGTACTTCTTGATGGCCCGCGGCAGCACCTCGGTCATCAGCACGTAGGTGTTGCTCGCGGCCATGCCCACGTGGGCGGAGCGAACCGTGGTCCCGGGCCGGGCCTTCTCGTACTCCTCCCCCACCATCTTGACCAGGGGCAAGAGCTCCGGCCGGAGCGCCTTCTCGTTGGCGAGCCAGATCGAGATCGGATCGACGTTGTAGAAGTAGTTGACGTCTCTGCCGAGCGCCTCCTTCAGCTTATCGTAGACCCCGTAGCCGGCCCCGTGGCCGATCAGGGCGTTGAACCGGAGGCCGAGCTCGCGGGCCTGCCGCAGGAAGAGCGAGATGTCCGGGTTGTAGCCGGTGTGGAAGATGACGTCCGGCCGGGCCCGCTTGAGCTTGGTCACCAGCGGGGCCAGGTCGGGCGCGGTGGCCGAGTAGCCCTCCTTCAGGACCACGTTGAAGCCCGCCTTCTTGGCGCCTTCCTCGTTGCCCTTGGAGACGTCCACCCCGTAGGCGCCGTCCTCGTGGATGATGGCCACCCGCAGGTCCTTCGGCTCCTTCCCGAGCTTGGCCTTGGCGTTCTGGGCCACGAAGTCGGTGGACATCAGGCCGAACTGCCGGCCGCTCGGCTGGATCCGGAACACGTACTTGAGGTTGCGGTTCTCGAGCACCGCGGAGGAGATGCAGGTGGTGATCCACATGAACTTGTGGAGCTGCTCCACCCGCCCGGCGACCGGCACGCACTGGGCCGAGGAGTAGAAGCCGAGCAGCATGTCGACCTTCTCCTGCTCGATCAGGCGCACCGCCTCGTTGATGGCGATCTCGGGCTTGGACTGCGCGTCGGCGTAGACCGCCTCGATCTGGTAGCCCTCCACCCCGCCCTTCTTGGCGAAGTGATCGATCATGATCTTGGCCCCGAGCGCGTGCAGATCGGATCCACCCCCGGCCAGCGGGCCGGTGTAGTCGAACACCACCCCGATCTTGAGCTTCTTGGCCTGGGCGTGCGCGTCGCGGACCGGCGAGGCGGACGTCAGCGCGAGGACGGCGATGACCCCGGAGGCGAGGAGCGTCCACACGATGGATCGGCGCAGCGACATGAGCGTCCTCCCAAGCGACGTCGGTCGGGAACGGACCGTGGTGCGCGGCATTACAAACTGGCGGGCCCCGGTTGTCAAGGGCCCGCCCGTCGTTCGGAGCGACGCCTTCGTCAGGCGGGCAGGCGCTCGTACATCCCCTGCACGTCGGCGGCGTGGAAACGCGCCACGTGGTTGGTCGGGGGCAGCGCCTCGGCGTAGAAGAACTCGGGCAGCTCGTCGTCCTTGGCGGTGAAGCCGGCCCGCTTGTTGAACTCGTGCTCGAGCTTGAGGGTCTGGCGGCCGAGGGCCTCGAAGAATTCCTTGGTGAGGCTGGTGCCGTGGGCCGCGTTGATCGTGTCGGTGAGCCATTCGGTGTTGGGATTGGTCACGCTCATCCCGAAGATGCAGAGGCCGAGCGAGTCGTTGGCGGCCACCCGCGCCTGATGGGCCACGCTCTGCTCCACGATGGCCGGCGTCTCCATCTCGCGCGTCTTGAGGCGCGGCAGGTTGCCCGCGGTGTGATCGGCGCCCTGGGCGGTGGCCATCATGGTGATGCCGGTGGCCTCGACCACGCGCGGATCGTAGGCGCTGATCGCCTGCTTCTTGATGACCGGCACCCGCTTGACGTGGTAGTGCTCGCCCACCCGCCAGGTGCCCTGGGCCCAGATCCGCCCGTTCGGGGTGCCCTGCTGGATCTCGGCGAGGCAGTCCGACATGAACCGCACGTCGCCGAACGCGCCGAGACCAGCCTCCATCAGCACCGCGATCATGGCCCCGGTCTCGATGGTGTCCACTCCCAGGTCGTTGGCGATGTAGTTCATCTGGGCGAGATCGTCCGGATCGGAGAGGCCGCAGTTGGTGCCGAGCAGCCCGAGGGTCTCGTACTCGACCGGCGAGACCACCTCCTTGCCGTCCTTGTCCGCGTAGATGTTGCTGCACTGGATCACGCAGCCGGGCATGCAGGCGTGGGTGTGCTCGCCGCCGCGAGAGACGTTGAGCTGGCTGATGTACTCGCCGCCCATCTTGAACTTCTCCCCCTTGGAGACGTCCACCTGCTGGCCCGCGCTGAAGTTGCGGACGGGCAGGCCGCCCAGGGTGTTCTGCAGATCGGCCATGCCCATGGTGCCGATCTTGGCGTAGAAGTTCGACACCATGGAGTCGGCCTGGAGCATCTTGGCGTAGTTCTTGATGGCCGCATTCACCTTCTTGGGATCGCCGAACGGCGGGATCTTGTCGAGGTCCACCACGATGGCCTTCACCTTCTTCGAGCCCATCACCGCGCCCACGCCTCCACGGGCGGAGAGGCGAGCCGGGCGGCCGTCCTTGTCGCTGAAGGCGATGCCCGCGATCAGCCCCTGGTACTCGCCCACCGGTCCGCAGAGGCCGATCGTGACCTTCTTGCCGTACTTGGCGTGCAGCATGCCCTGGGCCTCGAAGTTGCCCTTGCCGAGATACGGCCCGGCGTCGTCGAACTCGATCGTGCCGTCCTTCTTGAAGTGGATCACCACCCAGTCCGGCGAGGCGTCCAGCAGCGTGAAGCCGGCGATCTTCTGCTGGCCGAGCCCGTAGCTGAAGCTGCCGCCCCCGTTGGCCTCCTTGATCCCGCCGGTCAGGGGGCTCTTGCAGCCCACGCTGGTCCGGTTGGCGTTGGAGAAGCTGGTGCCCGCGAAGGGCCCCGCGGAGAAGATCAGCGGGTTCGCGGGCGACAGCGGGTCCACGGTGGCCGCGCCCAGCTCGAGCAGGGTCTTGGCGATGAAGTACCGGCCGGCCTTCACGATCGCCTCGCCGGTGAGCTCGCGCTTCGTGATGCTCCGGTCGCTCAGGCGGATGTCGTAGTAGATGCGCATCGCTCGCTCCTCGTGGTCAGGAAGATGGGGGCTTGGCCTGGGGCTGCAGCTCGGCGCCCGCCGGCTCGGAGGCGCCCGGCTCCACCAGCTCGATCGTCTCGGCGGCCGGGAGCTGGGACGGCTCCGCGGCGCGGCGGGCCCGGAAGCGGATCTGGGGCAGCCGACCCACCGCCTGGCGGAGGGCCTGCTCCCAGCGCATGCCGATCTTGATGAGGTCCGGATCGCTCGCCGCGAAGCGGCGGAGCCGGGTGATCTCGAACTCGTCCACCCCGTAGGCGAGCAGATCGATCGGCGGGCCCACCGTCACGTTCGACCGCATGGTCGAGTCGAGCGAGAGCAGCGCGTACTTCGCCGCTTCTTCCAGAGTGGTTCTTCCAAAACGAATGCCGCGGTCCAGGATGGGGCGGCCGTACTTGGTCTCCCCGATCTGCAGATACGGCGAGTCCTCGCTGGCCTGCAGCGGGTTGCCCTGGGGATAGATGACGAAGAGACCGGGCGCCTCGCCGCGCACCTGCCCGCCCAGCACCAGGTTGACGTTGAACTTGAAGTCGTCCCGCTCGAGCGCGTCGCGGTCCATGTCGGAGACGCGCCGCACCTGCTCGCCGATCACCCGGGCCGCGTCGTAGAGCGACGGGGCCTGGGCCAGCCCCTTGCCCTGGTCGAAGTCGCGCTTGAGCAGGGTGATGATCGACTGGGTGCAGGAGAGGCTGCCGCTGCTGAGCAGGATGAACACCCGCTCGCCCGGCTGGACGAAGGTGTGCATCTTGCGCGCGATGTTGACTTGGTCGTGTCCCGCGTTGGTGCGGGAATCGGACGCCATCACGAGGCCGTCCCGGGTCCAGATGCCGACACAATAGGTCATGGCGCGCCCGCCGGTGAGCCTGCCCGCTTCCTGAGCATCGCGGAGTATGGTACCAGAAGCGCCGCGGATATGATTGACCGACACTGGCCGGGCGGCTACCGTGGCCCCATGCGGATTCGCATCGGCCACGAGCTGATCTTCGAGATCCCGCGGCCCACGCCGATGCTCGTGATGCTGTACGTGCACCCGGACACCGTCCCGGCCCTGCGACAGCCGGAAGCCATCCAGACCGACCCGGTCGGCGAGGTCGAGAGCTTCGTGGACTGGTTCGGCAATCGCGCCGCCCGGATCGTGGCGCCCCCGGGGACGCTCCGGCTCCGCTACGACAACGTGGTGGAGGACTCGGGCCGGCCCGAGCCGACCATCGAAGGGCAGCGGCTCCGGCCGGTGCCGGAGCTGCCTCCCGAGAGCTGGCGGTACCTGCTCGCGAGCCGGTACTGCGAGGTCGACCGCATGTCGGCCATCGCCTGGGACCTCTTCGGGAAGACGCCCGAGACCTGGGAGCGCGTGCAGGCGGTGGTGGACTGGGTGCACCAGAACGTGACCTTCGGCTACCAGTTCTCGCGCCCGACCAAGACCGCGTTCGACGTCTTCACCGAGCGCCAGGGCGTGTGCCGCGACTTCCAGCACCTGACCATCACCTTCCTGCGCGCGCTCAACATCCCGGCCCGCTACGCGACCGGCTACCTGGGGGACATCGGCGTGCCGAAGGATCCGAACCCGATGGACTTCTCGGCCTGGCTCGAGGTCTACCTGGGCGACCGGTGGCACACGATCGACGCCCGTCACAACGAGCCGCGCATCGGCCGCGTGCTCATGGGCCGCGGCCGCGACGCGGTCGACGTGGCCCTCACCACGTCCTTCGGAAGCACCACGCTCACCGGCTTCACGGTGTGGACCGACCCGCTCCCGGCATGAGCCAGATGATCGCGACGTCTGAAGGCCGCTTCACCGCCGACATCGCCGGCCCCGCCGACGGCGCGCTCGTCCTGCTGCTGCACGGCTACCCGCAGACGCGGCACACCTGGCGACACCAGGTTCCCGCGCTGGGCGCGGCCGGCTACCGCGCGGTGGCCCCCGACCAGCGCGGCTACTCCCCCGGCGTGCGGCCGGACCCGGCCCAGGGCCTGGCGGCCTATGGCATCGACCGGCTCGTCCAGGACGTGCTCGACCTGGCCGAGGCGAGCGGGTCGGCCAATCGGCCTTTCCACCTGGTCGGCCACGACTGGGGCGGTCACGTGGCGTGGGTCACCGCGCACCGCCACCCCGGGCGGCTTCGCTCCCTCACCGTCCTGTCGCGGCCGCATCCGGCCGCGTTCCGCCGCGCCTTCAAGGAGAACGCCGACGATCAGCAGCACCGCTCCCGCCACCACCGGATCTTCCACGATCCCACCACCGGTCCCCGCCTGCTCGAGGATGGCGCCCGGCGTCTCCGCGGCCGACTGGCCGACCAGGGGGTGGGCCCCGCCGCCATCGAGGAGTACGTCTCGGTGCTGGGCGAGCCGGCCGCGCTGGAGGCGGCCCTGGCCTGGTACCGCGCGGCCGGGACCCTGACCGCGGTCGAGGTCGGCCCGGTCACGGTGCCGACGCTCTACATCTGGGGCGACGTTCGTCACCGGCCCCTTCCGCTTCGAGGTCGTACCGGGGGTGGGCCACTTCGTCACCGACCAGGCGCCGGAGGTGGTCACGCGATGGCTGCTCTCCCATTTGGGCACGTAACGGTGATATCCTCTCTGCGGTCGCGCGCCGCAGCGCAGGGGCGCCGACGACGGAGGATCCCATCGTGGCGAAAGAGCTGAAGATCTGGATGAACGGCCGGCTGGTCTCCCAGGCCGAGGCCGTCCTGCCCGTGAACAGCGCGGCCGTCTTCTACGCGACCAACGTGTTCGAGGGCCTGCGGGCGTACTGGAACGAGGCGGACGGCGAGCTGTACTGCTTCCGGCTCGCCGAGCACTTCGCGCGCCTCCGCGAGTCCATGAAGATGATGCGCTTCACGGTGTCCTACAGCGACATGGACATCTACGAGGCGGTGCGCGAGGTCCTGCGCGGCAACGAGATCCGCGAGGACGTGCACATGCACCTCGTGGCCTACGTATCCGCCCCGGGCCTCGACTCGACCGGGCCGACCGGGCTCTACATCAATCCCCGCCGCCGCGGCCGCATCTCCGATGGCGACGGCCTGCGCTGCTGCATCACGTCCTGGCAGCGCACCCACGACAACGCGATCCCGATTCGCCTGAAGTGCGGCGCCAACTACCAGAACGGGCGGCTCGCCACCCTGCAGGCCAAGGCGGACGGCTACGACGCGCCGATCTTCCTGAACCAGCAGGGCACGGTGGCCGAGGGCTCGGGGGCCACCTTCTTCATGGTGCGCCGGGGCAAGCTCATCACCCCTCCGATCACCAGCGACATCCTCGAGTCGATCACCCGCACCACCCTGATCGACGCGGTGGCGCCCGCGCTCGGCATGGAGGTGGTGGAGCGCGACATCGCCCGCACCGAGCTGTACGTGGCCGACGAGGCCTTCTTCTGCGGCAGCGGCTACGAGATCACCCCGATCCTCTCGGTCGACCGGTTCCCGCTGGGCGACGGCGGGGTGGGCGCGATCACCCAGCGCCTGCTCACCGCGTACATGAACGTGGTGCGCGGCGCCGACCGCCGCTTCCCCGAGTGGCGCATGCCGGTGTACAAGCCCGTCACCGTCTGATTCGATCATTCATCCTCCTCCCCACCCTCTCCCCGCCCAAGGGGAGAGGGTGGAGCGAGGGAGCCTCCGTCATGACCGGCGCCATCCGTGTCCGTGGGCTTTTTCTGATCCTGGCGATCACCCTCGCGGCCGCTCCCGCCGCCGCCCAGGTCTCCGGGCCCCCCGTCCGCGAGGGCAAGGCCGGCGGCGTCCTTCGTCCGGTGCTCCGCGAGGACCTGCCCCAGGGCTTCGCCATCCACGAATCGGCCACCAACTCGGTGACGTGGCCGGCGATGCCCTGCTACAGCAACCTCGTGATGTACGACCAGACCAAGCGCCTCGGGCGCATGGACACCATCGTGCCCGAGCTGGCCGAGAAGTGGTCCTGGCAGGACAACTACCGGAACCTCGTCTTCTTCCTTCGGCGGGACGTCAAGTGGCACGACGGTCAGCCGTTCACCTCGAAGGACGTGAAGTTCACCTTCGACGTGGTGCGCGAGGCCGCCGAGGCCCCGGCCCGGCTCCGGATCAACCCCCGGAAGGAGTGGTACGCCAACGTGGACGCGATCGAGGCGCCCGACCCCTACACGGTGGTCTTCCGCCTGAAGCGGCCGCAGCCCTCGCTGGTGGCGATGCTCGCCTCCGGATACTCCCCGGTCCTCCCGGCCCACGTGCCGCTCGCCGAGCACCGCTCGCGCTGCATCGGCACCGGCCCCTTCAAGTTCAAGGAGTGGAAGCGCGGGCAATCGGTGGAGCTGGTGCGCAACCCGGACTACTTCGTGAAGGGCCGCCCCTATCTCGACGGCGTGCGCTACACCGTCATCGTGGAGCGCGGCACGCGGGTGGCCGCGCTGCAGGCCGGCCAGATCGACGTGGCCTATCCGGGCGAGACCACCCTCTCCATCGCCGAGCAGCTCAAGAAGGCGGTCCCGGGGATGGTCTTCACCGAGACCGCGAGCAACGTCAGCGAGAACCTGCTCCTGAACACCAGGAAACCTCCGTTCGACAACCTCAAGGTCCGGCGCGCGCTCAGCTTCGCCATCGATCGGCGCACCTACACCCAGACCGTGCATCGCGGAGCCGCGGTCATCGGGGCCTCCCTGGCTCCGAAGCCGTGGGGCGTGTGGGGTCTCCTCGATCGAGACCTGGGCCAGCTCCCGGGCTACGGGGGAGCGGCCGCGGGCCGGGCGCAGGCCAAGGCGCTGCTGGCCGAGGCGGGCTTCGGGCCGTCGAATCCGCTCAAGGTCGAGCTGGTCACCCGCGCGATCGCGATCTATCTCGACTTCGCGGGCTTCGTGGTCAGCGACCTCAAGCAGGTCGGGGTGGAAGCCACCCTCAAGCAGATCGACACCGCGCAATGGCACCCGATGGTGACGCGCCGCGAGTTCCAGATCGGCGCCAATCTCACCGGCCTCGGGGTGGACGATCCCGACGCGAACTTCTACGAGAACTTCTCGTGCGGGTCCCCCCGCAACTACGGCGACTACTGCAACGAGCAAGTAGGCCGGCTGATCGATCAGCAGTCGCAGGAGATCGACACCCCGAAGCGGCTGGCGCTCGTCTGGCAGATCCAGAAGAAGCTCGAGGAGGACGCGGCCCGGCCCACCATGGGCTGGCGCACCGATCGCTTCGCCCACTATCCCTACGTGAAGAACCTGATCCCGAACCAGGTGACGTACAACTGCTGTCGCCTGCAAGAGGTCTGGCTCGACAAGTAGCCGGGGCTCCCCGATGCGGGTCGTCTTCTGGAACATCCGGCACGGGGGCGGCGTCCGCGCCACCGCCATCGCGCGACGGATCTCGGCGTGGGGAGCCGACGCGGTCGCCCTCTGCGAGTTCCGCGGCACCCCGCCGAGCGGCGAGCTCGCGCGCGCTCTCGCCGCGCGCGGCCTGGCCTACCAGTGCACCACCGCCGACCCGACGCGCCCCGCGATCAACGGCCTGCTGCTGGCTTCCCGGTGGCCCTGCCGGCGGCTGCGCCTGGCCAGCGCGCCCGCCGAGCCGGCCCGCTGGCTCCTCGCGCGCATCCAGTCCCCCACCCCGCTCGTCGTCGGGGTGATGCACGTCCCCAACCGGGTGAGCGGGCGCAAGTACCCCTACCTCGACGCGGTCCTCGAGACCGCGCGCCGGACCTGGCCCGGGCCGGCCGTCTTCCTGGGCGACACCAACTCGGGACGCATCGGGCTCGACGAGGAGGTGCCCGCGTTCAACCGGGTCGAGGACGGCTGGATGCGCGAGCTCCACGAGGCGGGATGGATCGACGCCTTCCGGCACCTGCGCGGGGACGCGCGGGCCTACACGTGGTATTCGCCGAACGGAGGCAACGGCTTCCGGATCGACCAGGCCTTCCTGAACGGCGCGCTGCGGCCGCGCCTGGAGCGCTTCCGCTACGACTGGGGCCGCCGCGACCGTCGCGCCGCGAGCGACCACGCCGCGATGGTCCTCGACCTCACCGGCTGACCAGCCGCTCGCCGTTGCCGCGAGAGCTGCCGGCGGCTCGAGAAGGGGTCAGCTGCGAGGCGACGCCCGAAGGCCGCACGCGAGGCGTACTCTCCGTACGTCGAGCGTGCGGTCGAGGGCGTCAACGAAGCAGATGGCCCCTTATCGAGCCGCCGGCGTTTGATTGGCTTCCTGGCAGGCGCGCTTGAGCTCGGTGGTCCCGTTGAGCGCGCAGTCCATCGTGAGGGCCTGCGCTTCGCCCGCGCGCCCGGCCTTGCGCAGGAGCCGGATCTTGTGGGGCTTGAAGCGCGCCGCGCCCGCGAAGACCTTCGAGGCCTGATCGGTCCACTGGAGCGCGACCGGGACGTTGCCGGTCCGCTCGTAGGCGAAGATGAGGTCCTCGTAGACCAGCGGCACCGGCTCGGGGGACCCGACCGCGCGCCGCAAGGCCTCGATCGCCTCGGCTTGCCGCCCGATCGCCGCCGCCGAGTGGGCCAGCACCCAGTTGGGGTAGGCGTCGGTGCGCCCGCCCACCGAGGCCCGGGCCGCGGTGTACGCCTCCTGGGCCTTGCCCTGCTCGAGCAGGCGGCGGGCCTGGAAGGCGCGCTTGTAGCTGGCCAGCACCTGAGCCACCTCGGGCCGGGCGCGCACCGCCTTCCACGGACCGGCCTGCGGCTCCACCGGGGGCCGACTGCCGTACAAGCGCTCGAAGTACTGGGCCGCGTCCTCGATGCGCTCGGAGGTCTTGGGATGATTCACCGAGACCGTGCCAAGAAGCTTTTGGTAGACCACCCCCACCGCCTCGTTGACGTTCCGCTGCGAGGCCTGCTGGAGACGCTCGGAGAAGGCGTTCTCGGATTCCTTGTTCGCCTGCTCCCACGCCTGGAGCTTCTCGAGCATGCTCATCATCGCGGGCCCGGCCACGTGGCTCTCCACGAGCAGATCCATGCCGAGCAGATCGGCCTCGCGCTCTTGCCCACGGCTCCAGGCGGGCAGCACGAGCTTGTCGGTGGCGTCGGTGGCGAGCTGCACGTTGGTCATGTTCCGGGAGTCGCCCTTGGAGACGGTGCGCTGGCCGGCGAGCGCGGTCTTGGCGCCGATCCCCATCTCGTAGAGCGCCTGCCCCTTGCGCTGCACGTCGCCGAGCAGGTCCGCGCTGTGATGGGCGAGCAGCACGTGGGAGAGCTCGTGGGCGAGGATGGCCGCCACCTCGTCCGAGCTCTCGAGCGAGTCGAGGAGGCCCATGGCCACGTAGACGTTGCCGTCGGGCGACGAGAAGGCCTCGAAGCCGGGGTTGGCCAAGATCACCACCCGCCCCGGCACCCCGGTCCGGCCCGAGACGGTCAGCAGGCGGCGCCGGGTCTCGTTCAGATACTGCTCGAGCGCGGCCGAGCGCACGAAGCCGAGCGCGTCGCCGCGGTGCTGGGCGAGATCCTTCTCCTCGCCCACCGCGAGGCTCGACGCCTCGTAGGGTCCGGCCTTGAGGCGGGCCAGCACGGTGGTGGTGCTGGTCCCCTTGCCCGCGAGCCAGGCCGGGCTCCACGAGGCCGACGTGGCGCCGTCGCCCCCCGCCCCGCCCGCGCAGCCGCCCGCGAGCAGCCCGGCCAGCACCCTGGCCACAACCCAGTGGAGCCGCATCCCGTGACGCCTCAATTGCAGCTCTCGCCCACGCCGCGCACCGCGCCGGTCTTGGGCGGGCGCCCGGCCACCCGGGTCCGGCATTCCTCGTCCTTGACCACCGGGACCACCCGGTCGGTCTCGACCGCGAAGGCCTTCACGCAGTAGTCCCCGCCGTCCATCTTCACCCAGTAGTAGACCGCGGTCTTGGCGTCGGTGGTCGCCCGCCACGGCTTGCGCTTCTCGAGGTCCTCCCGGGAGAACGGCACGCCCTTGTCCATGCTGCAGTCCCGATAGAGGGTGACCTTGCTCATGCGGAGCCCGACGATGTTGAACGCCTCGGCGCCGGGCGTCCCCTGCGCCGACACCCCGGGCGTCCACCCGACGGTCGCGCCCGCCAGGACCACCGCCGCCACCGCCGCCTCACGCCACCGTTCGGGCCGTCGCTTCATGAAAGACCTCCTCGTCGTCTCCTCTGATGCAGAGGGCGAAGATCCAGTCCATCGCGGTCAGGATGCCCGCGCTGACTCCCCAGCTCGCCGGATCGGGCTGCTCGGCCCGCAGGGTGAAGTACCGCCGGGCCGCCGCGTCGGCGCGCCGCATGAACGCGCGCGCCAGCTCGAAGAATGCCACGTAGGCCACGATGTTGCGCGGGCCCAGGTTGATCGGGGGCAGGAAGCTGACCACCGCGGCCCCGATCAGCAACACGGTGGTGGCCACGAACAGCACGTCGCGCGCGACCAGGGCCTTGTAGACGAAGTAGCCCGGCAGCACCACCAGCAGCAGCGCGGCCTCGATGCCGTAGCGCGCGTCGACGCCCAGGAACAGGAGGATCGCCCCGAGCAGGATCGTCGCCCCCAGGAACCCCGACCAGAGGAACTGGCGCGCGGAGGGCCGGCGCTCCGGGTGCGTCGCGGCCAGGTGGAGCACCGCCACCACCCCGAGCAGCAGGGGGACCAGGAGCAGGATCGCGAGCACGCTCGTCCGGGTGACCGCGGTGAGAGCCACGCACGTCACCGCCACCGCGAGGGTCGCCCACTTGACCCGGGGGCTCACCGTGCCGAGGCGGCCGAGCAGCCGGCGGGCGAAGGCGGGGGGCTTGTCCACCAGGAGCAGCAGGACGATCGTGAAGAGGAGGAGCAGGCCGTTGACCACCCGGGAGAGCGAGAGCCCGTGCTGCTCGGCGCGCTTGTAGTCCTTCCGGAACGTGAGCAGGTTGTCGTAGGCCATCGCGTGGAGGTAGACGCCGGGCAGGTCGTCGAACACCGGCGAGATGACCCGGTCGCCCGCCATCTCGAAGCTGCCCCCGTAGAACACGGTGTTGCCCTTGACCACCCGGTCCTTCAGCGTCTGGTCGAAGCGCCCCAGCAGGTGGATGACCGAGATGGTGTTGGTGTGGGGGCACTTCCGCTTCGACGCGAGCGGGTTTTCCTTGAGCATCTGGCGCAGGTGCACGAGGGTGCCGTCGCTCGTGCAGTCCATCCACGACTCGTTGAGCGCGGACACCCGGTTGCCCCAGATGATCTCCATCTGCTGGCCGTCCGCGCGCGCGAGGCCCACCTGGGGGGCCGCCATCGCGAAGGCGGGCGTCCACAGCAGCCCGGCCGGCTCGCACGAGGTCGCGAGATTCTTGCACGCGCGGTAGGTGAGCACGCCGCTCGCCCCGATCTCGGTGTCCATCTGCACGTCGACCGGGGTGAAGCAGCTCCGGTCGAGCCCGTCGCGCAGCCCGTCGCCTCCCGCCTTACCGGGCAGCGGGGAGGCGGCCAGGTACACCGCGACGCCCGAGGCCCGCAGGGCGCAGATCGCCTCGCTGAGCGGCGCCACGTCCTGGCCGGGGCGCTTGTCGATGAAGGCGAAGTCGACGAAGACCGCGGCCGGCTCGTACACCGCCAGCGCCTCCAGCACCTCGGCGTGGCGCGCGTACGAGATCGGGAACGACTCCCGCAGGGTGGCGAGGTTCTCCTCACGGAAGAGCACCACCAGAGTCTTCTGCTGGCCGGTCGCATCGTAGGTGTACTTCACGATCGCGTTGACGATCGCCTGCGACCACGGGGTCAGGTGCAGCGAGATGCCGTGGAAGTTGAAGAGCAGCGCGCCGAGGGCGGCGAGGAACACGAACTGCACGAGCGTGCGGGTGGAAGGACTGGGCCCCTCACTCGCCGCGATGGAGTCGTCCGCCATCGTGCCGTCGTGCGCTACCGGCCTGCTCACACACCCTCCCGGGGAAAAAGTCCCCACAGTCTATGCCGCGGCTTGCGGCTACACAATCGCTGTGTTACACGAATGGGCCACGACCTCGACCGCACCCTGGAGATCACGCATGATCACGTTGTGCCCAACCCGCCGCGGTGCCCTCTGGCTGACCACCCTCGGACTGCTCGCCGCGGCCCACGGCGGCTGTGTCTCCCAGGACTTCATCCACGGCGCCGGCCAGAGCGCGGCCGCCGGCGCCATGCAGGGCGTGCGTGAGGGCATTCCGGGCCTCCAGGAACCCCTGCGGCAAACCTTGCGCGGCAGCCTCGAGGATCCGGCCGTCGCCCGGGCCGCGCGCGAGATGACCGACTCCGCGATGCAGACCCTGCAGGCCCGCCTCGGCTCGCCCGAGATGCGCCAGCAGGTCGACCTGCTCGTGACCCAGGCCATGGAGAGCCTCCATCGGAGCGGCGACGGGACGGTCCAGGCGCTGGTCAAGGCCGCGGGCGATCAGCTCGAGACCGAGCTGCGCAAGGTCGCCAGCGGCAGCATCCTCGCCGCCACCACCACCCTCCGGGACTCGATCGAGCGCGACGTGAACCCGGCCACCCAGCGGCTGGCCCGACAGATGGGCGAGCAGCTCGTCGCGTCGCTGGTGGCCGGGCTCGAGGGGCCGATGCAGGCGCGGCTCCAGCTCGTCGGCCGCAACATGTCGCTCGCCCTCATCAAGGGCGCGGCCGAGGGAGCCGACGACCCCGTCAACCAGGCCGGGTTCGGCGGCCTCACCCACCAGGTGATGCTCCAGGCGATGCGCGGGGCCCGGCAGGGCATGAGCGAGGGCCTGCCCAACCGGACCCAGGTCGCCCTGATCTCGACGGTCGTCCTGCTGGGCGTGATGGTGCTGGGCAGCGGAGGTGGGCTCGCCTGGTTCTGGTGGCGCTACCAGCAGAGCGCGAAGACCCTCACGATCGTCGCGGAGAGCATCAACCAGCACAAGTCGGACGCCCTCAAGGACACGATCCGGAAGAGCGCGCACGACAACTACGTGGGCCCCTGGTTCAGTAGCTTCCTCAAGCGTCGCGGCCTGTGAGGAGCGCCTCGACCGCGTGCGGGTCCACCGGCTTGGCGAGGTGGACGTCGAAGCCCGCGGCCCGCGTCTGCTCGCGATCGGCCTCGGTCCCGTAGCCGGTGATGGCCACCAGCCGCACGTCCCGCGCCTCCGGCATCGCCCGCAGCCGGCGCGCCACCTCGTAGCCGCTCATCCCGGGCAGCCCCAGGTCGAGGAAGACCACCTCCGGCTGCCAGCGCGCGAACTCCTCGAGGGCGCCTGGCCCGTCGGACGCGGTGTGGACCTCGTGGCCCCGGAGGCGCAGGAAGAGGGCCAGCGAGTCGGTGGAGTCGGGCTGATCGTCCACCACCAGCACGCGGCGCGCGGGACCGGACGGCCCCTCCGGCGCCTCCCGCGCCGGCTCCGCGGCGGGCTCGGCGACGTCGACGGGCAGCCGCGGAAGGCGGATGGTGAACTCGCTGCCGCGCCCGGTCCCCTCGCTCGAGACCTCTACCCAGCCACCGTGCATCTCGACCAGCCGCCGCACCAGCGTGAGGCCGATCCCGAGGCCGCCCTGCCGACGCTCGAGCGAGCGGTCCGCCTGGGTGAACAGATCGAAGACGTGCGGCAGGAGGCCGGCGGTGATGCCGACCCCGGTGTCGCGCACCGCGATCACGATCTCCCGGTCGTCGGCGCCAGCGGTCAGCCGGATGTGCCCGCCCTCCTCGGTGTACTTGATCGCGTTGTCCAGCAAGTTGCCCACCGCCTGGACGAGGCGGGCCTCGTCGCCGTCCACCCAGCCCACGTCGTCGGCCACGTCCACCTCCAGCGTCTCCTTCCGGCTCTCGGCGGGTGGACGCGCCGCCTCGACCGCCTGGGCGATCACCGCCGCGATCGACACCGCCTCGCGCTGGAGGGTGATCTTGCCGGACGTGATGCGGGAGACGTCGAGCAGGTCGTCCACCAGGCGGGTCATGAGCCCGACCTGGCGCTCGATCACGCCCGCCACCCACTGCAGCCGATCGTCGGGCGTGCCGAGCAGGGCCAAGGTGTGGGCCGCGTTGCGGATCGGGGCGAGCGGATTGCGCAGCTCGTGGGCCAGCATGGCCAGGAACTCGTCCTTGCGGCGATCGTTCTCGTGGAGCTTCTGCTCGGCCGCGCGCCGCTCCGTGATGTCGCGGAACACGAGCACCACCCCCACCGTGCGGCCGCGCCCGTCGCGGATCGGAGCCCCGCTGTCGTCGATCGGCACCTCGGTCCCGTCCCGCCCGATCAGCACCGTGTGGTTGGCGAGACCGACGACCGCGCCTTCCCGCAGGACCTTGGTCACCGGATTCTCCACCGTGCCCCGCGTCTCCTCGTTGACGATCCGGAAGACCTCCTCGATCGGTCGGCCGATCGCGTCGGCGGCCCAGCGAGTCAGGGTCTGGGCCGCCGGGTTGAGCAGGGTCACCCGCCCGTGCCCGTCGGTCACCACCACCGCGTCCCCGATGCTCGTCAGCGTGGTGCGGAAGCGCTCCCGCTCGGCCTGGAGCACGTCGGCCGCGCGCTGGCGGATCGCCAGGTTGCGCGCGAACAGCCAGATGGTGAGGGCCACGAGGCCCACGCCGATGGCGAGCCCGACGATGGTGGTGGCGAACGCGGTCCGGGCGCTGGCGCGGGAGATCGCGGCGCGCTCCCGGAGCAGGTCCCACTCGACCCGCTGCATCTGCTCCACCTCGCCGCGGATCGCGTCCATGACCTGCTTGCCCTGACCGCTCAGCACCGTCTGTCGCGCCGACTGCAAGGCCCGGCTCCGGTCCGGCTCGAGCGCGAAGAGATCGAGACCGCGACGCAGGATGGCCAGCTGCTCGCTCGCGAGCTGATCGAGCCGTAGCACCCGCACGGTCTGCGGCGGGTTGTCGAGAGTCAGCTGCCGGAGGTCGGCCATCTGGCGCGGCAGCCGGTCCACCGCCTCGCGATACGGCTCCAGATAGGCCGGCTCACCAGTGAGGAGATACCCGCGCTGGCCGGTCTCGGCGTCCTTGAGGGTCGACAGCACCGCCTCGAGCCGGGCCAGGACCTCGTTGCTATGCGAGACCCACTGCACGCTGGTGGCGACCTCGCGGATGTTGTGCAGCGACAGCACCGCATCCACGATCAGGGCCACCACGAGCAGGGCGACCGCGATGGCCGGGCCGCGGTTCGCCAGGAAGCGCACCCCCGGCGCGGGCACCCCTCAGCGGCCGTCCGCGAGGGCGGGAGCGACCTCGGACAGGAAGCGCTTGAGCTGGCCGCGCTGATCCCACGACGTGAGGCGGAGCGAGATGTGGGTGAGCCCCGCCGCCACGTACTCGCGCAGTAGGGCGATGCACCGGGCCGGGCTGCCCGCCACCGTCCAGCCCTCGACGAAGGCGGGGGAGAACTTGGAGGTGTAATAGGTATCGAGGAAGGTCTTGCTCTCCTCGAGCGCCTGCTGGCGGTCCTCGTTGATGTTGATGTTGTGGTAGAGCGCGCTGCCGAGCGCATCCGGGTCGCGGCCCTCCTCGCGCGTCATCCGGGCGATGCGCGCCCACTGCTCGCGGAACTGGGCCGGGGTCACCTTGTTGGTCATCCAGCCATCCGCGAAGCGGGCCACCCGCCGGAAGCCGCGCTCCACCGCCGCGTCCGACGCGCTGGCCCCGCCCTTCCAGGTGAGGCCGGTCGGATTGCTCGCGATCCAGATCGGGCACGGCTGCTGGACCGGGCGCGGCTCGATCTTCACGCCCTCGAACTGGTAGAACTCGCCCTGGTGGGACACCTTCTCCCCGGTGAAGACCTTCCGGAGGATCTGGATCCCTTCCTCCAGGCGCCCGACCCGCTCGCTCGAGCGGATCCCCATCACCCGGTGCTCGAGCGCCTGCGCGGCGCTCTGCTCGTCGGGGCCGCCCAGGCACACCGCGAGGAGCGCCCGGCCTCCGGAGAGCACGTCGAGGCTCGCCCACTGCTGCGCGAGCAGGAGCGGGTGACGGTGGACGAAGGTGGCCATGCAGCCCACCGCGAGGCGCAGGCGCGAGGTGGCGCCCGCGAGGGCCGAGAGCAGCGCGACCGCCTCGAGGCGCGGCTTGGCGAGCAGGCTGTCGCCGACCCAGAGCGTGTCGAAGGCGCCGGAGGCCTCGGCCTGCTGCGACAGCTCGATGAGATCGCGGGCCTGGATCGCGCCGAGCACGACCGCCCGATTGGCCAGGATGAGCCCGAAGGATGCACGTGGCATG
>WNFD01007559.1_pt1 | contig 32585 bp, 30 predicted proteins | sample 5400491 | NCBI WGS metagenome assembly WNFD01 (sample SAMN13153343, study PRJNA577476) | soil metagenome | isolation source: 120 cm saprolite under Douglas fir tree site 2 hole 2 replicate 2 | place: USA:California | collected 2015-04-18 | reverse complement strand
GCGCGGCGGGTCTGCAGCATGTATAGCGTACCGTGCTCGAAGGTGAACTCGATGTCCTGGACGTCTTTGAAGTGCCGCTCCAGCTTGTCGGCGAGGCGCTCCAGCTCCTTGTAGATCTTAGTGAGCTTACCGCGCTTCATGCGATCGATGGAGAGGGGCGTGCGGGCGCCAGACACCACATCCTCGCCTTGCGCGTTCGTGAGGACGTCGCCGTTGAGGACGTTGGCCCCTGTGCGGCAATCGCGCGTGAATGCCACGCCCGTGCCGCAGTCGTCGCCCAGGTTGCCGTACACCATGGCGACGACGTTCACGGCGGTGCCCAGGTCGTCCGGGATGTTGTGAACCCGGCGATAGTCCACGGCGCGGCGCGTGTTCCAGCTCCTGAAGACCGCCTCGATGGCCCCCCACAGCTGCTCCTGCGGGTCGTCGGGGAAGGGGACCCCCCGCTTCGCCCGTACGATCGCCTTGAACTCGGCCACGAGGGCCTTGAGGTCGTCGGCGGGGAGGTCGATGTCGCGCTCGACCTTGCGACGCCGCTTGTACTCGTCGAGCACCGCCTCGAACGGCTGCTTGCCGAGTTCGAACACCACGTCGCCGTACATCAGCACGAAGCGGCGGTAGGAGTCGTAGGCGAAGCGCGGATTCTTCGAGCCCGCGATCAACCCCTGCACCGTCACGTCGTTCAAGCCCAAGTTGAGAATCGTCTCCATCATCCCTGGCATGGAGACCGCTGCGCCGGAGCGGACGGAGACGAGGAGTGGGTCGGTCGGGCTGCCGAACTTCTTGCCGGCCGCTCGCTCAAGCGCCTTGAGGTGGCGGGCGACTTCCTCCTTCAAGGCCGGGGGGAACGCACCGGTCTCGATGTAGGCGATGCAGACTTTTGCCGAGATCGTGAAGCCGGGAGGGACCGGGAGGCCAAGGTTCGCCATTTCCGCGAGCCCCGCGCCCTTGCCGCCCAACACGTCGCGCATGGCGGCCGAGCCATCCGCCCGCCCCGGCCCGAAGAAGTAGACGAACCGTTCCAGCGACGGCACGGCTACCCTGCTTACACCGCGACGGCGGTGACGAGTGGCGCCGCGTCGCGGGACACGGTCACGTCGTCGGGGATCGTGGTGGGATACTGCCCGGAGAAGCAAGCGTGGCAGAACTGCGTTGGGTCGCCGCCGGCGGCGCGCAGCATACCCTCGAGCGACAAGTAGCCCAGGCTTTCCACGCCGAGGTGTTGGCGGATCTGGGCGACGCTATTGTTCGACGCGATCAGCTCGTTCTTGCTGGGTGTGTCGATTCCGTAGTAGCAGGGACCCGTGATTGGCGGCGAGGCGACCCGGAAGTGGACCTGGGCCGCCCCCGCCTGACGGATCATCTGCACCAGGCCCTGACTCGTGGTGCCGCGCACTAGGGAGTCGTCCACGACGACGACGTTCCGGCCGCGCAGCACCTCGCGCACCGGATTGAACTTGATCTTGACCTTCGAGTTCCGCACGGCCGGAGCGGGATGGATGAAGGTGCGCCCCACGTAATGGTTGCGGATCAGGGCGTGCTCGAGCTTGATCCCGGCTTCCTCGGCGAACCCGAGGGCCATCGCGTTGGAGCTGTCCGGAACACTGAACACGCAGTCGGCCCCGGCCACGGGGTGCTCCCGGGCGAGCTCGCGACCCAGTGCCCGACGTACTTTGTCGACCGAGCGGCCGAAGATGGTGCTGTCGGGACGGGAGAAGTAGACGAGCTCGAAAATGCAGCGCTGATGGGGCTTCGTGGGGAGCGACGGCAGCGCGTCCACTTCGCCGTCGTGGATCCGTAGGAACTCGCCGGGCTGGAGCTCCCGCACCGGTGTGGCGCCGATCAGGTCGAGCGCACACGTCTCCGATACGACGACGTGACCCTCCCCCAGCCGGCCCAGCCACAGGGGACGGAAGCCGCGGGGATCCACGATTGCGAACAGGGTGCGCCCCACGGTGATCACCAGCGAGTAGGCCCCTTCGACCCGCTCGAATGCGTCCATCAGCTGGTCTTCAGGCTCGCGCGCCTCGGAGCGCGCGATCAGGTGCACGAGCACCTCGCTGTCGGACGACGTCTGGAAGATCGAGCCTTTGGCGACGAGGTCGGTGCGCAGCTGAGCGGCGTTGGTGAGGTTACCGTTGTGGCCCAGGGCGAGCGGGCCCTCGCGGTAGCGCGCGAGCACCGGCTGGGCGTTAGCGAGAACGGAGGTGCCTGCGGTCGAATAGCGCGTGTGGCCGATCGCGACATCGCCTGGCAGCCCCGCGAGCACCTGTTCGCTGAACACCTCGCCGACCAGCCCCATGCCGCGGTGGGAGCGGGCCACGCCTTCCCCGTCCACCGCCACGATGCCTGCTGACTCTTGGCCCCGGTGCTGCAGGCTATAGAGGCCGAGGTAGGCGAGTCGTGCCGCGTCCGGGACGCCGGAGACACCGATGATGCCGCACATGCCGAGCTCTTAATCTCCCATGCGACGAGGGATCGCCGTGAAATATACCTCACGGAGACGGGGAACGGTGTATTGCAGGAGGGCGTCGCGGACCTGAAGACGGAGGGAACCATTGGAGTCGCCGACCGTTCCGACCCGGCAGGCGGGTACCCCGAGTTCCTGCGCCAACGCCGCCACCGCTGTAGCGCGTTGTGACGCGCAGGTGATCACCGCCCGACCGTGAGACTCGCTGAAGAGGAGGTCGGGAGCAGTGAGCGATGCGCCGTACGCGGTTAGGTCCACGTCCATTCCGAACCCCGCTGCCTGGTAGGGGCCGCCCATCGCCACCTCGGCGAGGGCCACGCCTAGCCCCCCCTGCGAGCAGTCGTGGGCCGATCGGAACAGTCCCCGCTCGGCTCCGGCTACGAGGAGATCGATCAGCCTTCGCTCGGCTGCGAGCTCCACCCGTGGCGGCTCGCCGCCGACGAAGCTGTGGACTACTTCCCAGAATGCCGACCCGCCCAGTTCGGGCCGCGTTTCGCCGAGCACAAACACCACGTCGCCGTGCTCCCGGGCGTGACTCGGGACTGCCTGATCGACACGCCCTAGCAGGCCGACCATTCCGACGACGGGTGTTGGATCCACCGCGCCGGTGGGACTCTCATTGTAGAAGGACACATTTCCGCCCGTAACCGGCGTGCTGAGGGCGCGACACGCGTCGGCAATGCCGCGGCAGGCCTCCTGGAACTGCCAGAAGACCGCGGGTCGCTCCGGGCTGCCGAAGTTGAGGCAGTCGGTTATGCCGAGCGGGCGCGCGCCGGCGCAGGCGATGTTGCGCGCCGCCTCCGCGACGGCGGCTTTCCCCCCCTCATATGGGTCGAGGAGGACGTAGCGCGAGTTGCCGTCGGTCGTGACCGCGATCCCAAAGCCCGCGCCGCGTGGGCGAATCACCCCGGCGTCGCCGCCCGGAGCAATCACCGTTCCCGCCTGGACGGTCGAATCGTACTGCTCGAAGACCCAGCGCTTAGAGGCGATGGAGGGGTGGTCGAGGAGCCGGAGGAGGGCTTCGCCCGGATCAGTGCCGGGGGAGCCGGGAGTGGGTCTCGCCGTGCGAAGCTTCGCGATTGCGGGATCTTCCTTCGCCTCAGGCTCGTAGGTGGGGCAGTCGTCGATCAGGCGCTGGCCGGGGATCAGAGCGACGACCTGCTCGCCCCACGTCGCCCGGTACATGCCGTCGTCGGTGATGTGTCCGATGGCCGTCGCGTCGAGCTCCCATTTCGCCGCGATGGCCTGGACCTCTCGCACCCGGTCCGCCTTGGCGACGACGAGCATGCGCTCCTGGGATTCCGAGAGCAGGATCTCGTAGGGTGTCATGCCCGGTTCCCGGGTGGGGACGCGGGCCAGGTCAATCTCGACGCCGACCCCACCGCGCGCGGCCATCTCAGCCGAAGACGAGGTGAGCCCGGCCGCCCCCATGTCCTGAATCGCGACGATGTGCCCCGAAGCGATGAGCTCGAGGCTCGCCTCGAGGAGCAGCTTTTCGCTGAACGGATCCCCGACCTGCACCTGGGGTCGGCGCTGCTGGCTCTCGGGGGTCAGCTCCTCGGAGGCGAAGGAGGCGCCGTGGATGCCGTCACGCCCGGTGCGCGAGCCCACGGCGAGGAGCACGTTGCCGACGCCGTGCGCGACCGCGCGGATCAGGTCTTTCTCCTTGAGCAGGCCGACGCACATCGCATTGACGAGCGGGTTGCCGGCGTAGCCGGGAGCGAAGTCCACCTCACCGCCCAGCGTCGGGACGCCGACACAGTTTCCGTAATCGCCGATGCCGCGGACGACGCCGGCGAAGAGATAGCGGTTGCGGGCGCTGTCGAGCGGACCGAAGCGCAGGCTGTTGAGCAGCGCGACGGGGCGCGCGCCCATGGTGAATACGTCGCGCAGGATGCCGCCTGCCCCTGTGGCGGCCCCCTGGTAGGGCTCGACGGCGGAGGGGTGGTTATGCGACTCGATCTTGAACGCCACCGCCCAGCCGTCGGGGAGGCGGAGCACGCCGGCGTTCTCCCCTGGCCCCTGCACGACCTGCGGGCCGGTGGTGGGCAACGTCTTCAGGACTGCTCGGGAATGTTTGTAGGAGCAGTGCTCGCTCCACAGTGCCGAGAAGATGCCCAGCTCGGCGAAGGTGGGTGCGCGCTCGAGCATCGCCTCGATGCGGCGGTATTCTGCGGGGGTGAGGTTGTGCCGGCGCACGAGCTCCGGCGTGATGGGCGGGTCGCCCGCGAAGGGCGTCGCCCGGGTCACGAGTCGGAGGCCCGGGCCCCGGAGACGCCCCGCAGCACTGCGCGGAACACCCGGCCGATCATCGTCGGCTCAGGATGCTTTACCAATGCCTCGGCTTCGCTGGCATCGATCCACAAGCCGTGGCAGTGGGTGCATTGGTCGATCTGAATGTCGTGCCAGTCCCCGGTGAAGAGGTCGTAGCCGCAGTTGGGGCACTTCATGTGATGGGACTGCCGCTCGGCCTCGGTCGCCGCGCGCTGCGCTGCCTGGCGCTGCTGGCGCAACAGCTCCGCATCGCGCTTGACGAAGTACTCGTCTTCGTTCGTACTCGGTTTCTTGTGTGTCGTCACGAGCTGTGGACTCTTAGGGAATCTCCCGGGCGGTGCGGCCCGTGCTTCTTGCCCGGCGGCGAGGAAGACTCCCCGCTGTAGCTGTGCCCGGGCCAGCGCACGACGGCGTCGACCACCCGATCGTTCTGCAGCATGACTAGGTCCAGCGTGCCGCACGTGCGTTCACAGCTGTTCGGGAAGAAGAGGTAGGTGTAATCGCCCTCACGACGGATCGCCGCCGGCCTGCCCCAGAGGGAGTAGACCTGCCGCTCGCTCATGCCGGGCGCGACAGTCCCCGTATCGGGCGAGTCGTAGGGTACGTCCCGCACACCGCGCGGTACGCCGGGGAACTGCTCGGTCAGGCCGCCACCGACGGGGGGGAGCCGGGGAGGTGGCGTCGGTCTGCCCGCCACAGGTTGGGGAGTCTTGGCGGCGGGGGTCGGGGCCCCTGCCACCGGGGCCGCCGCCCCTGCGGGCGCCGGGTGCTTGGTCGTGTCCCGCGGCGGCGTGGCCGGCGCGGGTGTGCGGCCCCGGCGACGATCGAGTGCCGCCTGGACGTTGGCCTTGATCTTGTTGATCTGCTCACACCCGAGAGTGCTGATTGCCAAGAGCGCGCACAGCGTCAGCGTGCTGCGTCGCATGACGAGCCTCCATGGAGAGAAAGATACGGGCTCCATCCTGGCCGCCCAGTACCGGAGTGGTGCGGCGCTCCGGGTGCGGCATGATCCCTACTACGTTGCGGCCGGCGCTGCAGACACCGGCGATGTCGTTCGTCGAGCCGTTGGGGTTGTCGCCGACGTAGCGCCAGACGACTTGTCCGTCGGCCTCGAGCTCGGCCGCGGCGCGCGCGTCGACGACATAGCGACCGTCGCCGTGGGCGATTGGAAGACTCAGCTCCTCGCCGGGGCGGTACAGACTGGTGAACGGCGTGTCGGTCGATTCGACGCGCACACGCACAGGCCGTGAAAGGAACTTGAGCCGCGCGTTGCGCATCAGGCCACCCGGCAGCAACCCCGCCTCGCACAGGATTTGGAATCCGTTGCAGATGCCCAGTACCGCCCCGCCGTCGTGCGCGTAGTCCGTCACGGCACGCATGATCGGCGAGAAGCGCGCGATCGCTCCGGACCGCAGGTAGTCGCCGTAGCTGAACCCGCCGGGCAGAATCACGGTGTCGGCTCGCTGCAGGTCGGTGTCACGATGCCACACGAAGTAGGCTTCCGACCCGGCCTCACGAGCGGCGGCCAGCGTGTCGGCGTCGCAGTTGGAGCCCGGGAACACGACCACCGCCACGCGCGACATCAGGCGCTCTCCACGGCTACGTCGAACTCCTCCGTCACCGGATTGGCCAGCAACCGGTCGCACATGCTGCGGGCGCGCGCCCGGGCTTCGTCACGGCTCGCGGCGGTGACTTGCAGGACGAGGTGCTTGCCGACACGCACGGTGCCGACCTCGGCGAATCCCAAAGCGTGGAGCGCGTGCTGGACGGCCTGGCCCTGGGGGTCGAGCAGCGAGGCGCGGGGCATGACGCGGACTTCCACTCGAAAGGCGGCCATTAGGCGCTGTCCCCCCCGGCCCCCCCTCTGCCTTCCGCCCCCTCTTCCCCCCCCACTCCCCCCACTCCCCCGCCTCCCCGAGGGAAGAGCCCCCGACGCGGCTCGCCATAGACGTCTACCCGCCGATCGCTGTCCCCGAGCACGATGGGGCCCGCGATTTCTGTCTCTTCGTCTTCTTCCGGCGTCGCGAACAATCCCAGCAGCGCTGCGCGCAGCACCCCGTACGCCATGTAGGCGACTCCCAGCGGGAAGAAGAATTCGTCGTGCTGCAAGATCCCGAAAAAGAGGATACTCAGGATGAACACCAGTCCCAAGACGCCCCGCACAGTGCGGAACCCGGCCCGCGGGACTGCGGCATAGCGCACGTTGCTCACCATGAGGATCGTGAGCAGGATCATCAGCAGCGTCAACAGCAGCGGCCAGGGGAGATGGGCCAGCCGTGTTTGGTAGAGCGCGGTGGTCGTGAAGGGGAAGTAGGTCGCCAGCGTCATGCCGGCGGCTGGCGAGGGCAGTCCCACGAAGGTGGTCTTGGCGCGTCCGGCCTGCGTGAGGTTGAACCGCGCCAGGCGGATCGCCGCCCCCATCACGTAGAAGTAACAGAACACCCACGCCCCGGCGCCGAGCGAGGCGAACGCCAGCTCGTACATGAGGAACGCGGGGGCCACGCCGAAGCTCACAATGTCCACGAGGCTGTCGAGTTCGGCCCCGAAGCGGGTCCCGGTGTTGGACAGTCGGGCGAGGCGACCGTCCAGCGAATCGAGGACGCCGGCGAAGACGATGAACCAGCTCGCCCGGTAGAAGTCGGCGGTCGTTCCTCGGGAGGCGAGCACCATCGACCAGATGCCGAAGAACAGGTTGAACAGTGTGAACAGCCTCAAGCCCCCCCCCCCCCGAGCTCCATGAGCACAGTCGCGCCGGCGGCGACGCGGTCGCCCACCTTCACACGGACGAGCGGCCGGCTGGTCAGTGGGACGAAGAGGTCGACCCGCGAGCCGAACCGGATCATTCCCAGCCGAGCCCCCTGGCCGACGCTGTCGCCGACCTTGCCGTCAGTGACGATGCGGCGGGCGATCAGGCCAGCGATCTGGCGCACCAGCACGGGGCCGCGGGGGCCGCGAATGCCGATCGATGCCTGCTCATTGTCGAGGCTCGCCTTCTCCGCGGCGGCGTGGAGAAACCGGCCGGGGTTGTAGCGCACCAGCTCGACGCGTCCCGCCACCGGATAGCGGTTGACGTGCACGTCGAACACGCTCATGAAGATCGAGACTCGCTGCGCAGGCGCCTTGAGGTACATGGGCTCCTCGACCTCGACTACGCTGACGACCTTGCCGTCCGCTGGGGCGATCACCACTCCGTCTCCCCGCGCGCCAGTGCGTTGTGGGTCGCGGAAGAAGACGAGCAACCACACCGCGATCACGAGCAGCGGTCCCCCGAGGAGCCACCACCAGGGGCTGGCGCGCACCGCGGCCCAGACGCCGACGATAGCGAGCCCCCAGCCGATTGCGATGAACACCCAGCCCTCGGGTGCCATCCTCATCGGGCCGTCTCCAGCGACGTCCCGGTGAGTAGGCGGTAGGCCTCGAGGTAGCGCGCGCTCGTGGTCGCCACCACGTCCGCCGGGAGGGGCGGGGGCGGCGGATCGCCGTTCCAGCGCTCCTGCTGCTTCAGGCCGGCGAGGTAGTCGCGCAGCGGCTGCTTGTCGAAGCTGGGCTGGCTCTTTCCCGGGGTGTAGCAGTCGGCCGGCCAGAACCGTGAGGAGTCCGGCGTCAGCACCTCGTCGATGAGGAGCAAGGTGCCGTCGGCCGCTGTGCCGAACTCGAACTTGGTATCGGCAATGATGATCCCGCGCTCCGCGGCATACGCCCGGCCGGCCGAGTAGACGGCGAGACTGGCGCGCTTCAGGCGTTGGGCGAGCAGCTGGCCGAGCGCGTCCGCGACGTGACCGAAGGTCACGTTCTCGTCGTGCCCCGTTTCCGCCTTGGTGGCGGGCGAGAAGATCGCCGGCTCGAGCCGCGCGCTCTCCTGGAGGTCCGGCGGCAGCGGCTCCCGCGCCAGCGTACCCGACTGCCGGTACTCCGACCACGCCGAGCCCGAGAGATAGCCCCGTACGACGCACTCGAACGGGATCGGCGTGGAGCGCCGCACCAGCATGGCGCGGCCCAGCAGCGCGTCGCGCTCGCCCTCGAGAAGCGGCACGCGCTCGAGGATGGCATCGGCGTCGGCGGTGATCAGGTGGTTGGGAATGACGTCCGCGAGGCGGCGGAACCAGAAGGCGGACAGCTGCGTGAGCACCGCCCCCTTGTGGGGCACAGGCTCGCGCAGCACCACGTCGAACGCGCTCACCCGGTCGCTCGCCACCAAAAGCAGGGTGTCCTCGTCCACTGCGTACAGCTCACGGACCTTGCCGCGGCGCAGCAGCGGAAGCGGCAGCCGGCTTTCGACCAGTGCGGTCTTCATACGTTCACCTCGGCGACCGCGGCGGTCGGGGCCACCGCGCCGATCTGCTGGAGCACGGGGGGGATCACCTCGTCCAGGAACTCGTCGACCTGTTTGGGTGCGCGGCCCACGTACGCCGCCGGGTCGACCTCATCGCGGCGTGCGGCCACCTTCAGCCGCGAGAAGGCCGGGTCGGCAGCGAGCCGCTCGAGCAGGTTGTTGGCGCCGCCACGCTCGGCCAGGTCCGCTGCCACGGCGAGGCTGTGCGTGCGGATGACGTCATGCAGTGCCTGGCGGTCGCCGCCGGCTTTCACGCCGCGCATCAAAAGCCGCTCGGTTGCGAGAAACGGCATGGTGTCGGCGACGTGTCGCGCGATCACGCGTTCATGAACCTCCAGCCCCGCGGCGACGTTGGTCGCGAGCACGAGGATCGCGTCCGTTGCGAGGAAGGCCTCCGGGATCGCGAGCCTGCGGTTGGCGCTGTCGTCGAGCGTGCGCTCGAGCCACTGGGTCGCGGCGGTGTGCCAGGCGTTGCCCTCGAGCTCGATCACGAAGCGCGCCAGGCTGGTCATGCGCTCGGCGCGCATCGGGTTGCGCTTGTACGCCATCGCGCTTGACCCCACCTGCTCGCTTTCCAGCGGCTCGAGGATTTCGTCCTCGTGTTGCAACAGCCGCAGGTCGGTCGCGAACTTCGCGGCCGAGGCAGCGATGCCCGACAGCGCCGCCAGCACTTGGGCGTCGAGCTTGCGGGGGTAGGTCTGACCGGTGACCGGGAAGACCCGGGCGAACCCCATCTTCTTCGCGACGCGCGCGTCTAGGTCCCGGACCTTGGCCTCGTCCCCGGCGAACAGCTCGAGGAAACTCGCCTGCGTCCCGGTCGCGCCCTTGACGCCGCGAAAGCGCAGGGTTTCGAGCCGGTGGACCAGTTCCTCGGCGTCGAGCGCGAAGTCCTGCATCCACAGCGTGATCCGTTTCCCGACCGTCGTAAGTTGCGCGGCCTGGAAATGCGTGTAGGCCAGGCAGGGCAGGGCGCGATGCTTGCGCGCCAGCTTGCCGAGGGCGACCACCACCGCGGCAAGACGACCCAGGAGCAGCCGCAGCCCGTCGCGCATCAGCAGGAGGTCGGCGTTGTCGGTCACGTAGGCGCTCGTGGCGCCGAGGTGGAGGTAGGGCCGGGCGGCCGGCGCTTGGTCACCGAGCGCGTGAATGTGGGCCATCACGTCGTGCCGCAGCCGCTTTTCGTGCTCCAGCGCCCGTTCGAGGTCGACATCGTCGAGGTGGGCACGTACTTCCGCCACGGCATCGGCCGGGATGGGGAGCCCGAGTTCTTGCTCGGCTTCCAGCAGGGCGAGCCAAAGCCGGCGCCACAGGCCGATGCGCCGGCGCTCGCTCCACAGCCCCTGCATCGCCGGCGAGGCGTAGCGCGTCGAGAGCGGCGACGACCAGGTCAAACGGAGGCCTTCGCGCGCGCGGCCAGCTTGCTCCAATCGTTGAGGAACTGGTCCAGCCCCCGGTCGGTCAGCGGGTGGAGCAGCAGCTTGCGCAGCACATCCGGGGGCAGCGTCCCCACATCAGCGCCGATCATTGCTGCCTCCACGACGTGGCGTGGGTGGCGCAGCGAGGCGGCGAGGATCTCCGTCTCGATGCCGTAGTTGTCGAAAATGACCCGCGCCTCGCGGATCACCTCCATTCCCTCTTGCCCGACGTCGTCCAGCCGCCCGATGAACGGGCTCACGTAGCTCGCCCCTGCCTTCGCGGCGATCAGGCACTGCGGACTGGAGAAGCACAGGGTGACGTTGGTCCTGATTCCCGCTGCCGTGAGCCGCCGCACCGCCACCATCCCGTCCTCGAGCATCGGGATCTTCACCACGATATTGTCGGCGATCTTGGCCAGCGACGTCCCTTCCTTCACCATGCCCTCGGTGTCCACGGCGACGACTTCAGCCGAGACCGGTCCTTCAACGAGCGAGCAGATCTCCTTCAGCACGTCGCGCGGGTCCAGGTCGCCCGCCTGCTTGGCGAGCAGCGACGGGTTCGTGGTGATGCCGTCGATGAGCCCCGCCTGGGTAGCCCAGGTGATGTCTTTGAGGCTGGCGGTGTCGAGGAAGAACTTCATGACTCAGCCCCGGCGTAGAGGTCAGGAGGATAGCGCACCGCGACCAGGTACAGGCCCTGAGGCGGGGCGGGCGGACTTGCCGCCTGGTTGTCACCGGCGGCGAGCAGGCGGGGGAAATCCGACGGTGGGCGCCGGCCAAGTGCGATGTCCACCATTGCGCCCACCAGGAACCGCACCATTCGGTGCAGAAACCGATCAGCCTCGATCGTGAACGTCACGCCCGCCCCGTCCGCTCGCGGCGCCCACTCGGCGAGCGCCACGCGGCATCGGTAGTCAGGCTTGGCGTCCCATTCCCCATCCCCACGCCGCCGCGGCGGTCGCCTCCCCCCCCTCCCCCCGCAGCCCTGGCGAGGCCGTGGAACTCGTGCTCGCCCTGCAGTGCTGCGGCGGCCTGTCCCAGCGCCGCGACATCCAGGGCGCGTCCGCTGCCCAGCGCCCACTCGTAGGGGCGTCGGAACGGCGAGCGGCTGGCCTCGTCGGTTCCGATCAAGTAGCGATAGCGCCGTGCCGTCGCGCTGCGTCGGGCGTGAAAGCCGGGCTGCATCGCATGCATCCGTTCGACCCAGATGTCCCGCGGCAGCAGCGCATTCAAGGCACGCTGCACGCCCTCGAGGCTTCCGGCCCAACGCTCGGTCAGTGTGAACCCGACGCCCTGACCGAGTGCATGCACGCCGCTGTCGGTGCGCCCGGCTCCGGTGGCCGTCGTCTTCTGGCCCGTCAAGCGCTCCAGCACTGCCTCGACTTCGGCCTGGACGGTGCGCCCCTGCGGTTGACGTTGCCACCCCACGAACCCGGCCCCGTCGTAGTGCATCACCGCGAGGAGGGGCCGGCTCGTCACAGGGGTAAAATAGGGACGGGGAGGGGGCCAATCAAGCCGCGCAACCCGTTGTCGCGTTTGACAAAAGGCGATTTTTCGGGGTAGGTTTCGCGACCCCGAAATCTCCATGTCCGACGCCTCTTCTCCCCTGCAGCGGGCGATCACCGCGCTGGCCGACCGCGAGTCCTTGAGCGAGCGCCTGGCGGCCGACGTGTTCGGCGCCGTGATGCGGGGGGAGGCCTCGGCCGCCCAGACCGCCGCCCTGCTGATCGGGTTGCGTGTGAAGGGGGAGACCCCTGAGGAGGTGGCCGGTGCGGCGCGCGCGCTGCGCGGGGCGATGGTGCGGGTCGAGACCAACGCGCCCTACCTCGTGGATACCTGCGGGACCGGCGGAGGCGTGGTCAGCACTTTCAACATCTCGACGGCCGCCGCCTTCGTCGCGGTGGGCGCCGGGGCGACCGTGGCCAAGCACGGCAATCGGTCCTTCACGTCCAAGTGCGGTTCGGCGGATGTGATTGAAGCGCTGGGGGTCGCGGTCGGCATTGACGCTGCGGGGGCAGCCCGGTTGCTGCGGGAAGCGCGCGTGGCGTTCCTGTTCGCGCCGAACTTTCATCCCGCGATGCGGCACGTTGGCCCGGTACGTCGCGAGCTCGGTATTCCCTCGATCATGAACCTCTTAGGACCACTCGCCAACCCGGCTGGTGTGCAGCGCCAGGTGCTCGGCGTCGCCGACCGGGACCGGGCCCCGCTGCTAGCGGAGACGCTGATCAGGCTGGGGGCGGAGCATGCCATGGTGGTCCACGGGAGGGTGGGGATGGACGAAATCTCGCCGCAAGGCGTCACCGACGTGTGGGAGATTCGGGACGGCCGCACGACTACGTGGCAGCTCGACCCGGCGGCCTATGGGCTGGCGTTCGCGGATGCAGGGGGAATGCTGCGGGGTGAGGACGCCGCTGCCAACGCCGCGCGACTGGAGCGCATCCTCGCCGGGAACGGGGCCGACCCCGTCGGGCGCGCGGCCGTCGTCCTCAACGCGGGAGCGGCGATCTACGTGGCCGGGCTGGCCGCGAGCTATGCGGCGGGTGTGCAGCAGGCGGATGAGGCGATCACCTCCGGCGCGGCGCGCGCCGCCCTGGAGCGCCTGCGCCGCGCGAACCCTAGTATTTCCGGATGACGCCCACGACCACGCCCTGCAGCACCACGTCGCGCTCGTTCACGCGGATCGGGGACATGGCTGGGTTGGCCGGCTGCAGGCGGATCCACCCGCCGGGCTCGCGATAGTACTTCTTGACGGTGGCGTTGTGACCGTCCACCAGCGCGATCACCGTCTCCCCGTTCTCGGCCTGGTTGCGCTCGTGCACGACGACGTAGTCCCCGTCCTTGATGTGCTCGTCGATCATCGAGGCGCCGCGGACCTTGAGCACATAGCTGCGGCCGCGCCGGGGCAGGAGCTCATCCGGGACGGCGATGGCATCGTTGCCGCTGATCGCTTCAATCGGCTCTCCGGCGGCGACCAGGCCCAGCAGGGGCAGTTCGGTGGCTCCGGTCTGGCCCTTGGGGGGCACGATCTCGATCGCCCGGCTCTCGTTGTGGGCGCGGCGGATGTACCCCTTGCGCTCGAGGTTGGTGAGGTGCTCGTGCACCGTCGCCAACGAGGTGAAGCTGAAACGACGCGCGATCTCCTCGAAGCTGGGGGCGTAGCCGGAATCGGCGATGTAGCCCTGCAGATACGTGAGGATCTCGTGCTGGCGACGCGTGAGCGGCATAGGGTCTCCCGAAAATTGCCCGAAGGATAATGTACCCGAAAATCGACCGAACGCAAGGATGACCCGCGGCTCGCTGGACTCCATTCTAAGCTTCACCCGGGAGCGCGTGGCGTCGCTGCGACTGCGGGCTCGGGAGCTGGAGCGCGCCGCGGCGGTAGCGCCGGCACCGCTACCGTTCGACCGGGGTCTCCGCGGCACCAGCGTCGGGGTGATCGCCGAGATCAAGCGGCGGTCTCCCTCGGCGGGTGACATCCGCGAGGACCTGGATCCGGTCACACTCGGCCAGGCGTACGTGGAGGGTGGTGCCGTGGCGCTCTCGGTGCTGACCGAGGAGCGGCACTTTGGAGGCTCGCTTGAGGACCTCAGCCGGGTCACTCGTGCCGTTGCGGTCCCGGCGCTGCTGAAGGATTTCGTCCTCGACGAGCTGCAACTCTTGGAGGCGCGCGCGGCAGGTGCCAGCGCGGTGCTGCTCATCGCCCGCGTCCTCGAGCCAGATCGATTGACGGTGTTGAGCCGGGAAGCTCGCTGGATGGCGCTCGGGGTGTTGGTGGAGGTGCACTCGCCGCTCGAACTCGGTCGGGCGCTCGGCGCCGAGCCGACGGCGATCGGGGTGAACAGCCGCGACCTGGACACCTTCGCGGTCGACCTCGGCATCGTCGAGTTGTTGCTCCCCCGCGTGCCGCGTGGCGTCCCGGCGGTGGCGGAGAGCGGCATCGAGACGCCGGCTGACGTCCGGCGGGTGGCGGCGGCGGGCGCGGATGTCGTGCTGGTGGGCACGTCGGTAGCGCGCGCCCCGGATCCGGCCGCGGCGGTGCGGGCGCTGTGCGGAGTCCCGCGAATGGGGGGGGGGAGGCTCTGAGACAAATGCGGAATCGGGACCTGTGAGCTCGGCTCAGGTGGAGATCGGTCGCTTCGGTCCCTACGGCGGCCGGTACGTGCCCGAGACGCTGATGGCAGCACTCGAGGAGCTGGGGCGTGTGTACGCTGAGGCCCAGCGCGATCCGCAGTTCCTGCCGGAGTTGGAGGCGCTGCTCCGCGACTACGTGGGGCGCCCGACGCCGCTGACGGACGCACCGCGACTCTCCGCCCAGGTCGGCGGCGGAGTGCGAGTGCTGCTCAAACGCGAGGATCTGAACCACACCGGAGCCCACAAAATCAACAACACGTTGGGACAGGGGCTCCTGGCCCGGCGCATGGGGAAGCCGCGCATCATCGCGGAGACGGGCGCGGGCCAGCACGGCGTCGCTACGGCCACGGTGTGTGCGCGGTTCGGCCTGGAGTGCGTGGTGTACATGGGGGAGGAGGACATGCGGCGCCAGCGGCTCAACGTCTACCGCATGGAGTTGCTCGGTGCCCGCGTGGTCCCCGTGACGTCCGGCACCCGCACGCTCAAGGATGCGACCAATGAAGCGCTGCGTGATTGGGTGACCAACGTCACGACCACGCATTACATCATCGGCTCGGTCGTGGGGCCTGACCCCTTCCCGCGCATCGTGCGGGACTTCCAGGCCGTCATCGGCCGTGAGTGTCGGCGCCAGGTGCTGGAGCGCTGCGGGCGGTTGCCGCGAACGGTGGTTGCCTGTGTCGGCGGCGGCTCGAACGCGATGGGCATCTTCGCGGGCTTTCTGGCCGATCGCGACGTCGAGCTCGTGGGGGTGGAGGCAGCCGGCGAGGGGCTCGCGACGGGGCGGCACGCGGCCTCGCTGGGGCGCGGGCGGCCCGGGGTATTTCACGGGAGCCTGTCATACCTCCTCCAAGACGCCGACGGCCAGGTGCAGCCGGCCCACTCCGTCTCGGCGGGGTTGGACTACCCGGGGGTTGGGCCCGAACACGCTTACCTGAAAGACGCGGGCCGCGTATTGTACGAGGCGGTGACGGACCGGCAGGCGCTCGAGGCCTTCGCCGGGTTGAGCCGCTGGGAGGGCATCCTGCCGGCCCTAGAGAGCGCCCACGCAATCGCTTGGGTCCTCGGGCAGCCCGGCCGCTGGGCGGACGGGGAGGTCGTCGTGGTCAACCTGAGCGGCCGTGGGGACAAGGATGTCGCCCTGGTCGCCGAACTCACCGGAGCCGCGATCTGAGCAACGCGCCCGCGCCGATTCCCGAGCTGGCCCTGCCGCCGACGCAGGTCGAGGAGCTGATGTCGCTCCTCAGCAAGGGCATGCGGGCCACGCAGCTCTACCTCCCGAACAATCCGGTCTACCAGCGCGCCGTGGAGAACATCCGCGGTTCGTTCCGTCAGATCTGGCAAGCGACCGACGATTTGCACTTCGAGGTGGGCGAAACGGACCTGCGCTGGGAAGAGACCGTCGTCTACCACCAAGATCAGAAGAACGAGAGCATCGCCTGGACCCTATTCAAGGACGGCGTCCGCTCGCTCGTGTTCAAGCCGGGCGTCGAGGACCAGGAGGTTGTCGGGTTCTTGCGCGTGCTCCACCAGGCCAAGACCCTGCAGGCGGATGCGGCCGACGACCTGCTGACGCTGTTGTGGCAGGAAGACTTCCAATTCATCGCTTATACGTTCCGCGAGCTCGTCAGCGAGAACGCCGTACCGATCGAAGCTGGGGAGACGATCCCCGCCACATCCCCCAACGATGTGCGGCGGGTCGTGGTGGAGGAAGCGCCGCCGCCACGCGAGGGGCTCGTGTCGATCGACGATTTCGACACGACGCTCTACTTCCTCGAGGACAAGGAGATCGACCATCTCCACAAGTCCCTGGAGCGTGAGTACGCGCAGGATCTGCGCGGCAACGTCCTGGCGATGTTGTTCGACCTGCTGGAGCTCCAGACCTACGGCACGGTTCGAGCCGAGCTGATCTCGATCGTCGAGAATTTCATCCCCTACCTGTTGGGTGCGGGGGACTTCCGTTCCGTGGCGTACATCCTGCGCGAATCGCGGACCATCCTGCAACGCGCGCGCGAGCTGATCCCCGAGCACCGCCAGGCGTTGGAGCGGCTCCCGCACCGGCTGTCCCAGCCCGAGACGCTCTCGCAGCTGCTGCAGTCGCTCGACGAGGCGACGGTGCACCCCACGGAGCAGGAGCTGAGCGAGCTCTTCCAGGAGACCGGGGCCGATGCCTTGGTCACCCTGCTCTCGTGGCTCCCCCGGCTGACCAACGAGCGCGTCAAGGAGCTGGTGCAAAAGGCGGGCGAGCGGCTGGCGCAGGCGAACGCAGCGGAGGTGCTGAAGGCGCTCACCAGCAGCGATCCGGCCACGCAGCTCGAGATGGTGCGGGTCGCGGGACGGCTCAAGCTTGCGGGCGCCCCCGATGGGATGGGTACCCTGTTAGCGACGGGCGATCGCGCGCTGAAGATGGCCGTGGTCGATGCGCTGACAGCGATCGCCACTCCAAGCGCGATGCAGCTGTTAGAGCAGGCTGTGGAGGACAGCGAGCGGGACGTGCGGATCGCGGCCGTCAAATACCTCGCCGCGCGCGGTCACCGCAACGCGTTCCCGAGCGTCGAAGAAGTGGTGACGGGTGGCAAGCTGAAGGGCGCCGACCTGACGGAGAAAATGGTGTTCTTCGAGGCCTACGGGTCGCTCGCCGGGGCGAGCGGGATCCCGCTGCTGGAGAAGATGCTTTTCCCCAGAGGCCTGCTGGCTAAGCGGGAGGACGCGGAGACGCGGGCCTGCGCGGCGATGGCGCTGGGGAAAATCCGCTCGCCGCAGGCGCGCGCGATCTTGGAGCGCGCCGCCCAGGACAAGGAGGCGCTCGTGCGCAACGCGGTCAGTCGAGCGTTGCGGGAGTCCGCCGCATGAGCGAGCCGACGCGGCGCGCGTCGATGATGGACACCGTCCAGACGACGGACGGATTCGTCCGCCTGGCGGGCCGGGAATTCTTGGTGACCCTGTACACCGCTGTCCGGTCGCTCAAGCTCTATCCGCTCGAGAACGCGCAAGCCCAGAAGGCGCTCGACGACCTCACTGCAGCGACCACGCATTTGCTGAACGTGGAGCGCGAGCTCGAGGTGCGGCTGCAGGGTGAGTTCCTCTTCGTGAATTCGACGCGCCTGCGGCTCGACCTCGACAACTACGCATCGTTCTCGCACATCCTGGGGCAGCTGCGGCAGAGCGGCATCGGCGCCGTCCGTATCGACGAGGGCGTGGAGCGCCGCGAGCTCCAGATCTTCGTGTCGCTGCTCCTGTCTTACGCCGCCAAGGAGGCGAACCCCAACAAGGTCTTCGAGCTCGGCCAGAAACTCACCGACGGCGGTGTCACGCACGTGTCCGTCGAGCCGCCGCTCGACACCGACGAGGAGACCGAGGACGCAGAGAAACAGAAGGAGGCCGCCAAGCGGACCTATGCCCGCTCAGTCGCCGTCACCAAGGAGGTCATCAACAGCATCCGCATGGGGCGCTCGGCGAACGTGAAGAAGGTGAAGCGCGCGGTGCAGGCCATCGTGGACCAGGTGCTGAACAACGAAGAGTCCCTCATGGGGCTCACCACGTTGCGCGACTACGACGAGTACACGTTCACGCACTCGGTCAATGTGTGCATCTTCTCGGTCGCTTTGGGCCGCAAGCTCGGTTTCACGAAGCTGCAGCTCTATGATCTGGGGATGGCGGCCCTCTTCCACGACGTCGGCAAGTCCCGGGTGCCGCTGGAAGTGTTGAACAAGGAGGGCGGCCTCACCGACGAAGAGTGGCGTATCATCCAGGCGCACCCCTGGTTGGGTGTGCTGACACTGTTCGGGCTGCGCGGCTACGGGGAGATCCCCTACCGCGGCATGATCGTCGCGTACGAGCACCACATGAAAACCGACCTTACGGGCTACCCCAAATCGGTGCGCGGGCGTGACCTGTCGATCTACTCCAAGATCGTCGCCGTGGCCGACGGCTTCGATGCGGCGACGAGCCGCCGAGTCTACCAGACGGTGCCGATCCAGCCCGACCAGGTCCTGAAGGAGATGTGGGAGAATCCTCGGCGCGGGTACGATCAGGTGGTCGTGAAGGCGTTCATCAACCTCGTTGGCATCTATCCGGTGGGCACGTGCGTGATTCTCGATACGCATGAGGTAGCGATCGTGCACGCCGCCAACCCCGACGTCAGCCAAGTGCACCGGCCGATGGCGCGGGTTGTGGCCGCTCCAGACGGTGCCCTCATGACCCCCGGCACCGTGGTGGATCTCGCCCAACGCGATGCGAACGGCAACTTCCCGCGGACGATCGTCAAAGTCACCGACCCGCAAAAGTACGGTATCAAGGTCAGCGACTACTTTGTCTGACCACCCCATTGCGCGGCGGTGGCGCGCGATTCGTGCCGAAGGGGGGGGAGGGGAGAGAGAACGGGGTCGGAGCCGTGCCGCGCTGATTCCCTACCTCACGGCCGGCTATCCCACGCCGGCGATCTGCCTCGAGGCCCTGCGGCTTGCGGAGGAGGCGGGGGCCGATTTCGTGGAAGTCGGCGTCCCATTCAGCGACCCCTTGGCCGACGGGCCGACGATCCAGCGCTCGACCCAGGCCGCGCTCGCGCAGGGCATCACCGTGGCCCGCGTTCTGGAGCTCGTCGCGCAGGCCCAGCTCGGCATTCCGGTTGTGATCATGACCTACGTGAATCCGGTGCTCGCCTATGGCGTGCCGCGTTTCCTCACCGATGCCCACGCGGCGGGTGCGTCCGGTCTGCTGCTCACCGACTTTCCGGCGGGAAGCGACCCCGCAATCGAGGACGCGGTGGCCGCGAGCCCGTTGGCGCTGATCCGACTGGTCGCTCCGACCACGTCGGACGACCGTCTGGCGCAGGCGGTCAAGGGTGCCAAGGGGTTCGTGTATTTCATCTCGCGCCTCGGTGTGACTGGGGTGCGACCGGATGCCCCGCCCGACCTCGGCGCTCAAGTGCGTCGGATCCGCGCGGTGACCTCGCTACCAGTGGTGGTTGGGTTCGGCATCAGCACGCCGGTCCAGGCGGCCGCCGCGGCGCGCGTGGCCGACGGCGTCGTGGTGGGGAGCGCGTTGGTGGAGGCGCTGGGCGCCGAAGGAGGGGGGGGAGGGGGAGGGGGAGGAGCAGGGGCAGGGTTGAAGGCAGCGGAGCGGTTGCTGCGTGAGCTGGCGGCCGCCGTCAGGACGCGAGAGGTGGCGGGCGGGGGCGAGGTGCCGGCGTGAGCGTGCAGCGGTTCGTGCGGCTTTACAGCGAGGCGCTGGCGTACGGCGGGCTCGCGCTGCTCGCCGCGGTGCTCGCGGCCGATCCGCGCTGGTTGGGCCAGATTCCCGAGATCCTGGTTCTGTTCGCGGTGGGCGTCGTGCTCCGCGGGTTGGCCGTGCCGCTTAGCAAGTATTCCTATCTCAATCAGACCGGGCTCGTCGCCCTGGCCGGCAGCCTCCTGGTCGGCCTGCCGGCCACGGCCCTGGCCGTGGCGGGCGCGGCTCTCGGAGCCGATTGGGTATGGCAGCGCAAGCCCCTGCGCGTCGCGTGGATCAATTTGGGCCGGGAGGTCATCGCGCTCACGGCCGCCTACGGGGTGTACGCCGCGATTCTCCGCGTGTCCGACATCGCGGCCCCGGGGATCTCGGTCGCGACGATTCCAGCCCTCTTCTTCTTTCTCCTCGCCTACTTCGTCATTGGCAGGCTGCTGTTCTACTTGACGCTGATCGTGCGGGGCAAGCTCGAGCAGGACGAGCAGCTGCTGCTCGTGCGTTACGAGTGCATCGCCTATTTCGCCACGTTCGTCGCGACCATCACCGTTGTCGCGACGGTGGTCGAGTGGCCGCCGCTTACGTGGGTGTTCGTGGCCGCGGCGCTCGGTGCAGTGGGTCTGCTGCTCAAGCGGATGCTGGAAGAGGCGATTTCCGCCGAGGAGCTGAACAAGATTCACATCATGGAGGCCGTGATCACCAGCAACCTGAGCCTCGAGGATTCCTTCCGCCGCATCGAGCGCCTGGCGCACCGTCTGGTCGACTGGGGCGACTTCCGCATCTACCGGATGATGGAGGGCCGCCTCGCCCTCGCCTACCGCAGCGTCATCGGGCGGGGTGAGCGCGGAGAGCCCTCGGCGGACACCGCTGCACTGCGGGAGGCGAGCGTGGCTGCCGGCAGGCTCGAAGTCATCGACGATGTGACGCGCGACAAACGTGTGGCCGATGCGCCGGAGGACGTGCAGAGCCTGGTCATCGTCCCGCTCAAGTTCGGAGACCAGGTGATCGGCACGCTCGAGCTCGAGCACCACAAGAAGCGCGTGTACCGTCGTAAGGACATCCTGACTATCTCCACTTTCGCCAACCAGCTCGCCACCGCGATCCACATCACCGAGCTGCGCCGTCCGCTGGTGGAGACGGTGGACCGGATGACGCTGCAGCTGAGTACGCTGACGCACGCCGCTGTGGCGCTGCGCGAGGCAGCCGCGGCCGTGGCGGTTTCGACGCAGGCGATCCGCTCCGGCGTTGCCAGCGAGGAGGGGGAAGTCTCGGGCGGCCTGGAGGCCACGGAAACGCTGTCTCTGGTTTCCCGCCGGGTGGCGGACGACGGGGTTGAGGCGGCGCGGGCGTCGAGTTCGGCGAGCGAAGTTGCGGCCAAGAACCGTCAGCGCATCCGGGACGCGATCGAGCGGCTGGTCGCGCTCAAGACATTTGTGGGGGAGAGCTCGAGCAAGGTGCAGCGCCTGGGGCAGGTGAGCCGGCGGATTACGGGCTTCATCGCGTCGATCCGGGAGCTCGCCGACATGACGAACCTCCTGGCGCTGAACGCCGCGATCGAAGCGGCGCGGGCGGGGAAGCACGGCCGTGGGTTCGCCGTGGTGGCGGAGGAGGTCCGGCACTTGGCCGAACAGAGCGCCACGGCGGCTGCCGAGGCGGCGCAGCTCGTGGAAGACATCCACCGGCAGGTGGGGGAGGTGGTGGAGCAGATGCGCCGCGGCCAGGTGAACGTGGGGGGGGTGGAGGAGCTGTCCGCCGGGGCGCTCGAGGCGCTGGACGCGATCGTGGCGGCGACGGCCGATGCCACTACGCACGCGCAACGCATCGCAACGGCGGCAGGAGAGCAGGACACCGCGTTCACCCGGCTGCGCCAGCGCATTCGTGCGGTGGCGGCGATCGCGGGCAAGAACCGCACCGAGGCCGACGACGTGGCCACGCGGGCCAGCGAGGCGGCGCGCGGGCTCACGGACCTCGAAGTGGCGACGCGCGAGCTCGAGGCGGTGGCCGCGATGCTGCGCGAGCTGACTCGCGGCTTTGCCAGCGTCGCCTGAGCCCCACTAGCTTTGGGCGTGATCGTGCGCGAGCGGGTGTATGTGGCCCTCGGGTCGAACGTCGGCGAGCGCGCCGCGCACCTGGCGTACGCCGTCGCCCGGCTGGCCGGGCTGCTTGAGACTCGCCTCGTGGCCGTGTCGCGGATCGAGGAGACGGCGCCGCTCGGTCCGATTCCACAGGGACCCTACCTGAACCAGATGGTGCTGCTGGAGGGGGGGGGGGGGGGGGGGGGGGGGGGGGGGGGGGGGGGGGGGGGGGGGGGGGGGGCCACCAGTGTACGCTGGGGGCCGCGCACCCTGGATCTCGACATCGTGCGGTTCGGCGATCGCGCCGTGCACACCGCCACGCTCACCATCCCGCACCCTGAGCTCCCCCATCGGGACTTCTGGCTCCGGGAGATTGCCGAGCTCGACGCGCTGCCGGTGGCTCATGGCTGACGAGCTCAAGCCCGTGACGACGCACACCCTGCTCAAGATGAAGGGAGAGGGGAAGCGCATCGTCATGCTGACCTGCTACGACGCGCTGTTCGCGCGACTGCTCGACACGAGCGGCGTGGACGTCTTGCTGGTCGGGGATTCGGTGAATCAGGTACTGGCGGGCGCGGAGACGACGCTGTCGGCGACGCTGGAGCAGATGATCTACCACACCAAGATCGTGCGGCGGGGCGCGCAGCGCGCGCTGGTGGTGTGCGACATGCCGTTTCTCACCTACCAGGTCACGCCGGCGGAGGCGATCCGGAATTGTGGGCGCGTGCTGGCCGAGACCGGGTGTCACGCGGTGAAAGTAGAAGGAGGAGCGCCGATCGCGCCGACCGTCCGGGCGCTCGTGGACGTGGGGATCCCCGTGATGGGCCACCTCGGGCTGACGCCCCAGTCGGTGAACACGCTGGGGGGCTACCACGTTCAGGGGCGGGACGACGCCACAGCGCTCCGCCTGAAGAGCGACGCGCTGGCGTTACAGGAGGCCGGGGCCTTCGCGATTGTGCTCGAGCTCGTTCCCGCCCCGCGCGCGTCGGAAATCACCAAGTCGCTCACCATCCCGACCATCGGGATCGGGGCCGGGCCGGCGTGTGACGGCCAGGTGCTGGTGCTGCACGACATGCTCGGGCTGAACGAGCGCTTCACTGCCAAGTTCGTCAAGAAGTACGCGGCACTCGCCGAGGACGTGCGCGAGGCGGTGAGCCTGTACGCCGCCGAGGTGCGCGAAGGCCGGTATCCGGGGCCGGAGCATTCGTTCGGGAAGTAGCTCGCCTCCGTGATGCTCGAGCTCTCCGGCCTGTCCGAGATGCGCGCGTGGAGCCGCGCCCAGCGCGCGCACGGGGGCCGCGTCGGCTTCGTGCCGACGATGGGCTCGCTGCACGAAGGCCACCTGCGCCTAGTCGACCGGGCCAAAGCGCTCGCCGATCGCCTGGTGCTCAGTGTCTTCGTCAACCCGTTACAATTCGGCCCGCAGGAAGACTTCGCCACCTACCCGCGGGATCTCCCGCGTGACCGCGCCCTCGCCCGGGAGCGCGGCGTGGACTGCCTGTTCACGCCCGAGGTGAGGGCGATGTATCCGACGGAGCCGGCAATCCGGGTCGTGCCGCAGGAAATGGCCGGTGTGCTCGAGGGCGCGATTCGGCCGGGCCACTTCGCCGGCGTGCTCACCGTCGTAGCCAAACTGTTTCATATCGTGGAGCCTGATGTGGCCGTCTTCGGCCGCAAGGATTTCCAGCAAGCGACCCTGATCCGACGCATGGTGGCCGATCTCGACGTGCCGGTGGAGATCGAGGTCGCGCCCACGACGCGGGAGCTGGACGGCCTCGCGCTCTCCTCGCGCAACACCTATCTGAGCGCCGACGAGCGCCGCTCGGCGCTGGCGCTGTCCCGTGCCCTGCGAGGCATCGAGCAGGCATGGCGCGGCGGGGAGGCGGATGCCGCGCAGCTGCAGCGTCGCGGCATGGAACTGCTCGGCGCACCGGGTGTGACGCCGGAGTACCTCGTCCTGGTGAACGAGTTGCTTCAGCCCGTTGAGCGCGCGAGCGCCAAGACCATCGTCGTCGTTGCGGCGCGGGTGGGCGCAACCCGGCTCATTGACAACGTCGTGCTGGGGGAAGGGCTTGGGGCCGATCCGACGGTGCGGGCCTGATGGCGCTTTCGCTGCCTCCCTGGGCCCAGGCGAGCCCGGAGCGGCGGGCGCACATCGAGCGGGTCGTCGGTCTCGTTACGCGGTGGGCGAGCGCCATGGGTGTGTCGCAGCCAGAGCGCGAGCGCTGGATCCGTGCAGCCCAACTGCATGACGCGCTGCGTGACGCCCCCCCCTCCTCCCCCTCCCCCTCCGCCCCCGAGGCGGACGAACTAGCCCACGGCCCCATGGCCGCCGACCGAGCGGCGCAGGACGGCGAGACGGACCGTGGTGTGCTCGACGCGATCCGTTACCACTCCGTCGGCTACGCGGGCTGGGACGACGTGGGGCGCATGGTGTACCTCGCCGATTACCTGGAGCCAGGGCGGGACTACGAGCGGGCGGAGCGTCGCGCTCTGGCCGAACGGGTAGCGCTCGAGCGGGACGCGGTGCTGCGGGAGGTGGCGCGGCGACGGATCATGTGGGTGGTACGCTCGGGGTGGCCGCTCCCCCCCGAAACGGTGGCCTTCTGGAATGCCTTGGTAGCATGAGCGTCGGCTGGTCGGACCGTCGAACCGTCGGACTGCTGTTGTTCCTGGCTATCGCGGCCGCCGCCTGTCATGGTGATCGAGCGCCGCGTGCGTTTCCGATTCCGGGAGATGCGGGCGAGCGCATTCTCGTTGAGGTGCTGAATGCCAGTGGCCGCCCCGGGCTCGCCCGTGCGGGCACGCGGGTGTTGCGGCGGGCGGGCATCGATGTCGTCAGCTTCGGCAACGCACCCGGGCCGGAGGCGCTGCTCGATTCCACGCGCATCGTCATCCGGCGGGGGCCGACGTCGGTTGGCGAGCGCATCCGCAAAGCGCTGGGCGTCGGTACTGTACTGGTCCGTCGGGACACCACCCGACTACTCGACGCGAGCGTGCTCCTGGGTTCGGACTTCCGGCCGCGGGCCGAGCTCCACCCGTAGCTGGCCGCACGCGGCGCTGATATCGAGCCCACGGCTGCGGCGCAGCACTGCTTCCACGCCGTGACGCCGCAACCGCCGCTCGAACGCGAGCATTTGCGGGCGCGGGCTGGGCGCGAGCCCCGGGCTCCCGCCCGGGTGCAGCGGCAGCAGATTGACCAACGCACCGAGTGGGCCGGCGAGACAGGCCAGCGCGTCCGCGGTCTGTAGGGAATCGTTGTGCCCGGCGATCAGGACGTACTCCAGAGTCACGCGACGCCGGAACTGGCGCAACGCCGCCAGCACGTCAGTCAATGCGTACTTCTTCTCGATCGGCATCAGGGCCAAGCGTTGCGCCGGCGTCGGGGCGTGCAACGACACCGCCAGCCGGAACTGCTCGGGTCGCCGGGCGAACTTGGCCAGATTCGGCAGGATGCCGACCGTGGACACTGTGATGTGCCGCGCGCCGATCCCCAGGCCCTCCCGCTGGTTGAGGATGGTGAGGGCGGCGTCGACATGCTCCCAGTTGAGGAGCGGCTCTCCCATGCCCATGAACACGACGTTGGTCGGCTTCAATGCGGCATCGCGCAATACGACCTCGCGCACTTGGCCGGCGATTTCCGCGGGGGAGAGGTTGCGCCGCCACCCCATCCGGCCGGTGGCGCAAAACACACATCCGAGCGCGCATCCGACTTGAGAGGAGATGCACAACGTGCGGCGCTTGCCTTCGGGGATGAGCACCGACTCGATCGCTTCCTGGTCCGCCAGCTTCCACAGGAACTTCTCCGTACCGTCCTCGGAGACCTGGTGGGCCGCGAGCTCGAGCCGCGTGAGCGGGAACGCGTCCTGCAACGCCTCGCGGAGTGCGGCGGGCAACTCCGTGGCGTCGGTCCAGGCGGCGACGGGGCGCGCCCACAAGCGCGGCAGGATTTGGCGCAGCCGGTAGCTGGGCTCCGCCTCCCCCACCCCCCCCACGCCCCCCACCCCCCCACTCCCCCGCGCGGCCAACCACTCGGCGATCGCCGCCCGCGCCGCTTCGGGCGTGAGGGTCAGGAGATCAGTGATCACGGGAGCCGGGTCTCCAAGCCGACGCGGAAGGCGGAGCCGATGTCGCTCGCCCCCCCGTCGCGCGCAAAGCTCACCTGATAGCGGCCGATCGAGACCCGCAGGCCGGCGACCGCCCGCCACGTCGCTCCGGCGTAGCCCCCGTCCCGCGCCACAAGCAGGTCGAAAGCGATCGGGTCGCCGAAGTCGATCCCGGCGCCGAATTGGTGATCCGCACCGAACCCGTGTGCCACCGCGACACCGTAGCGGGCCCGGATGTTCGCCATCGCGCCGCCGGTCCAGAGCGCCCCGCGGAAGACGCGGCACTCGAGCCCTGCGTAGATATCCTGCGTGCCGTCGCTGGACGATGTGCGCGACAGAAAGTGGGTAGCGGCTGCGATCCGGAACGCATCGTTGATCCGCCGATCCAGTCCGGCATCGAGCGTCCAGTGAGCCACATCCCTCTGGTCCAGGCGAGTCTCATGGTAGGCGAGCGTCGCGCCGAGCGTCGTGCTCCCTCGCACCAGGGCGCCCACCGCGCCAATGCTGTGGGTGAAGAAGGGAATGGTCCCCTGGTCGGGTTCGGGACTGAGGGAGGTGCGAACGAGCCCGCCCAATTGCATCCGCCCGTACACTAGCCCCACTCCCCCGCTCCCCCCCCCCGACTTGCCGAGCCGCACCCGGAGTGCGGCAAGGAACCCCGAGGCACCGACGGCCTCGGGGGTCTGAATCGCGTCGATCCCGAGCAGTGCTCGCGCGCCATCGTCGCGCTGCGCGGGGTTCCAGAAGACGGCCGCCCCGCCGACGGCCAGGGCCTCGGGCACTGGGATCGTGGCGGCGGCGAGTCGCCACAGCTCGGCTCCGGCCGACTGCTGAGCGGGCAGGCTGGGAGCCCAGAGGCCCCAAAGGGCGACGACAGCGCAGCTCAGGTAGCGATGTAGCATTGCTGGCTCAACTTAACTAGATTCAATCGCTTACACCACTTAGGCCGAGCGTGCGCCTGTCCGAGCTGCTGACACCAAATCGTATCCGCGTCCCCCTTAAGGCGTCCGATAAGGAGGGGGTGTTGCGCGAGCTCGTGAACATGGCCGTAGCCGAGAATGGCGTCGCCGCACAGGAGGTCTTGGGAGCCATCTTGGAGCGGGAGCGGCAGTTCCCCACGGGGATCGGCTACGGGGTGGCGGTGCCGCACGGTCGGACCCCCGGCTTGAGCTCGCTGGCGGTGGTGGCGGGCACGACGGAGCGTCCGATACCCTACGAAACGATCGATGGTGAGCCGGTGCGCCTGTTTTTCCTGTTAGCAGGACCCGAGGCGTTGGCCGGGGCGCATGTAAAGGCCCTGAGCCGGATCTCGCGCCTGGTGCGCCAGCAGCCGCTGCGGGCGCGGCTGCTGGCAGCCACAAGCGCGGAGGAGTTCTACCAGACGTTGTGCGCGGCAGAGGGAGCATAGACACCGTGACTGGGACGTCCAGGCGCACCCATCGCTGCGGCGAGCTGCGCGCGCAGCACGTGGGGCAACAGGTGAAGCTGGGGGGCTGGGTGCACCGGCGCCGTGACCTCGGCGGGATTGTGTTCATCGACCTCCGAGACCGAGCCGGGATTGTCCAGGTTGCCGTCGGCCCCGACGCGCCGGAGGATGTCCGTCAGAAGGCGAGTGGGCTCACCGGGGAAACCGTCGTCGAGGTGCTCGGTACGGTTGTCGCTCGACCCGCCGACATGAAAAACCCTGACCTGGCGACGGGGGATGTCGAGGTGCACGCGACCAAGCTGGTGAGCGTGGGCCCGGCGCTCACCCCGGAGATCCCGGTAGCTCGCGGCAAGGGGGAGGAGCTGCCGGCTGAGGAGCTGCGGCTCAAATACCGCCACCTCGACCTACGTCGTCCCGAGATGCAAGCGAACCTGGTACTCCGCCACCGGCTGCTCCAGCGGGCGCGCACGGTGCTGTCCGCCCTGGAGTTCCTCGAGATCGAGACGCCGATCCTCACCAAGCCGACCCCGGAAGGCGCGCGGGACTACCTCGTGCCGTCGCGGGTGCACCCGGGCGAGTGCTACGCGCTTCCGCAATCGCCCCAGATCTACAAGCAGCTGCTGATGGTGTCGGGGTTCGACCGCTACTTCCAGCTGGCGCGCTGCTTCCGGGACGAGGATCTGCGCTACGACCGCCAGCCCGAATTCACGCAGATCGACCTGGAGGCCTCATTCGTGGCGGCCGAGGACATCCAGAACTTCGTGGAGGAAGTCCTCGTGGCGCTGTGGGACGAGGCTGGACACGCCGTCGAGCGGCCATTCCGACGGATCAGTTGGCGCGAGGCGATGGAGCGCTACGGTACCGACAAGCCGGACTTGCGTTACGAAGCACCTACCATTGCCGACTGGACCGCGCAGGTGGAGCCTCTGGGGGTGCCGTTTTTCGCCTCGCACCAGGACGGCACGCGAGTGCGGGGGCTCGCAGTCAAGGGCGGGAGTGTACTGTCGCGCAAGGACGTGGACCTGCTCGCGGAGACGGTCAAGCAGCTGGGTGGTGCCGGGCTCGCTTGGGTGAAGCGGCAAGGCGATCAGCTCTCGGGGTCCGTGGCCAAGCACTTCACCGTCGCCGCGTTGGGGACGCTCGGTGTGCTGGATGGGGATGCAGCGCTGATGACGGTCGGTCCGGACCGCGTGACGTCACCCGTGATGGACAAGGTGCGCCAGGAGGTCATCCGCCGCCTTGCGCCGCGGCCTGGGCGCGCCCACGCGTTCTGCTGGGTGGTCGATTTCCCGCTCTTCGAGCCCGATCCTGAGACCGGCCGGCCCGTGTTCGCGCATCACCCCTTCACGGCGCCGCATCCCGAGGACGTCGCCAAGCTCGAGCGCGAGCCGCTCGCCACCCGGGCGCTGCACTACGACGCCGTGTACAATGGTCACGAGCTGGGGTCGGGCTCGATCCGGATCACCGACCCGGCGATTCAGCGTACCGTGTTCCGGCATCTCGGGCTGTCGCCGCAGGAGATCGAGGCGCGGTTCGGGTTTCTGTTGTCGGCTTTGGCGGCAGGAGCGCCCCCGCACGGCGGATTCGCGGTGGGGTTTGACCGGGTCGCGATGCTGCTGGCAGGGGCGGGTTCGCTGCGCGATGTGATCGCGTTTCCCAAGACCACCGCCGCTCGCGCGCTGTTCGAAGGCGCACCGGCGCCGGCGCGCCCCGAAGACCTGGCCGCGCTACACATTCGGGTGACGGCATGAGCGACGACATCGCCCATCGCCTGGCAGTCGAGGGGGTCGACCCGCTGTGCCTGGCGGGCGTGAACGACGGCAACCTGATCGAGTTCACGCGGCGACTGGGGGTGCGCGTGTCGCTGCGAGGTGACACTCTGACGCTCCAGGGGCCGCTGGCGGCGGTGGAGCGGGCGACCCCGGTGGCGCAGGCGATGGTAGAGCTGGCGCGGATGGGAGAGCAGCTCGACGTGCACGATGTCGAACGGCTGGTGGTGGAGGAGCAGGCAGGGGCCCTGACCGCGGCGGGCGCCGGAACGGAGCTGAGGATCATCCTTCCCGGCCTGCGGCGCGTCATCCAGTCCAAGACCGCCGGCCAGCGGGAGTATCTGCAATCCATCGTGCAGAACGACATTGTGATCGGCATCGGTCCGGCTGGTACTGGCAAGACGTATCTGGCGGTGGCCGCGGCGGTGGACGCCCTGGCGCGCAAACGCGTCCGGCGCATCATGCTCGCCCGCCCGGCGGTGGAAGCGGGGGAGAGCCTGGGCTTCCTGCCGGGTGATCTGCAGGAGAAAGTGGACCCCTATCTGCGCCCGCTGTACGACGCGCTTGAGGACATGATGCCGCGGGACCGGGTGCAGAAAGCGATTGAGACCCGCACGATCGAGATCGCGCCGCTGGCGTACATGCGTGGCCGCACGCTGTCGGACGCTTTCGTCATCTTGGACGAGGCGCAGAACGCGACGGGCATGCAGATGAAGATGTTCCTCACCCGCCTAGGCGTGAACTCGCGCGCTGTCATCACCGGGGACAAGACGCAAATCGACCTGGCCAACCGCGAGGATTCCGGGTTGCTGCAGATCGAGCGGATCCTCCCGGGGATCGAGGGAATCGGGTTCTGCTACCTCACGGACACCGACGTCGTGCGGCACCGGCTGGTGCGGGACATCATCCGCGCCTACGCTGAGGACGCGCAGGGCTGACATGCGGCGACCGTCCGCGGCGCAGCTACGCTACCACGGGACCCGGTGGGCCTGGGTGCTGGGCCTGGCGGTGCTGGCCTACGTCGCCTTCCCCTCGAGTGCTACCGACCTCGCGCCCCTCCTCAAGATCGGCGTCCTGGCTGACCGGGACGTGGTCGCGCCGTTCGACTTCGTCGTCAACAAGACGGACGAAGAGATTCGCACCGAGGCGGAGGAGCTGGCCAGCTCCGCAAAGCCGATCTATCAGCTGCAGCAGCGCGCCTACGACAGCGCTACGAGTGCGATGCACGCGTTCTTCGATGCCCTGGGCACCGCGCCGGGTGGCACGCCGGGGCTCGTGCGTTCCGCGCGCGCGAACGGGGTGACCATCACCGCCGCCGAGGCCGGCTACCTTGGCAAGCGGGGTAAGCGCCGGGCATTGGAGCGCGCGCTGGACGACCTGTTCGAGCAGACGCTGGCCCAAGGGGTCACAGCCCAGGGCGCCTTGCAGGGTGAGGCGGCCACGCAGCTCATCGTGCGCCGCGGCACCGTGGAAGTGCCGATCGCGCGCGAGCAGGTGCTCACCTACAACCTGTACCTGGTACGCTCGCGGGCGCTCCACCCGGACCCGGGCTCGAGCGTGGGGGACGTCGTGTACTTGAAGCTGGTGCGGCGCTTCTTCCGGCCGACGCTGACGCGCAACGAGGCGGAGACGGCGCGGCGTCGCACCGAGCTGATCGGCAGTGTCGAGCCGAGCAAGTACGTCGTGCGCCAGGGGGAGCGGATCGTGGCGGCCCGGGAGATCGTCTCGGGCCCCGCCTTCGAGAAGCTGGTGGCGCTGCGGAACGAGTTGGCGCGCCGCGGCGCCGCGACCAGCGCCTCGATCGGCGGCGTGCTCGGGCCAATCCTCCGCGACGCCCTGATTCTGGCCGTCTTTTGGGTCCTGATGCTGTTCTACCGCCGGGAGACCTACAGCGACCAGCGGCAGGTGGCGCTCGTCGGGCTGTTGTTCGCCGCGACCCTGCTCGGCGCGGCGGCGGTGGCTAGCACCCGGGCGATCACTCACCCCGAGCTCATCCCGCTCCCGTTCCTGGCGATGATGCTGACGGTCCTGTTCAACGGTCGCGTCTCCATGATCGGCGCGATGATCGTGTCCGCCGTGATCGGCACTCAGCCCGTGTTTCACGACACGCCGGCGCTGTTTTTGAGCCTCACTGGTGGAGTCACCGCGGCGCTCTCGGTCAAGACGCTGCGCAGGCGCAGCAACCTCTATACGGCCGTACTCATCACCTGCGCCGGGTACCTCGCCGGGGCGGTCGCGCTCGGCCTCGCCGGCGGGTGGCGCGTCGCCGATGTGGGGTGGACGGCCGCGTTCGGTATGGCCAATGGGCTCGTCTCGGCCTCGCTCGCGATCTTGCTGCTGCCGCTCGCCGAATCGTTCACGCGCATCACCACGGATCTCACGCTGCTCGAGCTCTCCGACCCGAGCCGCCCGCTGCTGCGGCGGCTCTCGCTCGAGGCGCCCGGGACCTACGCGCACAGCATCGCGATGGCGAACCTCGTGGAGGCGGCCTGCAACCGGATCGGGGCCAATGGGCTGCTGGGCCGCGTCGGGTGCTACTATCATGACATCGGCAAACTCGGCAACCCGAGCTATTTCGTGGAGAATCAGGCGCGCGGCGCTAACCCGCACGACCGTATCCCCCCCGCGCAGTCGGCCGAGATCATCCGCCGACACGTCACGTACGGCCTCGAGCTCGCCGCTGAAGCCAAACTTCCCGTTGTCGTGACCGCCTTCATCCCCGAGCACCATGGGACGACGGAGATCACGTACTTCTTCGACCGCGCCAAGAAGCAGGGAAGCGGGGGGGGGGCGCTGAAGCGGGAGGACTTCCGCTACCCCGGACCGCGGCCGCGCTCGGTGGAGACGGCCATCACCATGGTGGCCGACTCGGTGGAAGCCGCGTTGCGAGTCATCGACGACCTTACAGGCGAGAAGATCGAGGGCGCGATCGAGCAAATCGTCAAGGGCAAACTCGCGGCGGGTCAGCTCGACGAGGCCCCGATGACGCTGCAACAGTTAGACCAGGTGAAGGCCGAGTTCATTCGCGTCCTCACCGGGATGTACCACAACCGCATCGATTACCCGGAGTCCAGTGGCGGCATCTCGAAGGCCTGGCAGCCGACCGAGTCGAGCTCCAGCGCCTGAGCGGCTGCTCGCTCACGCGGCGCGGCGGGTGCTGGTCTGGGAAGGGGCACCCCGAGCGCGCATCGAGCTGACCTTGCTCGATGCGGGGGCGATGCGCCGCTTGAACGCCCGCACCTTCGGCCGGCGCCAGCTCACGGACGTGATTGCTTTCACACTCCCACAGGCCGACGGCTCCTTGCTCGGAGACGTGTACGTATGTCCGGCCGCGGCTGCGCGGTTCGTAACTAATGGGGGGGGGGG
>WNFD01000728.1_pt1 | contig 32628 bp, 36 predicted proteins | sample 5400491 | NCBI WGS metagenome assembly WNFD01 (sample SAMN13153343, study PRJNA577476) | soil metagenome | isolation source: 120 cm saprolite under Douglas fir tree site 2 hole 2 replicate 2 | place: USA:California | collected 2015-04-18 | reverse complement strand
CCGTCTGCGCGGCGGCGATCGACCTGGGCATCGAGGTCCTGGATGGACTCGAGGAGCTCGTCGACCAGAGCCTGCTGCGCCAAGTCGAGGGGCCCTGCAGCCCGCGGTTCGGGATGCTGTCCGTGGTCCGCGAGTACGCCGCCGAACGGCTGGCCGAGATGCCGGAGCGGGAGCGGATCGAGGCGAGCCACGCCGCCACGTTCCTAGCCGTGGCCGAAGCGGCCGGGCGGGGGCTGCGCGGCCCCGGCGAGCAGGAGTGGCTCGACCGGCTCGAGGTCGAGCACCAGAACATCCGCGCCGCCATCGACTGGTACACCCAGCATGAGCCCCGCGATGCGCTGAGGCTGGCCGTAGCCATGTCCCGCTTCTGGGGCGTCCGCGGTCACTTCACCGAGGGGCGCCGGCGGCTGACGGCGCTGCTCGGCCTGACCAGGGACGCGACCACCACGCGGGTCAAGGCGCTGAACGGCGCGGCATCGCTTGCCATCGACCAAGGGGACTACACCGCGCCGGAGCCCGTACCCGTGTCCGACCCGGCCTGGCTGGCCACCTTCCGGTGCCAGCGGCGCTCCACGCACGTCTACGGGCGCGGGCGCGTCCTGCTGGCTGGCGACGCCGTGCACATCCACAGCCCGGCAGGCGGCCAGGGCATGAACACCGGGGTCATGGACGCCCACAACCTGGCCTGGAAGCTGGCCCTGGTGGCATCCGGTCAGGCGCCAGACGGGCTGCTGGAAAGCTACGGTCAGGAACGCGGGCCGGTGGCCGCAGACGTCCTAGCCCTGACGCACGCCCTGGTCAAGCTCGGGACGGTGACTCACCCCGTGCAGCGGGCCGCTCGCAACGCCATCGTCCCTGTGGTCGGCCGTCTGACGCCACTCCAGCGCCGGGCTGTCCGCCGGATAGGTCACATCCACGTGGCCTATGTCCCGAGCCCACTGACGTATCCCGACCGGAACCGCACGGGAATCCGGCCGGGCCGACGGGCGCCAGACCTCCAGGTGACCAGCAATGGGCAACCCACCCGGCTCTATGAAGTCCTGCGCCGCGGCCGGCACATAGTCCTGATGCCTGGCCAAGACCCCGGCGGGGACTTGCCGTCGGGCATGGGCATCTGGCAGGACCAGGTAGAGGTGGCCGAGGCCATCGATGGCCTCGACCCCGCGGGAAGCATCTATCTGCTGCGCCCGGACGGCTATGTCGCGGCGCGAGGGTCCGCGGCCAGGCCGGGCAACCTGCTCGATTACCTGCAGCTGCTGTTCGGGACCGCACCGAAACGTGCAGGCTGCTCGCCGAGAGCGGTGAAAAGGGACCCGTGGTCTAGCCGACGGTGGCGGTGGCTAGGGCCACGCTGGCTTCGGTGGTGTAGCCGAGGAAGGTCAGGGATTCCTGGAAGTACAGCTGGACCGTGTCGGCGTCGTGGGAGAGGTAACCGATCGACAGGTCCTGGCCCAGGCGCAGCTCGAAGTCGCCGCCGCGGGCGGAGAGCAGGAACGCTCCGTCGATGGCGGGCGCCCAGATAATGTCCCCGTCGATGACACGGGCCAGGTGCTCGCGGATCGGATAGCCGTGATCGGAGGTCTCGCTCACCATCGTGTAGGCGTCGGCGGACAGCAGCAGCGAGAACGGGCCGCCGACGCCGGCCAGCCGCAGCGAGCTCACGGCCTGGCTGACCACGTTCGGGTAGTCGAGGGCATTAGCGGGCAGCGTGATCGCCGGGTTCGAAGAGCTCTGCCTGATCCCGGTGATCCCGGCGGCCGGGTACCCCTCGAAGACGGCCCGGTCCTCGGCGAAGCCGATCTTCTTGGCCGCGTCCTTGACCGGCTGCCAGTCGGAGTCCTTCGCGCCGCGCTCCACGTCGTCCACGTCCTGCCTGCTCACCGTGAACGGGACGCGGAGCTGGACCAGCTGCTGCGAGGTGCGCAGCTGGGCGATGACCCCGTCCGCGGGCGCGTCGATCTCGCTGAGGTGGCCGGTGCTCAGGCTGGCTAGGCCCGGGCCCTCGGGCCCGGTCAGGTCCACCACCCGGCGGGCGGCCACATGCTGCTCGAACGTCCGGCGGGCCTCCTCCTCGATGCTCGCCCAGGCGGCATCGGAAATCGGAGCGAGCTCGCGGTACAGGTTGTTCATTGGCTATGTGCTCCTCTTCAAGCTGCCGATGCCCAGGGAACCGTTATCCGCCGACCCGGCCGCCGCTTCGGAACCGGCCGGGCTTGGCGGATCCGGGAGGTCGTCGAGGAAGTCCGCCGACGGCACGAAGAACAGGCTGCCGGTGACCGCCGTGGAGAAATCAAGGATGCGGTCGTAGTTGCCCGGCGGGTTGCCGATAAACATGTGGACCAGCATCTGCTCGGTCACGCTCGGGGTGGCCGCGTAGCCGATGTAGTAGGTGCCGAACTCCCCGCGCCCCACCTCGCCGAACGGCATGTTGGCCCGCAGGATCTGCCGCTGCGTGCCGTCGGGATCGTGGATGGTGTTCAGGGCGACGTGTGAGTTGGCCGGCTTGACGTCGTCGGCCATCTCGATGTCGGACAGCTTGGCGCGCCCGATCGCCTTCTCCTGGTCCTCGGTGGTCAGGGCGTTCCAGGCCGCCATGTCGTGCAGGTACTTCTGCACGATGACGTAGCTGCCGCCGGCGAAGTCAGGATCGGCATCGCCGATCAGCGCCGCCGAACCGGCCGCGGCACCGACCGGGTTCTCGGTGCCGTCGACGAAGCCGAGCAGGTCGCGCTCGTCGAAATAGCGGAATCCGTGCACCTCGTCCACCACGGTGACCGCCCCGGCCAGCCGGGTCATGACCTGGGTCACGAACTCGAAGCACAGGTCCATCCGCTCGTGCCTGACGTGGAAGAGCAGGTCTCCCGGCGTGGACACGGCGCGGTGCACCGTCCCGGTCAGCTCGCGGAACGGGTGCAGTTCGGCCGGGCGCGGTCCGGAGACCAGGCGATCCCACGCGCTCGACCCGATGCCGGCGACGCAGGCCAGCGGGGGGTTCGGGGCGCGGAAGCCCACCGCCCGCTCCAGGCCGGCCCAGTCGCCGAGCAGGTCCCTGACGGCCGCCTCCCCGCCCAGCTCGATCGTGAGCACCAGGAAGATCGCGGCGGCGGTAAGCGGGGCCAGCACCGGTTGCGGCGTGGGTTGCGGCGCTGGGCGCGCGACCAGGGGAACATGTGACTGCTCCGTCACGAGACCGCCCTTCCTCTGCAGGCACCAAGCCTCCCACAGGAAAGGTTAACGGTGCCGGTTCTCCCCGCCCTCAGGGGGATCCGCTGGCGGGACGGCACGCACCGCGGCCCGTTCGGCCAAAGGTCTTTAAGATCTTCTGCCCTTCCCCATCCAGCCACGGCGGCGGAACAGCGTGAGCAGGGCGACGACGGCCACGACCTCGGTGCCGATGCCGATGCAGACGAAGGCGGCGAGCGACCCCATCCGGCTGACCAGCCAGGCGAAGTTCTGGCCGAAGGTCGTCGATGCGATCGTCTATCGCGGCCAGGAACGGGAACATGGTGTCCACCGGGGCGTCAAGCAGGCGGTAGAGCGGACGAGCCGCCGGTCGGTGTGTAGCCGGGTGAGGGTGTGGCAGGCGTCGCCGATGGCGGGCACCTGGTCGCGGTGCACGCTGACCAGGAAATGTTCGGCGTAGAAGCAGTGCACCTCGACCATCGGCTGGTCCAGGCCGTGAGCGCCGTAGGCGACCAGGGAGACGAAATCGTCGTAGTCCTCGACCTTCGGCCGCTGGTTGAACTCCTTAACGTCCTCGACGGCGAGCGGGTGGATCTTGAACACCTCGCGCAGCAGCGCGAGCGTTTCGTCGTCGGTGTCCTGCAGGTCCAGCCAGAGCAGCTTGTCCTCTTTCAGGGCCAGCTCGATGTTCGGGCGGGTGACCTCGTCTTCGATGCAGTTCGTGAGCAGCAGATGTCCTCGCACCGGTCTATGGTGCCAAAGCTGCCCCCGGGCGCATCGTTAAACTGGGCGTTCATGAGCATCGAGCCGTCCCTCCAGGCGCCTTCGGCGAAGCAGATCCCCAGCCCTCGCACCTTCCACGGCGATACCGTGACCGATGAGTACGCCTGGCTCGCCGACAAGGACGACCCGGACACCATCGACTACCTGAGAGCCGAGAACGACTACACCGAGGTGGCCACCGCCCACCTGGAACCGCTCCGCGACCAGATCTTCGAGGAGATCAAGGCGCGCACGCAGGAGAGCGACCTTTCCGTCCCGGTGCGCAAAGGCGGCTGGTGGCACTACTCACGGACCGTCGAGGGCAAGCAGTACGCGGTGCACTGCCGCCGCGCGGTCCGGCCCGGCGAGGTCATCCCGCCGATGGCCGAGGACGGCAAGCCGCTCGACGGGGAGGAAGAGCTGCTCGATGGCAACGAGCTCGCCGTCGACCACGATTTCTTCAGCCTCGGCGCATTCCGGACCAGCCCGGACCAGCGCTGGCTGGCCTACTCCACCGACTTCACAGGCAACGAGCGGTACACGATCAGAATCAAGGACCTGGCCACCGGGGCCACGCTGCCGGACGAGATCCCGGACACCTACGCCGGCTGCTCGTGGTCGCTGGACGGCTCGACCCTGTTCTACACGACCGTCGACGACGCCTGGCGGCCCTACCGGGTCTGGCGGCACCGGATCGGCACCCCGGCCGACGAGGACACCATGGTGTTCGAGGAGCCGGACGAGCGCTTCCACGTCTACGTCGGCCTGACCCGCAGCGAGCGGTACCTGATGATCAAGTCGGCCAGCGTGCTGACCAGCGAGGTGTGGCTGCTCGACGCCACCACGCCGGACGGCGAACCCGCAGTGGTGGCGCCGCGCCGGCAGGGCGTGGACTACGACGTGGAGGACGCCGGGGACCGGCTGCTCATCCTGCACAACAACAGCGCGGAGAACTTCGAGATCGCGACCGCCTCACCGGCCGATCCAGGCACCTGGACCCCGCTGGTCGCGCACCGGGCCGACACCCGGCTGCTCGGCGTGGACGCGTTCGCGGACTACACCGTGGTGTACTTCCGCCGCGACGGGCTGACCGGCCTGCGGATCCTGCGGAAAGACGGCGAGCACGAAGTCGCGTTCGGCGAACCGGTCTACCGCGTCGGCCCCGGGCCGAACCCCGAGTTCCGGGCCAGCCGGTTCCGGCTGTCCTACACCTCGCTGGTGACCCCCGGCTCGGTCTACGACTGCGACATGGCGACCGGCGAGCTCACCCTGCTCAAGCGCCAGCCGGTGCTGCCGTCGCCGTCCGGCATCGCGTACCAGCCGGACGACTACGAGCAGCACCGCGAGTGGGCGGTGGCCAGCGACGGCACCCGGGTGCCGATCTCGCTGGTGTGCCGCAAGGGGACGCCGCGGGACGGTTCCGCGCCCTGCCTGCTCTACGGTTACGGCAGCTACGAGATCTCCCGGGACCCGAGCTTCTCCATTCCGGTCCTGTCGCTGCTCGACCGGGGTTTCGTCTACGCGATCGCGCACATCCGGGGCGGCGGCGAGATGGGCCGGTCCTGGTACACCGACGGCAAGCTGCTGCACAAGAAGAACACGTTCACCGACTTCATCGCGTGCGCGCAGCACCTGGCGCGGCAGGGCTGGACGTCTTCGGACCGGCTGGTGGCGCGGGGCGGTTCGGCGGGCGGGCTGCTGATGGGCGCGGTGGCGAACATGGCGCCGGAGGCCTTCGCCGGGATCGTGGCGCACGTGCCGTTCGTGGACGCGCTGAACACGATCCTGGACCCGTCGCTGCCGCTGACCGTCACCGAATGGGAGGAGTGGGGCGACCCGCTGCACGATCCCGAGGTCTACGCGTACATGAAGTCGTACACGCCGTACGAGAACGTCACCGGCCAGGCTTACCCGCCGATCTTCGCGCTGACGGGCCTGAACGACACCCGCGTGACCTACCACGAGCCGGCCAAGTGGATGGCCAGGCTGCGCGCGGTGGCCAGGGGCGGGCCGTTCCTGCTCAAGACCGAGATGGAGGCCGGCCACGGCGGCCGCAGTGGCCGCTACGACGCGTGGCTGGAGGAAGCCCTGGTGCTCGCGTGGATCACAGAGACAGCTACTGGTCGAACAGGGAGCTGACGGACTCGCCGTCGTGGATGCGGCTGATGGCTTCGGCCAGCGCCGGGGCCACCGACAGGACGGTGAGCTTGGGGTGCTCCCCGAGCAACGGCACCGAGTTGGTGCAGACGATCTCGGTCACGTCCGCGGCGGCCAGCTTGTCCAGCGCGTTGTCCACGAACAGGCCGTGCGTGCAGGCCACGGCGACCGAACGCGCTCCCTCCTCGTGCAGCCGGTCGAGCAGCTCGAACACGGTGGTGCCGCGCGCGATCTCGTCGTCCAGGACGATCACGTCCCGGCCGGCCACGTCGCCGATGATGGCGGTGATCCGCACCTCGGTGTCGCTGAACCGCTCCTTCGCGCCCGCCGCGACCGGCACGCCGAGCCTGCGGGCGAACGCCGCGGCGCTCTTGGCGTTGCCCAGGTCGGGCGAGACCACGATGGCGTTGGACAGGTCCCGGTCACGGAAATGGCCGGCCAGCTCGCGCAGCGCGTGCAGGTGATCCACCGGCACCGAGAAGAACCCGTGCACCTGCGGCGAGTGCAGGGTCAGCGTGAGCACCCGGTTGACCCCGGCGGTGACCAGCAGGTCGGCGACCAGGCGGCCGCCGATGGAGATCCGCGGCGCGTCCTTCTTGTCCGACCTGGCGTACGCGTAGTGCGACATCACCGCCGTCACCCGCGCCGCCGACGCGCCCCGGGCCGCGTCCGCCATCAGGAGCAGCTCGACCAGGTGCTCCTGCACCGGCGGCACCAGCGGCTGGATCAGGAACACGTCCCGCTCCCGGCAGTTCGACTGCAGCTGGACCTCCAGGCAGTCGTTCGCGAACCGCTTGAACCGCACCGGGCGCTGCGGCACCTCCAGGTACGCGCAGATCTCGGCGGCCAGCGCCGGGTGCGCGGTGCCGCCGAAGACCGCGATCTCACGCACCCGCGGATCCCCGCTGGGCGGCCGGCTCCCGCTCCACCTTGGCCGGCTGCGTCTCGGCCTTGTCCGGCTGCGTCTCGGCCTTGTCCGGCTGCGTCTCGGCCTTATACGGCGGCAGGCCAAGGCACGTCCTGATCTGCTCCTGGACGACCTCGGGCGCGGGCCGCGCGTCCACGACGAAGACGTACTCCTTGCGCCGGAAAATCTCGAGGACGGACTCGGCCTCCTTGTGATACTCCCGCAGCCTGACCGCCAGCGCCTCCTCGGTGTCATCTTCCCTGGTGATCAGCTCTCCCCCGCACGTGTCGCACCGGCCGGGAATCTTCGGGCTGTTGGCGATCAGGTTGTAGTCCATGCCGCAGTTGGCGCACAGCCTGCGGCTGAGCACGCGCCGACGGACCTCGCTGTCCGGCAGGTCGAGCACGATGACGCCGTCGATGTCGTAGCTCTCCAGGAAGAACTCGGCCTGGCGCCGGTTGCGCGGGAATCCGTCGATGATGAAGCCGTAGTTCCAGTCGTGCTGGGTGAGCCGGTCCCTGACCACCGACTCCACCAGGTCGTCCCCGACCAGCTCCCCCGCGGCCATGACGCGCCGCACCTGCGCGCCCATCTTGGTGTGATTCTGCACGTTCCAGCGGAAGATGTCGCCCACGCTGATGTGCACCATGTCCAGGTCCGCGGCCAGCATCTGAGCCTGCGTGCCCTTGCCGCTGCCTTGCACGCCCATGATCACGTATTTGCGCATGTCATCAGCCTGGCATACGCACTGGGGTGTCGGGAGATCCAGCCGCCTCTTCGGGAGAGCTCTCGCTGACGTCAGGGGCCCGCGGCTCGCGGTGCGCGGGCCGCTTCGGCCGGGCGGCCAGACCGCGCCGCGATCTGGGCCCGGACCACAGCGCGGGCGGCAGGTCAAGGTGGGCGGCGATGCCGTGCGCCGCCGTCTCCCAGTTCACCCGCCAGCCGCGGAAGTGCATCCACGCCTCCTCAGGAGGCCGTTCGAACGTCCAGCCCGCCTCGGCCAGGTGCTGCACCGCCTCATCGAAATCGGCCTTGGTCAGCACCAGCGGATCGTCGGGGCGCGGGTCGTCGCTGACCTCGATGCCCAGGGTGCCCGCGATCGAGCGCATGGCGATGTAACCCACCCGCAGCAGCGGCCTGGTCTCGGCGGGCGCCGACTCCGGGTTCAGCGACAGGTGCAGCGCGGCGGCGTCGAGCACGGCCAGCAGGGCGAGCGGCCAGGCCTGTTCGGGGTACCGGGACCTGAAGTAGATCAGGGTCCGGTACGTGGTGTGGCTTTCCGAGATGTCCGCGGCCCACTCGGTCCACCGCTCGTACAGGCGGGGCAGGTAAGAGGTGTTCCTGATGAGCTGCTGCCTCGCGAGCAGCTCAGGCCCCCACGGCGGCTTGCCCGACAGCGCCTCCAGCATGATGACCAGCGTCTCCCGCCGGTTGTAGGCCGAGTACAGGGTCGGCATGTAGCCGATCAACAGGGCGATCACGCCGAGCCCGCTGATGGCGGCGGCGAACACGATCGCGTAGGGCGCCGCGCCGGCCGGGGACGCGAAGCCCAGGGTGAACAGCGAGGACCCGGATAGCCGCAGCGCGAACACCGCGCTGTGGTTGGAGAACGGCAGCAGCAGCAGCGCGTAGGCGACGTACAGGCAGGCGATCCAGATCACCAGCAGCACGAACAGGTAAGTCGGAGCGCCGCTGGCGAAGATCTTTTCTCGGCGGTGGACGTCGTCGATTTTCGCGGTCCGGAACCGGTAGACGGCGAGCACCGCACGGGCCACCACGGCGCCGATGGCCGAACTGAGGTTGCGCGGGATCAGCAGCGTCTTGATCACGCTGGACCCGGTGAGCAGCAGCAGCCAGATGCCCACCACGAATCCGAGCCACGCCAAGGCCTGCATCCGGCTCCCCTGGGGTTCCTGGATTATCGCATAAGCAGCTTATTACGGCGTGCCGGGCACTACGGGGTGTGGGCTTCACGGGGTGTGGGCTTTACGGGGTGTGGGCTTTACGGGGTGTGGGCTTTACGGGGTGCTGGGCTCACGGGCTTTACGGAGCAGGCTGATGCAGACCGAGCTTGCGCTCGCAGGCCCGCCGCATCTTGTTGCTGACCAGCAGGCGCAGCTGCGGCCAGTCCTCGCGCAGCCGCTGCGCGTTGACAAAGCGGGCGAGGTCGTTCCGGCGGCCCTGGCTGATCACGATGCTGTACAGCAGCAGCCTGGGCTTCTCCCGGGCGACGTCGAACTCGCGCAGCTCGTGCCAGGTCAGGTGGACCGGCAGCACGACGACCCCCTGCCAGGGTCCGTGCAGGTCGTCGAGCCGGTCAGGCAGCCGCCTAGCGTGTCCGAACAAGCCCGTGCGCAGACCCATGCCGGAATTATCTACCGCCGGCGCTACCCTCATGGCATGGAAAACGCGGGCCCGGCGGATGCCGCCACCGAGGAGCGGGTTGAGCTCTCCGGTCCCGTGTGGCACTTCCTCGTCACCCCCCGGTGGCTGGGATGGCACCTGCTCATGGTGGTCTGCTTCTGGGGCATGGGCTGGCTGGGCGACTGGCAGTTGCACCGCGCGCTGACCGGTAACGCGCTGAGCTGGGCGTACACGTTCGAGTGGCCCTTGTTCGCTGTGTTCGCCGTGGTCTTCTGGGCCAAGACGATCAGGGATGAGTTCCGGATCAGGCGCGGCGAGATGCCGGATCCCAAGGCGGCCGCCGCCGAGGCCGAGAGCCTGCCCATCGGATCCGTCCAGGTGAGCACGGCCGCGCCCGCCGAGGATGAGGACGAGGAGCTCAGCGCGTACAACGCCTACCTGGCGCGGCTCAACGCCGAGGTCAAGCACCACGGCAGGTGGCACGGACTGCGGTAGACGGGTTTTCTTGACGATCGGGATCGGGAGTGACAGGCGTGAAAGCAGCGGTGCTGCGATATCGGGTGATGGCCTACGTGACCGGCGTGGTGCTGATGGTTTTGGTTTTCGTCGGTGTCCCGCTGCAGGCGGCGGGCCATCCGGTCGTGGCCAACGACGTCGGCGTGGTGCACGGCATCTTGTACATCTTCTACCTGGTGTTCGCCTGGATGCTGTCCCGGGGGCTCCGGCTGGCGACCAAGCCGACCGTGATCATGCTGCTGGCCGGCACGGTCCCGATCATGACGTTCATCGTCGAGCGGTGGGTCACCCGCCGGTTCATCAACCCCGTGCTCACCGGCCAGGGCCAGCCAGCCCAGCCGGTGAGCCGCTGAGGCTGCCGCGGCGTTGAGCGACCACTATTTCTCCGCGCGACCGCGGGCGCCGCACCGGCCCGGCCAGGTGCGGGTGATCCTGCCCGACGTCTACCTGGAGCTGGCCACCGACGCCGGGATGTTCTCCCCCGGGCGGCTCGACCCGGGCACCCGCCTGCTGCTCGACGAATCCCCAGCCCCGCCGGCCTCCGGTGACCTGCTCGACCTGGGCTGCGGTTACGGGCCGATCGCCTGCGTCCTGGCCGCGCGATCGCCGGGCGCGACCGTGTGGGCGGTCGACGTCAACGAGCGGGCCCTCGAGCTGTGCGCGCGGAATGCCGCCACGGCCGGGCTGGCCAACGTGCGCTGCGTCACCCCCGGCGACCCAGCGATCCCGGCGCGGTTCGCCGCGATCTGGTCCAACCCGCCGGTCCGCATCGGCAAGGAGGCGCTGCATTCGCTGCTGAGCCAGTGGCTGGGCCGGCTTGGCCCTGGCCCCGGCGGCCCCGGCTCGGGAGGCTCGGCCTACCTGGTGGCGGGCCGCAACCTGGGCGCCGACTCGCTGCACCGCTGGCTGGCCGGGCAGGGCTGGCCCGTGACGCGGCTGGCCGCACGGAGCGGTTACCGCCTGCTCCAGGTAGATTTTCAGCCCGAACGAGCCGGGGTGACTCCCCCGTGACCCCGCTCGTGCCTTCCGGGGCGGGCGCTCCCCGGCAGCTGCGCCCGACCGAGGTAAAGCGGCTCAACCGCGAATGGCGCCGGGCCAGCGACGCGCGCCTGGCCGTGCTGCTCGACTCGGTGGCCCAGCCGTTCAACGTAGGCTCGATCGTCCGCTCCGCCGCCGCGTTCGGGGCCGAGCACCTGTGGCTGTGCGGGAATACGGCCCCGCTCGGCCACCCGGGGGTCGCCAAGACCGCACTCGGCACCCAGCGGCTGGTGGAAGCCACCCAGGAGCCGAACCCGGTCGCCGCGGCCAAGGCGGCGGCGGCCGCCGGACTGCGGGTGGTGGTGGTCGAGCTGGCCACCGGCGCGGTCCCGCTGCACGAGGCGCCGCTGGACGGCGACGTGTGCCTGGCTGTCGGCAACGAGGACCACGGCTGCACGGCGGCGCTGCTCGCGGTGGCCGACGCGGTGACCTATATCCCGCAGTCCGGGCGGGTCGGGTCGCTGAACGTCGCGGTGGCGGCGGCCGTCGCGATGGCGGAGGCCCGCCGCCGGGCCTGGGCACCCTGACTGGTCCCTTCTGTCAAGCTGACCATCAGTGACGCGACACGCACTGTTCACCGTGCATACCAGGTCAACGTGCATACTTGCGGTCGTGGCCGTACCGTTCTTGGATCACCCGCGCCCGATCGCCTTCGCGCACCGCGGCGGCGCGGCCCACGCGCCTGAGAACTCATGGACAGCGTTCGAGCATGCCGTCAAGCTCGGGTACGCGTACCTGGAGACCGACGCCCGCGCGACCTCAGACGGCAGACTCATGGCGTTTCACGACCGCACGCTTGACCGGGTGACGGACGGGTCCGGGCCGATCGGCGCGCGGTCCTACCGTGAGGTTACCGCGCTGCGGATCGCCGGCTCCGAACCGATACCGCTGATCGAGGACCTGCTCGGCGCCCGGCCCGACGTGCGCTTCAACATCGACCTCAAGGACGAGCCGGGGATCTCGCTGCTGCCCGACGTGCTGCGCCGGACCGGGGCGTGGGACCGGGTGTGCGTGACCTCGTTCTTCGGCAGCAGGCTGCGGACCGCGCGGGGGCTGCTTGACCGGCCGGTGTGCATGACGACCTCGCCGGCCGCGATCGCCGCCGTCCGGTGCGCGATCGGCACGGACCGGACCCGGGGACCGCAGACAAGGCGGCTGGCCAGCCGGCTGTCGCGGGCCGAGGCACGCTGCGCTCAGGTGCCCGGCTGGGTGGCCTCCGGGTCGTTCGTGCGCCGGGCCCACGCCCTCGGCCTTGATGTGCACGTGTGGACCATAAACGACCGGGCCGAGATGACCAGGTTCCTGGATCTAGGCGCCGACGGGATCATGACCGACGACATCGAGACGCTCCGCGACGTCCTCATCGAGCGTGGTCAGTGGCACCCCCGGGCCAATAGCTGAGCATCCTGGCGGCAGTGAACGCGATCTTTCTGCCGAAACACGATTGGGTAACGCCCGCGTGGGGAATCTTGTCCGGGTATTCAGCGTTGACGCTTACGATCGCTGACCGTCTGGGAGGCAGCAAGCATGGCCGAACGCGCACTTCGCGGCACCCGGCTCGGTGCGACGAGCTACGAAAACGACAGGAACACCGACCTGGCCCCCCGTCAGGACGTTGCCTTCGATTGCCCGAATGGGCATCATTTTAGCGTGCCTTTCGCCGCTGAGGCGGAACTTCCCGGGAGGTGGGAGTGCCGTGTCTGCGGTGCGATCGCGATCGCGGCCACCGGGGAGTCCCCTTCGCCCAAGAAGGCAAAGCCGCCGCGAAGTCACTGGGACATGCTCATGGAGCGGCGCACGGTCGAGGACCTGGAGGCTGTGCTAGCCGAGCGCCTTGCGGTCATCAGGGAGCGCCGCAGCACCGACCGCGGCCCGGATGTCGGCACCAGCCGCCCCCACCGGCGGAGCGCCTAGCACTTCTCCCCCCGTGGCTGGGCCTGGGCCCCGGGGTTTGTTACCCGCCTTTTACCTGCCAGAACGCAGGCTCTTGGCCCCTGCGCGCGAGCTGAGCTGGCGGAGCCACCGTGCCGTGCCCCACTGCGCGACCCGCCAGAACGCCTCCAGGATGATGCTGTTACTCATCTTGCTGGCGCCATGCTCCCGTTCCACGAACGTGATCGGCACCTCAACGATCGTCAGGCCCGCCTGGGCAACCCGGATCGTCAGGTCGATCTGGAAGCAGTACCCGGTCGATTCCACCTGGTTGAGGCTGATCGTCCGGAGCGTAGCGGCGCGGTAGGCGCGGAACCCCGCGGTCGCGTCGCGGACGCCGAGGCCGAGCATGAGCCGAGTGTAGATGTTGGCGGCGCGGGACAGCGCCTCCCGGAACTTCGGCCAGTTGACCACCTTGCCGCCGCGTATCCACCGGGACCCGATGGAGAGGTCCGCGTGATCCAGCGCGCCGACCAGGCTCGGCAGGTGCTCCGGCTGATGCGAACCGTCCGCGTCCATCTCCACGATCACGTCGTATCCGCGTTCGAGCGCCCAGCCGAACCCTGCGATGTAGGCCTTGCCCAGGCCTGCCTTCTCCGTCCGGTGCATGACCTGCACGTGCGGGTCGGCCTCGGCCAGCTTGTCCGCGATGTCACCGGTCCCGTCCGGGCTGTTGTCGTCCACGATCAGCAGATCCGTGTCCGGCATCGCTGTCCGCACCCGGCCCGCGATGGACTCCAAGTTCTGCCGCTCGTTGTAGGTCGGCATCACGATGACGATTCGCCCGGCCGACGGCTCAGCGGATGGGATTGGCTCAGTCACGACCCCTGCCTATCGCTGTGTTGGTTAACAGGCGGTGCTTAGTCACGGAGGTTAGTCACGGACAGTGCAGGCCATGATATCCCCGTGCTGGCCCTCGCCGGCTGGCCGTAATTCCCCGGTTGACCGCCGCCGCCCGCTGCGCGCCTCCAGCAGAAACTGTCCACAGTAGACAACGAACCGGGGCTCAGATTTGTGCCCCGGATGGCCCCGCGGCGCCTCGGCTTCCCCCGTCTGCGCGAAGGAAAGGACCCGGGCAGCGCCTTCGGACCGGAGTACGTCCCGTTGGCGACGGGCTTGGTTCCCCGTTGTCTACTGGGTGCCCGGGCCCTTTCCAGGCCCAACCCCCCGTCCAGCCGGATGAGCGCAGCAGGCCCCTCCTGCCCGTTCTAGTGTCACGCCTGGCCCTGGGGCGGCTGGCTGCGGGCGCCCCCGCCATGACATAACCCGAACCTGATGAGCCTGCCGGTCCGGCTAGCGAGCCCGGTGCTGGACTGATCAGCAACTTACCCCTGATCCCGGCAATGTCAACCGTGAACCTTGCCGCTACACTACCGGCAGACAAGGTTCGGCCACATTGCGTGACAGCTAGGGGATTTGTCGTTGTTCAGGCGGGGGCGTGCAACGGTCGGAGCATCCGAGCGGCGCTGGGGGAAGATCGCGGTCCTGGCGGCCCTCGGGACGGCCGCGGCCCTGGTGATGACCGGCGGGATCGCGGCGGTGCTCCGCGCGCCCGACCGGGATCCTGGTTCCCAGGCCATCGCGCGGATCTCCGGGGCGGTCACGCGCCATCGCGACGCCGGCCCGCCCACGGCGCGCGGGCCCCTGAGCGTCGTTTCGGTGACGCCCGGCTCGGGCGCGCGCAACGTGAACGGCGCCCTGCCCATCCGGCTCAAGCTGTCCGACGTCCCCGCGGCGGGCTCGCCGCTGCCGCGCCTGTCCCCCCCGATCGCCGGAAGCTGGAGCCGCGACAGCGCCAGCCTGACGTTCACCCCGGCGACGGGCTTTCCCGAGCATACCCAGGTTACCCTGGCGTTCCCGGTTGATCACCCGCGGGACGGCGCGGCCGGTCCGGTCGGCCCGGAAAGCGCGCCCGGCCTGGGCGGATGGACGGCGAGCTTCCGCACCGGGTCCTACTCGACGCTGCGCCTGCAGCAGCTTCTGGCCCAGCTCGGCTACCTGCCGCTCAGCTGGACCGCCATCCCGGGGGCCGCCATTACGCCCGGGAACGCGCAGGCCCAGCTCATGGCTGCCTACCTGCCGCCCCCGGGCCGGTTCACCTGGATCAGCGGCTACCCGGCCACACTGGCCAGCTTCTGGCAGCCGGGTGCGGGCAACCTGATGGACACCGGCGCGATCATGGCCTTCGAATCCGATCACGGGCTGCCGCTGGACGGCGTGGCCGGGGCCACGGTGTGGACGGATCTGCTCCGGGCCGCCGAGGCCCAGCAGGACAGCCCGAACGGCTACACCTATGCGATCGCGAGCAAGGTCCTGCCCGAGACGCTGACCATCTGGCACGACGGCCACAAGGTCGTCAGCAGCGCGGCGAACACCGGCATCCCGATCGCCCCCACGTCCGACGGCACCTTCCCCGTCTACCTGCGGTACCGGTTCCAGATCATGCAGGGCACCAACCCTGACGGCAGCCACTACGCCGATCCGGTCCAGTTCGTCGCGTACTTCATGGCCGGGGAGGCCGTCCACTACTTTCCCAGGTACTCCTACGGCTGGCCGCAGAGCCTAGGGTGCGTGGAGCTCCCCCTCGCCGCGGCGGCCAGGGCGTGGCCGTACCTCACCTACGGTTCCCTGGTCACCGTCAGCCCCTAGCGGCAACTGTTCTTTGTCTTGTTTCTGCCGAGGGTCTATACCTTTTGCCCGCGGAGAGGGAAAATAGGCAGCGGCTGCCCTCTTGCGCACCGTGCTTTCGGGGTATGGATCACCCCACTTAGCGTCTCCCGACGTCCGTCGGCCACCCCTCCGTGGCCGGCCCCGCGGCTCCCCCTGGAGGTGATTGAATGGATGGCAGCGCCGACCGGTTCCTCGACCTAATGCATCAGCTTGAGGATTTCACTCACTCGGTATCTCCTGAGCAGGCGCACTCCCAGTTTGACGAGACGACCCTCCAGCTGTTCTGGATGCGGTGGCCGCAGCTGTCCGCGTGGGCGGGTTCGCTGTGGCGGCTGCTGTCCGAAGAGCTCGCCGGGCCGTCGTCGCCGCACGACGAGTCCGAGCTCTTTGAAATCGGCGAAAGTGGCTGACGCCGCCCGCCGGCCTCTCACGGTCGGCGACCTGACGCATTCGCGGATGGTATCGACCAGCGCGGACAGTCCGGTCGCCGAGGCCGCCGCCGAGATGGTGCGCGAGAAGGTGGGCTCGGCCCTCGTCATGCAGGGCTCCTTTCTGGCTGGCATCCTCACCGAGCGTGATGTGCTCAAGGCGGCGGCATCCGGGTCAGATCTCACCACGATGCCGGTGTCGGCCTGGATGACCAAGGACCCGCAATCAGCGGGCCGGGACACGCCGGTCGAGGACGCGGCTCAGATCATGCTCCTGAACGGCTTCCGCCATCTGCCCATCGTGGAGGGTCGGCAGGTCTACGGCGTGGTCAGCCTCCGTGACCTGTTCGCCGCCAGGATCAGCCGGCCGCCCCAGCAGCGCAGCGCAGCGAGTTAACCGAGGACTGCATCCCAGAAACCTGCCCCTTTCAGGCATTTGCCCGCGACGTAGACCGGGACCCGGTCGGCGCGGGGTCTCCGGTTGGTTCCCTGCGCCTGCGGTAATACTGCAGTGGCGGCACCCTCCCCGGCATCGCACCCTGACCGGGGCGAAACGGCGGCCCGTTCGGAAAAAGATCTTGGTGCGGATCTTCTTCGGTGACCGCACCACGCCGGAACGGCTGACGTGCTCGGCGCGCTCGCGAACCTGGCGATCCGCCACCCCCGCCGTATGCTGCTGTTCGCCCTGGTGGCGTTCGCGGTGGCGGGGGTGTTCGGACTTCCTCATCCTGGCCGCCATGGCCTTCGCGCTGTCCACCGACTACGGGGTGTTCCTGCTGGCCAGGATCGGCGAAGCACGGCAACCGGGAGTGTCGGAACGCGAGGCCATCGCCATCGGAATGCAGCGCACCGGCAGGCTGATCACCTCCGCGTCGGTCCTGCTCGCCGTGGCTATCGGCGCGTTCGCCACCTCCAAGCTGGTGTTCCTCAAGGAAGTCGGCGGCGGCGGCGTCGCCGCCGCCGTCCTCATCGACGCGTTCATCGTCCGGGCACTGCTCGTGCCGTCGTTGATGGCCCTGCTCGGGCGCGCTAACTGGTGGGCGCCGGCCCCGCTCAGGCACCTGCACCAGCGGCTTGACCTCGCCGAAGCAGAAACCTCGCAGGCAGCCCGGGGCCGCCACTCCGCCCGGGCGGTCGGCGGTCCCTAAGCACGCGGAAGCTGATGTCATAGCCCTGTGGTGTAATCGGCGGATGCTCGAGAACCCAGCGGAGATCGATCACCTGCAGCAACTCCTGGATCGCAGCGCCGCAGACGCGGGCCCGCACCTGCGAGGCATCATCACTGACGAACGCCGCTTGTCCGCCGAGCAGGTGATCCAGCGGCTGCAAGGCATGCGGCTGCTCACCGTGGCCACGGTGACCGCCGACGGGCGGCCGCTCGTCGGGCCGGTCGACGGCTACTTCCTGCACGGGTCGTTCTACTTCAGCTCCGGCCGGAACTCGGTGCGCATGCGCCACCTAGCCGCCCGGCCCGCGGTCAGCGCTACCCACCTGGCCGGGGAGGAACTCGCCGTGACCGTGCACGGCCGGGCCGAACTCTTTGACGTCCGAGACCCAGCCCACGGCGAGCTGCGGCAGGCGATGCTCGATTACTATCTGCCCAGGCAGGGACCGGAATTCGAGACCTGGCTGGATCAGTTGGACGCGGTCGGGGCACGCATCGTGGCCGAGAAGATGTTCACCCTCAGCATGGAAAACTAGGGCGCGGGGTGAGCGGCGGCGGCGGGAAGGGCAGTGCCCGTGAGGCGCTCGGCCCCGGCCCACAGCCGCGCGGCGGTAGCGGTGTCGCGGGCCCGGCGGGGCGGCCGGACGATCGTGGTGGGGCCGACGAGCCCGAACCATCGGCCGGGGCCGTAGTAGCCGCCGCTGACGGCCTCCGCGCTGGTCGCCGCGTACAGCAGCGGCTCGGTGCCCGGCCCGACCTCCTGCGAGGGCAGGATGCGCTCGTCCCGCTTAGGCCTGCCGGAGCGATGTACCGTACGGCCCGGAGCGCACGCGACCGGACCGCGAGGGCTGGTGGGCCTCGATCCAGGTGCTGGCTCGGTAGACGCGTTCGGTGAGCGTGTAGACGCCGAGCGCGGCGCGCTCGGGGTAAGGCAGCCAGTCGATGGCCAGGCGGCGGGCGATGTAGTCGACCGCGGAGCGCACCCTGGGGATCTCCGGGTCGTCGGTGTGGCCGTTGGGCACGAAGAACTGGTCAAGTCCGGGGCGGATGAGGTCGGCGAGCGGCACCTGGTGCTGCAGGCCCAGGGACAGGGCGATCGCGTAGGTGCTGACCAGGCCCGCGCCGCTAGTACCGTGCTTGCCCCAGTGGATGAAAACCTCGCCGAGGCTTCCGTCGGCGCGCTGGTTGGCGGTGAGATAGAACCGTTCGGCGCCGATGGTGACGGTGGTGGTGTGTCCACTGCGACGCCTGGGCATGTGCCGACGCACGCCTACCACCATGACCTAGCCTCCGATCGGTAGTCTGGCGGACGTGGACCACGTGCTGACCACGGAACGCCTCGTTCTGCGTCCGGTCACGGCGCAAGACCATGCCGCGCTGCTGGCCCACTGGACCGTGCCGGATGTGCGGCGGTTCCTGTTCGACGGCGCGACGCTGTCTGCGGCCGAGGTCACCGAGACCATCGAGGACAGCGCCCGGGATTTTGCCGCCGGCGGGTACGGCGTCTGGCTCATCCGGGAGGAGCACGGTAGCGGACTGGCCGGCACGGCCGGGTTGCGGCCGCTTGAGGACTTCGGGCTGGAGATCTTCTACAGCCTGGCTCCCGGTTCGTGGGGCAAGGGGTACGCTACCGAAGCCGCCCGCGCCGTCGTGGAGCACGCCCTCGGTCCGCTCGGCCTGCCCGAGGTGCTGGCCGAAGTCGACGAGGGCAACGCCGCCTCGGTCGCGGTCGTCAAGCGGCTCGGCATGACCCCGTTCGCCGTGGCGCCCGGCGTTCTCGGCCCGATGACCCGCTACCACAGGGCGGCCGGAGCCGTATCGCCGAACCACTCCCCCACCTGACCTGGCCTTTCGTCACACCGTTCACTCTAGTCTTTTTGTTCGAACTCTTCTGTTTGATCGGTATATTGCGTGGTGATCCGGCGCCGTTTTCGCTATTATGTTCTATAGATCGCGAAAGGTCAATACCAAGATCAATATTCCGAACGGACGGTGGCGCATGCAGCAAGGACCGGCTCTTCCGGATCCCGGGCGGGATGAGGATCTGCCCGGGACGCCGCCTGGGCCGGACCAGCATCGCGGCTAGAACGCCCGCCAGCCCTCGGGATCCGGACGCGCGGCCGGCGGAGCATACAGATCGTACGGCTCCCGCGTGAAGACGAAGGATCCCACATCAAGATGGTCGACGGTGTCGTTAGCGCCGCGCACCAGGCGGAGGGTCTCGCCCGCGTAGTAGCCGTCAAGGCCAGTCCAGGTGCCGTCGGGCTCGGCGCGGAAGCGGGAGGCGCGGCCCCTGCCCGCCACCGGCGAGAGCTCAAGGCCGCGGTCGGCGAGCAACCGCAGCACATACGGACGAGGCCCCCAGTACCACAGGCCGGTCAGGACGAGCAGGGCCTGATCGACCTCGCCCAGCGGCTTCCAGCGGACCGGAACGCGCGGCTCGTTATCGGCCACGATCGTCACCACGTCGACGGAGATCGCGGTGATGTCGGGTCCCGAGGTGGCGTTGGCCAGCGCGATGCCCGCGAGGCCATCGGCCGGGCTTACGCACAAAGTGGCGAGGAACCCCGGCATCGAGCCGGAATGGCCGTACAGCACCCGACCGTCGTGACGGAACAGCTGCAGGCCGAGCCCGTAGCCGCTGGCCCAGACGTCGTCGCCGGGCGGCGAGGCGGGAGCTCGCATCTCGGCCAGCGTCTTCGCGGCCAGGACCCGCTCGTCGCCGTCAAGCAGGAACGCGGCGAACCGGCACAGGTCGTCCGCGGTCGACCAAAGCTCTCCGGCCGGGGCCATCAGCCCGGTGCCTTCGGCCGGCTCGAGCTGCATGACATCCGCCCACGGATGCACGGCGAACCCCTGCGCGTGCGGCGGGTCGGGCGCCACGGTGGTGCGGGCCATGCCGAGCGGGTCCAGGATCTCCTGGCGCAGCGCCTCCTCCCAGGGCCGCCCGCGCAGCTGCCCGACGAGCGCGCCGAGCAGCCCGTAACCGGGATTGGAGTAGTGGAACAGCCGTCCGGCCGGATGCCGCGGGGGCCCGAGGATGTCGGCTAGCTCGGGCCGCAGTTCACCGGGGCTCCGCTCCCACCACGGGCCGGGAGTCTCCGAGGCCAGCCCCGCGGTGTGCGACAGCAGCTGCGCGATCGTCGCGTTCGCCGCCTGGCCCGCGTCCAGGTGCTTGCCCAGCGGGTCGGCGAGGTCCAGCCGGCCTTCGTCGCGCAGCCGCATGACCAGCACCGCGATGAACGTCTTAGTCAGCGAGCCGATGCGGTACTGGGTGTCACCGTCGGGCTCGTGCCCCTCGAGCATGCTCCGGGCCCCGCACCAGGCCTGGCGCCCATCCCGGACCACCGCCGCGACCAGCGACGGCGTCCGCCCCTCGGCCTGGCCGATGGCTACGCGGCGGGTTAGCGCCCGGCGCGTCGCTGGCAGCAGTTCGTCGGCCGGGGCAGCCGATGAGGAAAACGCGGTCACCGTTGAACCCTAGCGGTGACCAGAGAGAATTCAGAGGAGGAGGCGACGGGTCACGACGCCCCGCCCGACATCGCTGCCGAGCCAGAGGCTGAAGTGACTCCCGATGCCAAGATAATCGGCGACGTCGTCGCCGACAACCCGCAGCGTGACCATGATCTGAGGGCTGCCGGCCCGGAATGGCCCGTCGTCCTCACCGTCGACCAAAGCGCTGAAGACCTGACTGCGGTGGGTTTCGCCGTTCTCGGCGCGCAGCACCATACGGTGCGAACCGGAACTAAGCTTCGCGCGCGCATCGCCGTCGTCGTCCGCGTTAGGCGTCACCAGGGCCTGGAATCTGTACCGCTTCATGCCCGCCACCACCTTCGGAGCATAAATATCGTATCGTGATATTCATCTCCGCTAAAGGGGCACGACGACGGTGCCGGCGGCGGTGACGACGACGATGGGCTCGCTGAGCACCGAGGCGGCCGACTCCCCGCGCGACGGGTCGGCCCGGCAGACCACCCGCGCCTGGAACGCGAGCTGCCTGCTGCGGCGGCCGACCGCGGTGACGGTGGCCGTCGCCTCGACGATGTCACCGGCCAGCACCGGCGCACGGAACTGCACGTCGGAGTAGGACGCGAACAGCCCCTCGTCGGCGTCGGTCCGGATGCACACCTCGGTCGCCACGTCACCGAACAGCCCGAGCACGTAGGCGCCGTCTACCAGGTTCCCCCCGTAGTGGGCGTCCCCGTACTTCACGTACCGCCGGTGCGTCACCGCCAGGCCGACCATGCTCTCGCTCATGCAGTGTTTCCCGCTGCTTCACCCTCGGGCGCGAGCGCGTGCACCAGGTAGCTGGCGACCTCGCCCGGCGTGGTGCCGCGGCCGAAGATCTTGTTCACGCCGAGGTCACGGGCCGCGCTGGGGTCGAACCGCGGCCCGCCCACCACCAGCAGCGGCCGCTCCAGGCCGAACGCGGCGTGGAACCCCGCCGCCATCTCCCGGGTGTTCGTCAGGTGGGCGTCGCGCTGGGTGACGACCTGGCTGACCAGGACCGCGTCGGCGTGCTCGGCCGCGGCGCGCGCCACCAGGTCCGCCACGCCGACCTGCGAGCCCAGATTCACCACGCGGATCTCCCGGTAGTACTCCAGGCCCTTCTCCCCCGCGTGCCCCTTGACGTTGAGGATCGCGTCGATGCCGACGGTGTGCGCGTCGGTGCCGATGCAGGCACCCACCACGACCAGCTTGCGGCCGAGCGCCGAACGGATCCGCAGGTTCACCTCGGCCGCGGGCAGCAGCGGGAACTCCCGTTCGGCCACGGTCACGGCGGACAAGTCGACCACGTGGCTGACCCGCCCGTAGACGATGAAGAAGGTGAAGTCGGGCCCCATCCCCTTGGCGTGCACGACCATCGCCGGGTCCAGGCCCATCTTGGCCGCGAGCTGCAGCGCGGCGCCCTCGGCCCGGGCCCGTTCGGCCTCGTCGCCGAACGGCACGGGCAGCGTGAACGACAGCTGTACCCGGCCGTCCCCGGTGGTGTCGCCGTACGGCCGCACGATCCCGGTCAAGCTCATGACATCACCTCCGCGCCTTCGAGCAGGGAAACCGCGGGGTTGTAGTAGCCCTCGGCGCGCTTCACGACTCCGTCCAGGCCGCGCCCGCCGTCGGCCGGGCGCTTGGTCACCCCGAACGTGCCGTCGGCGATCGCGTTGAGCAGGCCCTGCGAGCCGATGGTTTGCAGCAGGTCGATGGCTTCGGCCAGCACCTGCCGGGCCCGCTGGGCGACGAACCCGTCGGGTTCGGGCCGGAACGAGGCGCCGAGCTGCCCGGCGGCCCGCCGCACGTAGCGGACGTTCTCCAGGGCCAGGTCCCGGTCCGACAGGAACGGGGTGTGGATGCCCTCGGTCATCATGCCGATGAGCAGGATGGACTGGTCGGTCATCACGCCGCACAGGTTGAAGAACGCGTCCAGCAGGTAACCGGCGAACACGTTGCCGGTCATGTGCTTGGTCGGCGGCATGTACTTCAGCGGCGCGTCCGGGAACAGCTCCCTGATCAGCTGGGCGTGCGCCAGCTCCAGCAGGAACGAGTCGGGCACCTCGGGGTTGATCTCGAACGCGTGCCCCAGCCCGAGCTGGCTGTCCGCCAGCCCGGCCTCGCGGCCGAAGTACTCGTTCAGCAGCTGCGACACCACCACCGTGTGCGCCGCGTCCACCGCGTCGGCGGTGGTCAGGTAGTTGTCCTCGCCGGTGTTGATGACGATGCCCGCCCGCGCGTGCACCTGCCGGGAGAACCGCTGGTCGATGAACGTCCGCACCGGGTTGATGTCGCGGAAGATGATGCCGTACATGCAGTCGTTCAGCATCATGTCCAGCCGCTCGAGCCCGGCCAGCGAGGCGATCTCCGGCATGCACAGGCCGGAGGCGTAGTTGGTCAGCCGAACGTAGCGGCCGAGCTCGCGGGACACGTCGTCGAGCGCGGCGCGCATCAGCCGGAAGTTCTCCCGGGTGGCGTACGTGCCGGCGTAGCCCTCCCGGGTCGCGCCCTCGGGCACGTAGTCGAGCAGCGACTGCCCGGTGGACCTGATCACCGCGATGACGTCCGCGCCCTCCCGCGCCGCCGCCTGCGCCTGCGGGATGTCCTCGTAGATGTCCCCGGTCGCCACGATCAGGTAGATCCACGGCCTCGGCGGCTCGGAGGTGGCGGCAATCATCCGGTCCCGCTCCGCGCGCCGGGCATCGATCTGAGAAATGCCTTTTTTGACCGAACGGCCCGCGGTTTCACGCGCCGCCTCAGCGTCGTCGCCCTCGGGCACGCGGAACTTGACTAGGCCCCTGCTCGCGTCGACGGCCAGCGTGCGCAGGTCGGGGTAGCCGCCGGCCAGCAGCGCGTCCCAGACCGGTAGGGCCACCCCGTGCTCGAGCCCGACCGACTCGCGGACCGCGTCGGTGAGCCGGTTGACCCATGGCATCCCGTCCTCGTCCGCCCCGTCCAGCCCGGCCAGCCGCAGCACGGCCCGTTCCACCGACACGGTGGTGTGCGTCCGGGCCAGGTCGGTCACCGGCTGACCGGCTCGCCGGGCCAGCTCACGGGCCTGTGCCACGACGGTCGGGTCCAGGTTCAGCTTGGTGCTCACGGCTTGCCTCCTTCGGCGAGGACACGGCGCTCGAACAGGGCGCGCAGCCCGGGCGTGGTCCGGATCAGGTCGAGCGCGAGGTCCGCGTGCCCAGGCACGTACCCGTTTCCAACCAGCATGGTGACATCGGCGGCCAGCCCTTCCGCGCCCAGCGCGGCGGCGCTGAACGACGTGGCCATCGAGAAGAAGATCACCGTCCCGCCCGGCGCGGTGGACAGGATGGCGCCCCCCTCGCACCCGGCGACGTCCACGCACACCACGGTCACGTCCGCCGGCCCCCCGGCCGCCTCGACCTTGGCGGCCAGCCCGACCGGGTCCCTGGCGTCGGCGACGACGATCTCGTCGGCGAGCCCGGCGGTGTCGCGCAGCAGCGCCGCCTCGGTTGCAGTGGGCACCACGCCGAGGACCCTGGCCGCGCCGGCCTGCCGGGCCGCCGCGACCGACAGCGAGCCGCTCTTCCCGGCCGCGCCGATGATGACGGCCACGGACCCCTTCTTCACCACCCGCATGGTCAGCGCGGGGGCGCCGCAGACGTCCAGGACGGCCAGGGACAGCGGGACGGGGAGATCGTCGGGCAGGACGGCGGCGATGGACCGGGCGAACAAGATGGCGTGGCCTTCGCACGGCACCTGCTCGGAGCGGCCGTCCCAGCGGTACAGGGAGTCGGTGATGACCAGCGGGGTCAGGGTGAGCGAGACCAGGGTGGCGATGCGCTGCCCGGGCAGCAGGCCCAGCGGGGACTCGGGGCCTGCTTCTGCCACCGTGCCGGTCAGCATGCCGCCGGAGCCGGTGACCGGGTTCTGCATCTTGCCGCGGGTGGCGATGATCTCGAGCACGGCGGCCCTGATCTTGTCCGGGTCGCCGGCGTAGGTCTCGCGGATCTGGCGGTAGGAGGCGGCGTCCAGGTTCAGCCGGTCCACGCGGACCCGGACCTCATCGCGGGCGATCGCCGGGTCGGTGTCAAGCCGCCAGGCCGCCTGCGGGAGGACGCCCGGTGGGTCAATCACCCGGTGCAGCCCCAGGGGCGAGGACGGTCGGGCCGGGGATGGGGGCTGGAGCGAGGACGAGGTGGTCATTCGGCTGGTCCTTCCCGTAAGCCGGCGGCGTAAGGCCGGCTGGCGTCTACCCACCTGTGCGTGCACGGACGGTTACGTGACAGCCAGGTCGTTCGGCAAAATCTTTTGTCTTAAGGCTCTGATACAGTAACTTCTGAAGTGTATTAGCCGATTATATGTAAATATTCTTGTTACCGTTGGACCCTCGGGACCGGGCGCATCGCCACCGTGCGGGTGGATAGCCGACTACGCAACACCCAGGCCGTTCAGGAAGATCTACGGTCTACCACGTTTTGTACCGCAGGTTCTTCGGTATCATGCTGGGATTGGAGGGGTTGGTTCCATGGTCTCGCAGCCGTATATATACCAGCGACATGAGCTAGCCGAACCAGACTGGCGCCGGTTCCCCGGCTGGGCCGGGGTGTCCCCCGCCGAATGGGAATCCGCACAGTGGCAGCGCGCGCACTGCGTCAAGAACGCGCGGCAGCTGCGGCAGGTCACCGGGCCGGGGCTGGCCGAGTCCTTCTTCGCGGACCTCGAGCGTGACCAGCGCGAGCGGGCCACCATGTCGATGCTGCTGCCGCCGCAGATGCTCAACACCATGGTGCCGAACGGGTCTCCCGGTCAGCCCGGCTTCACCGAGGCGTTCTACGCCGACCCGGTGCGCCGGTACATGGTCCCGGCGTTCAGCGACCGGCGGATCGACTGGCCGTCCCACCCGTACGCGCAGCGCGACTCGCTGCACGAAGCGGAGATGTGGGCGGTCGAGGGCCTGACCCACCGCTATCCCACCAAGGTGCTCGCCGAGCTGCTGCCCACCTGCCCGCAGTACTGCGGCCACTGCACCCGGATGGACCTGGTCGGCAACCCGACGCCGGTCACCGACAAGCACAAGTTCGCGCTGTCGCGGGAAGACCGGCTCGGCGCCATGCTCTCCTACCTGCGCCGCACGCCCGGGGTCCGGGACGTGGTGGTCTCCGGCGGGGACGTGGCGAACCTGCCCTGGCCGCGGCTCGAGTCGTTCGTGGCCGCGCTGCTCGAGATCGACTCGATCAGGGACATCAGGCTGGCCAGCAAGGCACTGATGGGGCTGCCGCAGCACTGGCTGTCCGACGAGGTGCGGGCGGGCATGGCCCGGCTCGCCGCCACAGCCCGCTCGCGCGGGGTGAGCATCGCGATTCACACCCACGTGAACTCGGCCCAGTCGGTGACGCCGCTGGTAGCCCGGGCCGCCCAGGCCATGCTGGAGGCCGGCGTCCGCGACGTGCGGAACCAGGGCGTGCTGCTGCGCGGCACCAACGACAGCGCCGGGGCGCTGCTCGACCTGTGCTTCGCCCTGCTCGACGGGGCGGGCATCATGCCTTACTACTTCTATATGTGCGACATGATCCCGGGCAGCGAGCACTGGCGGCTCACGCTGCGCGAGGTCCAGTCCCTGCAGCACGAGATCATGGGTTACCTGCCCGGGTTCGCCACCCCGCGGATGGTATGCGACGTGCCCTACGTCGGTAAGCGCTGGGTGCACCAGGTGGCCAGGTACGACGCCGACCACGGCATCTCGTACTGGACGAAGAACTACCGCACCGCCATCGAGCAGGATGACGAGCTGGCGCTCGGCCGCGAGTACCCGTACTACGACCCGATCTACATGCTGCCGGAGTCAGGCCAGGCCTGGTGGCGGAACCTGGGGTCCAAACAGGCCAGGGCCGGGATCGTCAGCATCGCCGACGCCACCGGTTAGCTCTTCGCCGATGGTCGGGTCCGTGCATTCGCGCGTACCCGGTTAGGGAAATGTCACATTTTGGCGCGGTGGCCGAACGATGACGACCCGCCATCCGTAGTTATGGGTATCGGCAGTTTCCGCGCGCACATGCCCGGTCCGGTGCCCACAGATAGGTTCGGGGCGTGCGCGGGAACCTGGATCAGACATGGGCGCCGGATCACGACTTTCTCAAGGGAGCGAAAGGAAAGCCTGCCCATGTTGTCAAGGTTCTTTAGACATCGATTGTCCGCCATCGGCCTGCTTGCCGTCGCGGTTCCGACCGCGGTGGCCGTGGCCACTGCGGTTCCGGGTGCATCCGCGATGGCTTTCGGCGCGGAGAACGAGTTCCACCAGACCAACCTCATCTCAGATCGCAGTGACCAGGGGGCGCAGGTGGTAGACCCCAACCTGCAGAACGCGTGGGGTCTGGCGCTCGGCCCGACCACTCCGCTGTGGGTGGCGGACAACAACGCCGGTGTCGCGACCTTGTACAGCATCAACGTCGGCGGCACCACGGCGGCGAAGGTGCCGCTCACGGTCACCCTGCCGGGAGGCCGGGCATCCACCGGCGACGGCTCAAGCCCGACCGGTCAGGTGTTCAACCCGACCAGCGGCTTCGTGGTCACGTCCAAAGCAGGCAGCGGCCCCGGGCTGTTCATCTTCTCGGCGGAGGCAGGCCAGATCAGCGCCTGGAACCCGAAGGCCGACCCGATCACGGCCGGGGCCTCCACCGCGCAGGTGGAGTTCAGCTCGCCGACCGCCGTCTACAAGGGGCTGGCGATCGCCAGCACCCGCCACGGCACGTTCCTGTACGCGTCGAACTTCCACGACGGCACGGTGGACGTGTTCAACTCCCAGTTCCAGCTCGTGCACCTGCGCGGAGACTTCAGGGATCGGCGGCTGCCGGCGGGCTACGCCCCATTCGGGATCGAGGAAATCCGCGGATTCATTTACGTGACCTACGCGCTGCAGAACGCGACCAAGCACGATGACGTGGCGGGACTTGGTCACGGGTTCATCGACATCTACACCAACAACGGGTTCCTGGTGAAGCGCCTGGCGTCCCGGGGTGACCTCAACTCCCCGTGGGGACTCGCGATGGCACCAGACGGGTTCGGGCCGTTTGGCGACAGGCTCCTGGTGGGCAACTTCGGGGACGGCCTGATCCACGCGTACGGGCTGTTCTCCGGCAGGCCGCGCGGCGCGCTGCTTGACGAGCAACGCCAGCCCGTCCAGATCGACGACCTGTGGGCACTGAAGTTCGGTACCGCGACCACCGGCGGCACCGGCACGCTGCTGTTCAGCGCCGGCATCAACGACGAGAAAGACGGCCTCGTGGGCTCCATCAACGCCGTTCCGTAACCCACCGTGCGGGTGGTGCCCGGCTGGTTAGGCCGCCGGGCAGCACCTGCACGTCACGATCGATCGTGGCGCGCGGTCAGCTCCTCCAGGTGCTGCCTGACCGACGGCCATTCGGCCGCGGTGATGCTGAACCGGGCTGAGTCCCGTGGTTTCAGGTCGGCGCCGAGCCGGTGGGAGCGCAGGACGCCCTCGAACCGCGCGCCGACCCGCTGCATCGCGTCGCGTGAGCGCTGGTTCCGCGCGTCGGTATGCAGGCACACCGAGCGCACCTGCCAGACCTCGAAGGCGTGCGTGAGCATGAGCCGCTTCATCTCGGTCTTCGCGCCGGTCCTGATCGAGTCCCGGCCCAGCCAGGTGTAGCCGATCTCGCAGGTGTCGGGACCCTGCCGGGGATGGCCGTCTGGCCACGGCCAGCAGCCGAGGTCGAAGAACCGGGTCGAGCCGATCACCGCGTCGTCAGCGGCAGTGCTAGCCCGGGGGGACGACCCCCCGGAACCCCCCGCTCCCGGGGGGACCCATCCCCCCGGACCCCCCTTGGGGGGGACGCTCCAGGTAGCGGCCGTCGGGCGCGGCGAAGCCGAACGACCGGTACAGGCCGTGCGCGTCGGAGGTGTGCAGCATCCAGCGCAAGCCTGCACCCTGGCCTTCTTCGATCATCATCCGCACGATGGCCTTGCCCAGGCCGACGCCGCGGTGCGCGGGCAGCACGTACACGTCGGCGAGGTAGGCGGACCCGCCGTCGCTGAACGCGCGGGCGAAGCCGACCATGGCCCCGGACGGGTCATAGGCCCCGACCACCCGCCAGGCCGCGGCGATCTGCCGCCTGATGTCCTGCTCGCCGCGCCACCGGGCCCAGTACGCCCCGGTGGTCAGGAACGACACCGCGGCCCCGGGATCGATCCTGGCCGGGTCGTCGTCGACCTCGTGGTTTCCTATCGTGTGTCGCATCACGGCACCTCCAGCGTCGTCAGCGCGTCGTCGATGTCGGTGATCAGGTCCAGGCGGGTTCCACGCCGACCGACAGCCGGATCAGGCTGTCCGGCGCGGTTTCTGACGCCCACCTGGCACGGCGCTCCCAGGTCGACTCCACGCCGCCGAAGCTGGTCGCCGGCGGGATCAGCCGCGAGCTCTCCACCACCTGGTCCGCGGCCTGCGCCGTGTTGGTGCTGAGCTCGAACGACAACAGGGGCCCAAAGCCGGCGGGCATCTGCCGGCCGGCCAGCTCGGATGTCGACTTATCGATACCGGGATAGTGCACCGCGGCCACCCGGGGATGGCCGGCCAGGTACCCGGCGATGGCCAGCTCAGCCGCCTCAGCCGCCTCAGCCATGAGCGCGGCGTGCTTCAGAAAATGTTACAGTACATTTTGTGAACATACTGGTACGATATCGCCCGCAGGGCCGGACCGCCAAGGAGATATCGGCCAGCGTGGAGGCGGGCGTCCGCAGCGGGCAGCTGACTCCGGGGGATCACCTGCCCCCGGTCCGCGAGCTGGCCGGCCAGCTCGGCGTCAGCCCGACCACGGTGGCGGCGGCCTACAGCGACCTGCGCCGGCGGGGCCTGACCACCGGCACCGGCCGCGCGGGCACGCGCATCCGGGGCGCTCCCCCGGTCAGCTCGCGCGTCTACCTGAGCGCCCCGGCGGGCACCAGGGACCTGGTGACCGGCGGCCCGGACCCGGACCTGCTTCCGCTGCTCCCGCCCCGGCCAGCCAGGCGGTCCACCCGGATGTACGCCGAGGCGCCGGTCTCACCGCGGCTGCACCGCCTGGCCGCTGGCCAGCTGTCCGCCGACGGCATCGACACAGCCAGCCTCACCGTCACCGGCGGCGCGCTCGACGGCATCGAACGGGTCCTGGCCACCTGGCTCACGCCCGCTGACCGGGTGATCGTCGAGGATCCCGGCCACGCGGTCACCTTCGACCTGCTCGCGGCCATGGGTTTCACGGTGGCGCCGGTCCCGGTCGACGACCGGGGCATCCGGCCGGCCGAGCTGGCGGCCGCGCTGGCTAAGGGTGCGGGCGCGCTGATCGTCACGCCGCGGGCGCAGGCCGCCACTGGCGCCGCCTGGGACGCCGGACGTGCCGCCGAGATCGGCGAGGTCCTGCGGCGGCACCCGTCGGTCGGGGTGATCGAGGATGATCATGCCGGGCCGGTGGCCGGGGTGCCCGCCTTTTCCGCGTGCGCCGGGTACGCGGGACCGGTCGGGTCCACCGGCGTGAAGGGGCCTGGACGCTGGGTCATCCTGCGTTCGGTGTCCAAGTCGCTCGGGCCCGACCTGCGGCTCGCGGTGCTGGCCGGCGACGAGGCCACCATCACCCGCGTCGCGGGCCGGCAGGCGCTGGGCACCGGGTGGGTGAGCTACCAGCTGCAGGAGATGGTCGCGGACCTGTGGTCGGACCCGGCGGTGGCGCGGGGCCTCGAGACGGCGGCGCAGGTGTACGCCCACCGCGGCGTCGCGCTGCGAGCCGCGCTGGCGGCCCACGGGATCACGGCCAGCGGCCGGTCGGGCTTCACCTGCTGGGTGCCGGTTCCTGACGAGGATGGCGTCGCGTCCTCGCTGGCCGCGGCGGGCTGGGCGGTGGCCCCGGGCCAGCGGTTCCGCATCGCCGCGCCACCCGGCGTCCGGATCTCCTTCGCACGCCTGGACCAGGCCGACGCGCCGTCGTTCGCGGCCGATTTCGCCCGCGCACTGCGGCACCGGGCATCGCGCCTCGACTGAGGGCCTTTCCCGGGCTCCTGGCCGGGCGCTACGATTCCGGATCGCCGGGCGCTATGGCTCCCGAGCCGACGCTGGCCTCCGGATCACGTCGCTGAACGGAATGAAGCGGGATGGTGCTGAAGGCGAATCCCCGCAGGTCAGCCTGGCTTGGACCGCTCGATTGGCGCGGCTGGCCCGGACCGCTTGACTGGCTCGGCTGACGCCCGCCCGCGGCCGGCTCGATGGCCAGGATGGTCAGCTGCCCGTCAGCCAGGTCGTGTTCCCCCGCCCAGGCCCGCAGCGCCTGGATGACCTCCGGAACATGGTAAGCGCAGGCGTTCGCCTGCCGGTGAGCCAGCCGCGGGCGTGACGCCTCGAGCTGAACCTGGAAGCATGGCACGTGCAGGCACTTGGTATCCGCGTCGCAGCTACCCGTCGACGTCCGGTCGTCTGGAGCAGCCCAATCGGACGGTATTCGACGTGCCGTCATCGAAGTCTTTCCTCCCTGCGAATGCCTGGCGCACAGACGGCCCTCCCGTCGCGCGCGGGAGGGCCGTCGCCGTCAATATGATGACGGCCCACTGCCGCAGGGAGATACGCGGCCGAGGACCGTCCGAAGCAATATTGTCCACGCCGGGATGCGGCGCGCCACCCCATTGGGAATATTCATCTCAGTTTTCACGCAACTGCGTAGTTATATGAATACTCCCCGTACGCATCCGAGGTGACTGTGGCCAAGTTACGCCTCACCACCACCGGACCTGCGGCCAGCATAGACCACCTGTTCCCCTTATTTCGCCTTATGTCTCATGATCGCGGTAACGATCCAGAGCGCGGCGAGTTGATCTTTCCCGGCCGCGGCAGGCCAAAGTGTTAGCGCGCACAAACTACTCGCGGGTAAGCAATGTCCCCTCGATAAGCCGCGAATCACATGGCCGCACGAATGCTTGCGAACGTTTGCATAAAACAGTTAGCTTGAAGCGGAAACATAATTCGCCGACATTCGGGCGTTTACAGCCGGCAGTCGATCGCCCGCGGTCGGCAGCCCTCCCGCGGGCGTTCTTGCCGACAGTAGTGCGCGACTCCTTGCTTCAGTCCTCACGCACACCGCAGTCCTCGTGCGTACCTCCGTCAACGTCCGGCTGGCCGAACCCGACCAATGGCAGGCACCGGCCTGGTGGAGTTCAAAGTCTGGGCAGATCCGGCCGGGCCGGGCCGCGGCGCGTGCAGGCCACGGACTGGCCAAACCCGTGATACCTGGTCGGGAATCTCGTTTATACCTGCCGCCCTCTCGCGAACACGAAGGTCTACCTATAGCGTTGTCCCATGACGCGGCGCAGCGAACAGATCAGCCTTCACCTCAACGCGTATCTCACCGCGCACAGCAGCCCGCCGGACGCCGTCCTCCGGGAGCTGGCCAACGAGACCGCCGACCTGTTCCCGAACGAGACCGGCCTGGCGATCGCCCCGGAGCAGGGCACGCTCATGACCCTGCTGACCCAGATCGCCGGTGCCGCGTCGGCGATCGAGATCGGCACCTTCACCGGCTACTCCTCCATCTGCATCGCCCGCGGGCTGGCCGCGGGCGGACGGCTGCTGTGCTGCGACATCAGCGAGGAATGGACCTCGGTGGCCAGGAAGTACTGGGAGAAGGCCGGCCTCGCCGACCGGATCGAGCTGCGGCTCGGCCCGGCGATCGACACGCTGCGCTCGCTGCCCGACGAGGAGGTGTTCGACCTGGCGTTCATCGACGCCGACAAGGGCGGCTACCTCGGCTACTGGCGCGAGGTCGTGCCGCGGGTACGCCCGGGCGGGTTGATCATGGTGGACAACACCTTCTCGCACGGCCGCGTGATCGACGCCGGCAACGACAACCCGCTGGTGATCGCGGTCCGGGACTTCAACGACCACGCCGCCGCCGACGACCGCGTGGACCTGGTCATGGTCCCGATCGGCGACGGCCTGACGCTGGCCCGCAAGAAGGACTAGCTGGCGCTGACCGCGCCGCCGAGGTAGAGCGCCCCGATCTCGGGGTTCT
>WNFD01000726.1_pt1 | contig 32681 bp, 27 predicted proteins | sample 5400491 | NCBI WGS metagenome assembly WNFD01 (sample SAMN13153343, study PRJNA577476) | soil metagenome | isolation source: 120 cm saprolite under Douglas fir tree site 2 hole 2 replicate 2 | place: USA:California | collected 2015-04-18 | reverse complement strand
TGGCACAACTACCTCACAGCGCAAGCCGGCCCAAAAGTTCTCCACCAGCCACTTCACTTCATTCGTTAGCACGGATAAGAATCGTTCGGGATATGCAGCGCGAACAGTGATACGGATATCGTTGCCAACATTGTCCATCAGAGCTCGCCCGTTGTAGTCGTCATCCAACACGAGACCGCGCTGCCAGTGCACACTCCGCTGATAGTCAACACGACCTAATGAGTATCTGTGGAGGCGCACGATTAACTGATAGAAGAGGCCTTCTGCGGCTGCTGATTGACCGCTTTTTGCGTCGACGATTCTGCAGATCTGCACTTGCTGTTCATCGCCATCGGTGGAATTGCTCGCCCATCCGCTGATTGGATCTGGGCGGGTGTCTGGCACAAGCTGGGCGATCAGGCTAGTTCCGCCAGGCTGGCCATTATCGGTAGGGTGCGCGACCCGATAGGAGAGGTCGAATCGCTCCATCAGTCTGAGAAACACGGGGTGAAGCTCCGGCGGATAGCGGAACTCTTCGTTGCGCGCAGAGTCGTTCCACAATTGACTGAGTCGGTCAAAACTCACAAGTCCGTGGGCTTCGCGGGTCTGCTCGTCGTCTAGCACAAAGCTTATGGCGGTGGCTAACCAGTCTGGCTTTAGAACCACGAGGTCACGTAAAAGTGGGTCATGCTGGTAATGGATCAAATGGCCCAGTCGATGGGAAATACTTAGGAAGAGTTGCGACTCGTCATTATCCATTTTGCGCTCGCGGCAAATGTCTAGTACTTGCTCTAGTGGCAAGTAGGCCGCTGCAGTCTTCTTTAGGACTTCGCGTGCCTCTTGCCAGCGTGCCGGAACCGTGCGTCCCATTTCGGGAAGTCTGGCCGCGACGCGAGCAATAGCATTCTTCAGCTCCTCAATTCCCCGGCGTTCTCCCGTCTTTTCACCTGGTTTGCTATCCACGAAGAAGAAGTCCACCAACATGTCATGTCCGAACAGGTCCCAGAGTTCCTGCTTGCCGATGTCTGGCTGGCGTTCACCCGGACCACCGTGAGTTGCGACGACGAGAATCTTGCCTTCGGGTTCGCGATGCTTGACCAGTCTGATCCACTCTGTAACGGAGCCTTGCTGCGAACCTTCGCGCGGCTTCCATGCAACTAGGTAAACGGCCGGCGAGCTGAAGAACAATTGATGCGTGGGTCTGTAAACACGCTGACCACCAAAGTCCCAACCGTTCAGAGTGATCTCAGTCGCGGTGTCGGGGTCGGTTACCTTCACCGACTCAATCCTTATGCCGTGAGTAGACTGGTGCTCCGACCACGGATCACTACGCAAGGCGTCGAGGAGGCAGCTCTTTCCCACTTCACCTTCTCCGATCAGAATCAGCTTGGCTTCATTGAGTACGACTTGTGCCTCGGTCTTTGCGCGCAGGTATTGCTTTACTGCATCTAGCCCTTCCCGGTAAGCTGCTGCCAACTCGGGATTCATGGGATTGTCGTCAAGTACGAGGTTATTCAAAGTGTCCAAACTCAGTAAGGATGTTGGAAGGTCACTCAGCTGGTTTTGCGGCAAACGGAGAGATAACAACTGTGCCAGTTCACCTAACCATTCGGGTAAGAGTTCGAGTTCGCACTGGGCCGCTTCGAGGGTGCTGAGAAGTTTCAAGCGGCGAATGCAGGACGGGAGTTTACGTAGCGGGTTTCCCCCGTCGACCAAATCTCCCAATCGCAAATAAGTAAGGTTTGATAGTTCTCCAAGCGAATCGGGCAGATCTGTCAACTGGTTCGCCTCCACACTGAGCCTCACAAGCGAATCAAGCTCACCTAGCCAGTCAGGAATGATCTGCAATCTGTTGCCAAACGCGTACAGCGTTGTCAGTTGTTTCATTTTCCGGAGAGTTGGCGGCAGCACTCCAAGCCCGCAATTGCCTAAATCAAGTGCCCGCAATTGTTTAAGCTCATGGAGCCACGTCGGAACAGATGTTAACTGCAGTTGACGAAGATGTAAGGAATGAAGCTGAGGGAGTTCTCGAACCCAATCCGGGATTGAAGTCAATTTATTGCTGGAAAGATCCAACGTTTGTAGTTCTGAAAGGTGCCCAAGACTCTTGGGAAGGGCCGTCAGTTCGTTATTGCCGAGCTGAAGCGACCTTAACTGCGCGAGTTGACTTAGCGATTCTGGCAGGGCTGTCAGATTGTTATACCTGACGCTTAGCGACCGCAACTGCGTCAGTTCGGCCAACGACTCCGGCAACTCAGTGAGTCTTGCTCCCGCCGGTTTGCCGCTGAGATCGAGTTCCGCCGCGCTCGACTGTCGCGCTTCTTCGATCTTCCTTTCCGCTGCTCGGTACGCCTCGTCACGTGCCATAGCCGACACCCTTATCCATACTACTACGCCCGGAGTGATTCTTCGCAGGCGATCCCCACTTCTTCTTCTCTGGACACTTGAAACCGATGTAATGCCGGCCCTACTTCTTGGAATCTCCGTACAAAAGCATCTGCGGCAGATCTTGCAACGAGGCTTTGCCCTTTGGAAATGTGATCTGCCAGACGCGATCGAAGACTTTGCCGTCCCACTTTGGCGGTTTCGAAACGCCGAGAGCTTTTGCGACGTCGGGGATTTTGCCGTGGTGCCAGCAGATCAGTACGATCTTGCCCGCGAACGCCAGGTCGTTGAGAACGGCGTTGGCCATCTTTGTGATGTCCGCATCCTTGTCCGTAAAGCCATCGTTGATCGGCAGATTCAAAGCGATCGACAAGGGCGTAACCGTCTCGATTGGCCGTTTGCTGTTCTTTGAGTTCTGCGTCGCGAAGATGAAATTCGGAGCTGCGAATCGTGACGCTTTCCCCTGCAGCGGAATCTGCCGATAGGTTCCGATAAACTGTCCCGGCTGATGGTCGAACTTACAGCTCAACTGTGGTTGGGCCGGAGCGAACAGCGCAGGCACGGCCGCCGCGCGCGCGGATCCCTGGATCGACAAGTGTCGCCCGCCGTCGTCGTCTTTCTTCGGGTCGCCCACCTTTTCGGCGTGGCGAATAATCAAAACCTGACTCGGTCCGATACTTGTGCTCATTGGCTGAACCTCCTCGTGTTCTCAGAATCTATTCTGACTACCAGAACCAAAAACGGCGTCTGACTAAGTAAGCGCTTTCACTTCTTCTCCGGAAACTTGAAACCGATGTAAGTGCCGGAACTGATGCCCATCAGTCCCAACAAGGTAGTGCTGAACTCCGGCATGCTGAGATTGTTGTAGACGGACGACACGAAAATGATTCCCAGCACGATCGTCCACGCGAAAATCTGAAAGCGATGAAAGCTGTAGCCGCTGCTGTCCCTGAGAATGTCGCGCAGCAGGCCCTGGCTGTCAGCGTCCGTCGCCGCCGGCGTAAGAGTCTGAATCTGCTGACTGACCAGGGCGAGACGGGTGCGACTGTCCAGTAGTTGTTTGTTCAAGGTGTCCCGGTCAGTCGTGTCTTCCTGAGTTAAGGTGGGCTTAGTGTTGAGCGCATTTATCTGGGACTGAAGTTCCGGTATGCCTGTTTCGAGCACCTGCTTTTCCGAGATGAGGCCCTGCAACTGACTCGAGTTCGCCTTGTCTTTACCAGAATCGATCAGCGCCTCTCCCAAAGCAGTGCCGGCGCTGATGCCCATCAAGCCCAACAGCGATGGCGTGATTGTATCGAGCGAGTCGGTGATCAACCAGATCACCGTATACGAGACGTAAACCAGAAAGAACCAGAACGCCATCTGCGTCCGGCCCAGGTTGTATGGCCTTAGCTTTCCGGGAACTGCGGCGCCGGGCTCGCGGATCAGATTGGTCGTGCGCGTCAACCAAACAAAAAGGGCCAGCGTAAATAGAATGACGAGCAAACAGATCACGCCATACACCGGTGAGATTACGGTGAGCGGTAATGGCTGGCTTTGATTAAAGACGCTATCGAAAGGCGATTCATTTTCCAGCCCGACGGTAAAAGTAACGGGATGGCGTAACCCTTGCGGCGCACCCAGCAGATCGGTCCAGAGCTCCTTATTCTGTGGTTTGATCTCCAAATGAAAGTGGAGCCGGTTCCTATCCGGATGAATTTCTTCCGGATAATTACCGCGCACCGCCCGGCCATTTATGAAAGGAACAAGTTTTGTCGCATCGTGTGTCGCGGCCCATTCTGAAAAGTGTTCCACTTCAACGCCGATGATCGTATCCAGTTCCAGGTGTCCATCAATCGCTGCGACTTTGGGCGACGGCGCCGGCAATGGAGTTGGCCGGGCGACCTCAGCGAACTGAGGAGACGGACCCGGCGCCGGAGTTGGCGATGCCGTCTGCGCGTTGGCAGCCGGGCTTAGCCGCACGATCAGAAGAGCGGGAAAAAGCAGCAGGACAGCGGTTAGTGATCGATAGTTGAGCTGTCGGTGAGAGAGCGGCATGATTCCTCCTCGGGAATTCCGGATGCTGATTGAAATTGTTACCCCGCGACGCGAAAGAAAAATGGATCTATCGAGATACCCACCGGCGTAATGTTGTCAATGTCCAGCAGCGTGTTCGTTTCCCAATTCACATTTCTTTGATAGACGACGTCATTCGGAAAATTTGCTTTCTTCGGCGTGTTATTCGCGGAAAAAATTCCGTAGAAGTCTTTGCCAACCGCCATCAGATGTTCATAGTCGCCCAGGTAAGGGTCGAATTGTTTCGGCGGCCGGTTGGCCGGAACCTGCGCCAGAGTTAGCGCGCTCCAGAACGTGCCGTTGGTCGTCGTTTCAAATTTGGTAACCCATTGTTGACTTGCGCCGGCGCCGGTGAGTTGTTGATAGAGCAGGCCGAGCTTGCCGAAGGTATTGATCGCCATGGCGGGATTCAGAGCATTGTTCACTCGTTTCAATTCCGGTGACCACGTCTGACCGCGATCCGTCGAGCGCAGAATGTGCAGCGCGTACCCGCCGTCGGGTTGGTCGTCATTGTAGGCGACGTAAACGATGTCACTGTTTTTTGGATCGAGGGCGATGCCCACATCGCCGCCGGTGCGTTGCAACCCCAGCACGCCGTTGAAGTTGAATTTCGCGCCGCGGACTACTCGGATTCCGGCGTTGTGATCGCTCGGATCAACCAGGTCAGTGAACGGTTTGGGGCTTGCGCCTCCTTTATCGTCGCGAACGACGACTACGTCGGCAGTCCCTTCTCCGCTGCTGTTGTTGAAAGAACGCCAGGAGTGAAACACGCCATAAACAGTGCCGTCTGAATGAATCGCGGGCCGGATAGGCGGGCCGTCCTGGCTGGACGGCGGGCGCGACTCAATCCTGTTAGTAGTGAAGCCGGGCTTGGTATCCGCGCCGTTAAGAGTTTGATCTATGGTCGCGGTCCGGCCGCTGTCGGCGTTGAAATCGTTGTTGCCGACATAGACTCGATCCTTCTTCTTGCCAGAGCCGGCCGCGAAAGTGCCGGCCGCGATGTAGGGTTGGTCGACTCCTTTTCCCATCCGGTCCACCAGCACCTTCATCATCTCAGCGCTTTGGAAGTCTTTAGTGCGCAGAATGTTCAGGCGCGTACGCTCGCCGGGGAAAGGGAATCGAATAATCCCGGCGTAAAGAAAATTGCTCGAAGTGCCGAAGGCTACCGTGATGTCTCCGGTAACCGAACCATCGGCGACCGTGCTCGGCACGATTGAGTTCAACGTCCAGGTAGTCCCGCCGTCAGCCGAAACATAAATCGGCGCGCGCGGGCCTTCCGAAGGATCGGGTGTAAATGCCGAAGCGGCAATCTGAAGAGGATTAGACGGATTGACGGCGAGCGAAGGTTCGCTGTCCTGATGATCCTCGCCGCTGAGCGATTTGGGAATCATGTTGACGATCAAAACCTTCGCGGCCGCGTCTTTAAGCTTCTGCGTCTGGGCGCGCTTTTCGCCTGACTTTCGGGTCGCGTCTTTCTTCTTTCGCGCGGGAGCGCTTTTGCGTGATGAAGGCATGTGAAGCTCTCTTCTAGGCTTTCTGCGACTCGATGATCTGTCTCACGCCGCCCTGCTGGCTGTAAGGTTGAAAGTCCAAAGGATGCAGCGCGGTGTAAACCTCTGCGGCGGCTTCGGGTTTCCCGGCCTTGCCCTTCGCGGCGCGCGGCGCAGTTCCTTTGGCGATCGGCGTTTTGTGCAGCATGAAGTAACCCTGATGGCCGGCCTCGAACTTCGGGGCTTTGTACCAGCGCACATCCGTGCTGGCGGGAAAGCGTATGACCACGTTCTTCTTCGTATGTTTCCCTTTGTGCACTTCATCGATCTCGATCACCGCTTCGCGCCAATGCGGCGAATGCTCGCTCACTGGTCCGGGTGGCGTGGTTCCGGCCTTGCTTTGCTTAATCGCGTCGGCCAGCAATCTGACGGCGGTGACTTTGCCGGACACCACCATATCGGCGGAATCGAAGCGCTCTTGCACTTCGCGGCTCCGCTTGTGCGCCACCGGGTCGCCGCCGCGGCTAAGCAGCGCTGCGTGCGCCTTTGACTGCATGATTGGTTCTTCGTTGAGCGACTGGACGGCGACGCCATGGCCGAAAATCCAGCCCTGGGTGTAGAAGATCATTTCCTGACCAACGCGCGCCTTTTGCTTCCCGCTGAGCTGGACCGTGACTTTGTGGCCACCTAACTTCGCCAGATTCTTTGGCGCTTCCAGAACTTGATCGACACTCACAACGATCGTGCGCGCGCTGATGGGAACCTCTTTCATCGTGGAACTCTTCAGTTCCTGGACCGTGCCCTTGAAAACAAAAGTCGGTTGGCTCGAGGGATCTGTCTTGCGCGACTTCGCTGGCATGGCGTCTCCTTACCTTTGCAGATCAGGCATCGCGTGAGTCATGGGAACCCGTAAGAGTTTGCAAAGTGCGGCAGAGGCTATCCGAATTCGCAACCGTCGTCAATGATTTTTGCAAGACTGCGCGCAAGCAGGGCTAAAGCTAGCCGCAAGAGTGCTGTGACGCGAGGCTTGGATCGCTAAACCAGACGAGCCGCGCCACAACTTGCGCGAGAACTTGGAAGTGCGAGAATATCTCTCGCCGCTGATTCGCAATCTCTTTCTTAATATTGATTTCCGGAAGAGTGAGGTCGCATGGAACGTAGAACTACATCCTGGCATAGCCCAAACCTGAACATGGAAATGCCATTGGTCGCGTATGGCCACGCGGGCCAGACGCTTTTGATGCTGCCGACCGCGGCGGCTGATTATCTCGAGTACGAAAGGTTTTATCTCGTCGATGCGATCAAGCCGTTCATCGAAGCAGGTCGCATCCGCGCTTATTCAATCAACAGCGTCAATCGTCACAGTCTGCTGAACGAGCAGATGCCGCCGCATCTGAAGGCCGAATTGCTGACGCGATACGATCGATACATCACCGGAGAAGTTCTGCCGCTGATTCGCAACGAAGCTGGAGAAGATGCGCGGCCGATCACCACGGGCGCGAGTCTGGGAGCGTTCCTCGCGGCGAACGAATACTTCAAGCATCCCGATCTTTTCCGCGGCGTGATTGCGTTGAGCGGCAGCTATGACATTCGTTCTTACCTTGACGGCTATTACGACGATAACGTGTTTTTCAATAACCCGGTGGATTATCTCTCGAGTTTGAACGACGATCACTTCCTGCCGATTCTGCGCAAAGCCGAAGCGATCTATCTCATGTCGGGCCAGGGCTCTTACGAAGATCCAAAGCGCAGCGAGCAACTCTCAGAGATTCTGGAGTCAAAAGGAATTCCGCACAGCTTGGATTTGTGGGGCGCCGACGTGAACCACGACTGGCCCTGGTGGCGAAAGATGCTGCCGCATGTTTTGGGGAAGATAGTACAAGGATGAAGGATAAAGGATGAAGGATGAAACCAATCTAAGAATCTAAAGGAGGACTCCCACATGCAACGCGATCTCAAAGAGAGGACCAAGAAGTTTGCTCTTCGAATCATCAAACTCTACTCCGCGCTTCCACGAAGAGGGGATGCTCAAGTACTGGGTACGCAGATACTCAAGTCGGGAACTTCAGTCGGGGCTCACTATCGAGAAGCCTGCCGAGCAAAATCTGACGCTGATTTCATAAAGTAAAGTAGAAGGGGCTTTGCAGGAGCTTGATGAAACAGCCTATTGGCTCGAACTAATCGGCGAGTCTGAAATTCTTCCACTAAAACGCCTGGAGGCGCTCCAAAACGAAGCAGAAGAGTTGACGGCGATTCTGGTCACAATAGTCACGAAAGTAAAGCGCAAGGATCCAAAGCGCCGGCGATAGCGCCCCCATTTTCATCCTTCATCCTTCCGCCTTCATCCTTCAGTTAGGTGGCCCGTCGTTGCCCTTCTTACCTTTCTTCTTTGCCGGTTCAACTTCGCGTGGACGCGTCTCAGCGGGCGTTGACGCGGGAGCGGGTTCCACCTTCTTGGGTGTTTCGCTGCGCGGCTCAGGCGGAACGTCGGTCTTTACCGGCGGCAGGGTTGAGTCTTCCAGCTTCGGCGTACTAATCGCGCTCGGGCCCGTGTTCTTATCGGTTTGATTGTCTTGCTCGTCAGCAGTCATCTGCGCGCGCTCGAGTTGAAGTTCGCGCTGGCGCTGCTTGTACATCTCCTTCATGTCTTCGGGCATCGACGGTGCCCTCGAAAAATCTTCCTTAGGTTTGTCCTTAAGAAAGTCTTTCATGAAGTCGAGGAATATCGGCAAGGCCCCGCTTGAGCCGACCATGTCGTTGCCGAGCGGTTTCTTTCTACCGGGATAACCCATCCAGGCGCCGGTAACATAGGTCGGCGTGTAACCAATGAACCAGACGTCGGTGTGATCGTTAACCGTGCCGGTCTTGCCGGCGAGGGGCACGCCCAGCGCTTGTGCTCTGGTGGCCGTACCGCCCTGTACCACGCCGCGCATCATCGAAACCATCGTCAGCGCCACGTACTCGCTGACCACCTTGTAAGTAGTCCGCTCCCACTCTTGCATCACGGCGCCGTCGCGATCCAGAACTTTGCGAATCATGTGCGGCTCGACGCGAATGCCTTTGTTCGGGAAAGCGGAATAGGCCGAGACCATTTGATCGAGCGGCACTTCGGTCGCGCCCAGCGCGGAAGAAAGATAAGGCGCCATCGGCACTTTGATGCCAAAGCGGCGCACCATCTGCGAGCCGGTTTGGATGCCGACCGTTTGCAGCAAGTGCACGGCGGGGATGTTCATTGAGTGCGCCAGCGCCGTTTTCAGAGGCATGTCGCCGCAGCTAAGCGAGCCGTCGTAGTTATGCGGCTGCCAGCCGTTGATGTCGATGGCCGCGCCGCTGACGTTCGTGTCCGGCGTCATGCCCCATTCGATGGCCGCAGTGTAGACGAACGGCTTGAACGCCGAACCGGTTTGCCGATACGCCTGGTACGCGTTGTTGAATTTGTTCGTCAGAAAATCATACCCGCCAACCATCGTGACGATCTCGCCGGTCTTCGCATTCAAAGTCATCATCGCGCCCTGCACGTTAGGGATCTGAGTTAACTCGACTTTGAGCCGGCGCGCTTTCTTATCGGCTTCCTTGATTTCAAAGTAGGCGAGATAGCCCGGCTTGAATTCAGTGCGCGGCGCGCGCTTGCCCCAGCCCATGTCCGCCGCCGTCACCGTGGCGGTGTAATTGCCAAAGCGCACCGTAGCTTCGTCGCGGGCAGAATCGACTTTCATCACCAGCCCCATCAAATAGCGGCCCGGCGCATATTCGTTCCGGTACCAGTCAGGATATTTGAAACCAGTGAGTTCCTGCTGACTCGGTACGCCACCGTTGGACGAAGTGGGAATCGCGTCGTACGAAGAACGCCAGCTGGTGTGCGACTTGTCGTACCAGCGCAAACCGGTCCGTACAGCTTCGTAAGCTTTCTTCTGCGCGGCGACGTTGATGGTTGAGTAAACCGCCAATCCGGTCTGGGCGACGCGCGTGGTGTACTTGTCTTCCAAATCCTGACGGATGTACTCGACCGGATAATCGAACGCCGGAGAGAGAGCCTGCGGCGGTTGGTAATAGGCAGTGTCGGCCAACACGATCGGTTTCGCTTTCGCGGCGTCAACCTCAGACTGCGAAGCAAATCCAGTCCTGGCCATCAGGTCGAGCACAAGATCGCGGCGCTCTTTCGCCTTGGCTGGATTTGCAGTCGGAGAGTATTCGCCAGGTGCTTTCGGCACTGCGGCCAGGAGCGCCGCTTCTTCCAGCGTCAGGTCCTTCGCCTGCTTGCCAAAATAAGTTTCCGCGCCGGCTTCGACGCCATACGCGTTCGCGCCCAGAAAGATGTGGTTCGCGTACAGCTCCATGATCTGGTTTTTGGTGTAGTAGCGCTCGATTTGCAGAGCCAGCACCCACTCGTTCACCTTGCGTTTCAAAGTCTGCTCGCGAGTTAGAAAGAGGTTCTTGGCAAGCTGCTGCGTCAGGGTCGAGCCGCCTTCGACTCTGTCGCTGGTCAGATTTTTCCAGGTGGCGCCGAGTATGCGAATCGGATCGATGCCCATGTGATCGTAAAAGCGCGTGTCCTCAACCGCGAGGATGGCGTTCTTCATCACGGGCGGAATCTCTTCGAACTTCAGCGGGATGCGTTTTTCGAGGGCGAACTCGCCGATGACCGTCGTGCCATCGTCCGCATAGACGCGCGTGACGACGCTCGGCCGGTAGGTCGCGAGCGCCGCGACTTCGCTCGCCGCCTGTGAATAGTTGAGCTGATACGCGGCGATGATGCCAGTCAATCCACCGGCGGCGAGCGCCAGGAGCATTACCGCCGGAAACCAGAACCGGCGCAGAATGTGTTTGCGCTCGCCCGGAGGCGCGCTATAAATCGCTTGCGGCGTGTATGATTTCAAACGCGAACCAGGATGTTTTGCTGACATAATTCCACCTTTAGAACAAAACCTTGCCTCAAGTCCGCGAACCGGGGCAACGTGGATACCCACAGTTCGATGGCCTTTGGAGGCCGCGAGCAAGTATAGATCAGGAAGGATTCAAGTTCGACTTTGGGGAGCCTGTCGATTGGTACTGGTTCAGTTTGACTCAATGCATTATCAGTCAATGTAACGCGCAGTGCAGGAGACGCCGTCCTTTAGCCGCCTTCAGGTGGCTTGCCCGCAGGTTCCTAGCCCAGCCGTTTTTACGGCTGGGATCAGATACGAACGAATCCAAAAGGCCGTTTCATAGACGGCCTTACCAGTGATTGCTAAAGCACCGCACTTGAAGCGCGCTAAAGCGCGCTGAGGAAGAGTTGTCCTATCTCACCCAGCGCTAAAAAGCGCTGGTCTAGTAACCCTGCGGGAAAGCCATCTAAAGATGGCTGATAGCGACGGATGCTATCTGTCTTCAAACTGAACCAGTACTCAACTCTTCTTCGTGTCCTTGCCCGACTGTGAATTGCTCGGATAGAATAGCAGGTTCTGCGTCATGCAAAATTCTTATCTGTGACAACGAACTTCAATTTCAAGCGTTATGGCAATTGACCGCATCACCGTCCGAGGGGCTCGCCAGCACAACCTCAGGAACATCAACGTTGATATTCCGCGCGACAAACTGACCGTCATCACCGGCCTTTCCGGCTCAGGCAAATCCTCGCTGGCGTTCGATACGATCTACGCGGAAGGCCAGCGCCGCTACGTGGAATCACTGTCAGCGTACGCCCGGCAGTTTCTCGATCAACTCGAGAAGCCCGACGTCGATTCCGTTGAAGGTTTGTCGCCGGCGATCTCGATCGAGCAAAAGACGGTCGCGCGCAGCCCGCGCTCGACCATCGGCACGGTCACCGAGATTTGCGATTACCTGCGCCTGCTGTTTTCGTCCATCGGCCAGCCGCACTGTTACCTGTGCGGCGCAGCGATCACCCGGCAAAGCGTCGAGCAAATTCTGCAAAGCGTGCTCGCGCTGCCTGAGGGTGAACGCGTCATGATCCTGGCGCCGATCGTTCGCGGCCGAAAGGGCGAATTCAAAAAAGAGCTGGCCAGGCTGGCTAAAGACGGATTTATTCGCGCCCGCATCGATGGCGAGTTGCGCTCGCTGGATGAAGAGATTCGTCTGGACAAGCGCCGCAATCACTCGATCGAAGCGGTCATCGATCGCTTACTGATCAAGTCGGGCATCAGCGCGCGTCTCGGGGAATCTTTGCGCACAGCTTTGAAACTGACCGGCGGAGCGGTCCTGGTTTCAGTGATCGACGGGGAAGAGAAGTTGTACTCGGAAAAGATGGCCTGCGTGAATTGCGGAATCAACGTGCCGCCGCTCGAGCCGCGCTCGTTCTCGTTCAACTCGGCTTACGGAGCCTGCCGCCAGTGCAACGGTCTCGGCGGCGTTTTGGAAATCGATCCGGGAAAACTGATTCCGAACCCGGGAGAGGTGCCCGACAAACTCGCTTTCATCGGGGCTGCCGACAAATCGGGATCCGCTTATCTGCGCAGTGCGCTGCTGGCGGTGATCCAACACTTCAAAGCTGATCCGAATACGCCGTTCGGCGAGTTGTCGAAAGAGGTCCGCGAATCATTCCTGCATGGATTGGCGGCGCAGCTGCGCTTTCGTCAGGGCTTGTATTCGTACAAGGGTTACTGGCAGGGCGCGCTGCCTTTGCTGCGCGACCGTTTGAATAATCCTCCCAGCGAGAAGGTCCGGGTGGCGCTGGAAGAGATGGTTTCGCCCGCCGTCTGTGGCGAATGCAAAGGCCGGCGTTTGCGCGCCGATTCCCTCGCCGTGCGCATCAACGACCGAGGCATTGCGGACTACACTTCGATGACGATCGAAGACGCCGTCAAAGCGTTCGACCGGGTCAAGCTCGACAAGCGCGAAGAAAAGATCGCCGGGCTGGTGTTGCGCGAGATCAAGGCCAGGCTTCGCTTTCTGGAAACAGTCGGGCTGGGTTATCTGACTTTGGATCGGCCGTCGGCGACTCTGTCCGGCGGCGAAGGCCAGCGCATTCGTCTGGCCACGCAGATCGGCTCGCAACTGCGCGGGGTTCTTTACGTGCTCGACGAGCCTTCGATCGGTTTGCATCCGCGCGACAATCGGCGTTTGCTCGATACGCTTTCGGCGCTCCGCGATCTCGGCAACACGGTGCTGGTTGTCGAACATGACGAAGAAACGATTCGCCGCGCGGATTACGTCGTCGACCTCGGCCCCGGCGCGGGCACGCACGGCGGCGCGGTCGTAGCATGGGGAACGCCGGAAGCCGTGGCTGCCAACCCCGATTCGATCACCGGCCTTTACATCCGGGGCGAGCTGAAAATTCCGGTGCCTGCGGACCGGCGTTCGCCCAACGGCAAAGCGATTACCATTCGCGGCGCGACCCACAACAATCTGGACGAGATCGACGTCGCATTTCCGCTGGGCCTCTTTACCGTCGTGACCGGCGTTTCCGGTTCTGGCAAGTCGACGCTGGTGGCCGACATTCTTTACCGCGCTCTGGCGAAGAATCTCTACGGTTCGCTCGCCGAACCCGGCGCGCACGCATCGATCGAAGGGCTTGAGCACATCGACAAAGTGATCGAGATCGATCAGTCACCGATCGGGCGTACGCCGCGATCGAACCCGGCGACTTACACGGGTCTGTTCACCCCGATTCGCGAGCTGTACGCGATGCTGCCAGAGTCGCGCGAGCGCGGATACAAGCCCGGCCGCTTCTCGTTCAATGTTAAAGGCGGCCGCTGCGAAGCTTGCGAAGGCGAAGGCATGAAACGCATCGAGATGAATTTTCTTCCCGACGTTTACGTGCTCTGCGACGTTTGTCGCGCCGCGCGTTACAATCGCGAGACGCTCTCGGTTAAGTACAAAGGCAAGTCAATTGCCGAACTCCTGGATACCACCGTCGAAGAAGCTCTGCCGCTGCTCGAAAACATTCCGCAGATTAAGCCGAAGCTGCAAACGCTCTTGGATGTCGGGCTTGGCTACATCAAGCTTGGGCAATCGGCCACGACGCTTTCCGGCGGCGAAGCGCAGCGTATCAAGCTGGCGAAAGAACTTTCGAAACGCGCGACGGGCAGGACGATCTATATCCTTGACGAGCCGACCACCGGGCTGCACTTTGCCGACGTCCACAAACTGCTCGACGTGCTTCAGCGTCTGGTCAGCGTCGGAAACACGGTGATTGTAATCGAGCACAACCTGGATGTTATCAAGAGCGCTGACTACATCATCGATCTCGGCCCCGAAGGCGGCGCACACGGCGGCCGGGTGGTGGCCAGCGGCACGCCGGAAGAAGTTGCGGCCGTGCGGCGCTCTCATACCGGCCACGTGCTCAAGCATTTGCTGAACGGAAACGGGAAGCGCAACGGAGCGCGCCCGCGCAAGGATCAAAAAGATCGCTGATAACTCGTGCTATACTCGCATCTATGGAATCGTCACTCGACGAGATTAGATTAGACAAGACCGCATTCGAGGTTTTCTCTTCCTTCGAGGAAGCCGAAGCTGCCGATCGCGCATACTGGCACTCGCGCACTCCAGAGGAGAGATTGCTGGCAGTTGAACTCATGCGACAAAGCGCCTATGGCTACGATCCGGCTACCGCCAGACTTCAAAGAGTTCTTGAGATTGCTCAACTCGAACGCAGTTGAGTATCTGCTGATCGGCGGCTATGCGGTCGGTTATTACGGCTATCCGCGTCCTACTGGGGATATGGACGTTTGGATCGCCACAACCGCCGACAATGCGCGGAGAGTTGTTGATGCCTTGCGCGAGTTTGGCTTCGATTGTCCAGTCGAGAATCTTCTTAGAGAGAATGAGGTTATCCGGATGGGTGTGCCACCATTCCGGCTTGAGATATTGACAACGATTAGTGGCGTGGACTTTTCGGCATGTTACGCAAGGCGACTCCAAGTGCTGCTCGACGACGTTCAAGTCAGTCTAATCAGTTTGTCTGATTTGAAAGTTAACAAGAGGGCTAGCGGGAGGTCGAAGGACGTTGCCGATCTCGAGAACCTTCCCTGAAACGGTAAATTTACGAATCGTGACAGATCGCATCTCAGCAATCGTCGCCGACAGTCTTGAGACGAAGCGACGCTTTTTCGAAGTGCACGCTGATGAAGTTCAGCGCGCCGCCGAGATGATCGCTGCTGCTTTCACGGCTGGCGGCAGACTGCTTCTGTTTGGCAACGGCGGCTCTGCGGCGGACGCACAGCATATCGCCGGCGAACTCGTTAATCGATTCCTGCTGAAACGGCGCGCGCTGCCGGCGATCGCCTTAACGACGGACGGCGGCGTGCTAACGTGCATCGCTAACGACACGGGATTCGAAAACGTCTTCGCGCGACAGATCGAGGCGCTGGGGGCGAAGGGCGATGTTTGTCTGGCGATTTCAACCTCAGGAACTTCGCCGAACATTGTTGCGGCTTGCGAGCAGGCGCGGAAGCAGGGAATCGGGGTGATTGGCTTGCTCGGCCGCGACGGCGGCAGCGTGAAATCGCTTTGCGATCTGGCGCTGATCGTCGAAAGCGACGACACACAACGCATCCAGGAAGCGCACAACTTGATCGGACATATCCTGTGCGAATTGATCGAAGCCAAGATATTTCCGGAATAGAACCGCTCGCGCGGCAGCGGTGTCAGAAGCCCACGCGTCAGCAAGGGCCAGAAACATTGGGCGCTATGCGCGCTAAGCGGGCAAGGATGCCCGCGCTCCAACCATGTCGATCTACGAAGACCTTCCGCCGCTTAGCCTTGATGGAGTCAGCACCTACCCGCTCGCTTCGCGGCCGAGCAAAGTAACGGTCGACGATTTTGCGGCGCCGGTGACGAAAGATTCATCACTGAGCGATTATCTCGACTCGCTCCCGAATATTCTGGCAGTTCAGAGCCTGCGCGATCTCGCGGCGCGCATGCGGCGCGCGCACGCGGCGCGCAAGCCGATCATCTGGGGCCTGGGCGGCCATGTGGTCAAGACCGGCCTCGCGCCGGTCATCCTCGACCTGATGCGCCGCGGGTTCGTCACCGCCATCGCCGGAAACGGCTCAGTGCTCGTCCACGACGCGGAGATAGCGATGGTCGGATCAACCTCCGAAGACGTTGATGCCACGTTGGGCGCGGGCGCGTTTGGTGGTGCGGAAGAAACGGGAAGACTCTTGAATGGCGCAGCGCGCGAGGGTGCGCGCGAAGGATTGGGTTTGGGCGAAGTGCTGGGCCGCGCGTTGCTGGCGCTGAAACCGAGACACGAGAATCTTTCCCTGCTCTGTGCCGCCTACAAAGCGCGGGTACCGTTCACGGCGCATGTGACCATTGGCGGCGACATCGCGCACTTTCACAAGACTGTCGATGGCGCGGCGCTGGGTGCTACGTCGCACACCGATTTTCGCTTGCTCGCTGAGATTGTGAGGCGAATGGATGGCGGCGGCGTCTATCTCAACATCGGTTCAGCCGTGACCATGCCGGAAGTTTTTCTCAAGTGCGTGACGCTGGTCCGCAATCTCGGTCATTCGTTGAACGACCTTACGACGGCAAACTTTGATTTCATCCAGTCGTATCGGCCGCTGACGAATGTCGTTCATCGCCCCAACGCGGACGGCGCGGGTCGCGGCTTTGCCATCACCGGCCATCATGAATTGACAATTCCGCTGCTGGCGGCTGAACTCATCTGCGGATCAAGATCAGCGCCGCCTCGCTGATTAATTTAAGTCCGGCCAGGACCAACACGACCGAAAGCCATCGCCTGATGCCTGCGACCGGCAACACTCGCGTCCCCAACTCAGTTCCAACCCATCCGCCGATCAGGGCAGCGGGCGCCCAGTACGTTATGTCATTGGAAACGAAAGACACCGCCGACACATGACCGAGCAAACCGGCGACTGAGTTGACCAGAATGAATGCGGCCGCCACGCCCGAAGTCTCTTTCGTCGTCGTCCAATGCATCAGCAGTAACACCGGACTGAGAAAGATGCCGCCGCCGACGCCGGTCAAGCCCGAGAGCAAACCAAGCACCGCGCCTAAACACAACGCGATCCAGATCGGGACCACCGTGGCGTCTTCGTTCTCGGCGGCCACTCTGGCGCTGAAAAACAGTCGCACCGCGCTGTACAGGAGCACGACGCCGACAATTGATTTGTAAATTAAGTCGGGCAAAGCAAGACTGCCCCCGATGAACGACGCTGGAATTGAAGCCACTGCCAAAGGCCAGAAGGTGCGCCAGGAAAAAAATCCGGCGCGATAAAAACGAATGCTCCCGATGAGGGCGACGATAATATTCAGCGTCAGGGCCGTCGGCTTCATCACGATTGGGGCCACGCCAAAGAGAGCCATGGCCGCGAGATAGCCGGAGGCGCCCGCGTGCCCAACCGTCGAATAAAGCAGGGCCACGACGAAAATGAGGGCCGCTATCGCCAGCGCGATTATGGTGCCAGTGTCCAAAGTCGATTAACCGCAACGCGGGATTAGAAGAAACGCGGCGATGAAAACATAGCGCAGACCGTAAAGTCCAGTCTGCGCCGTCGCTTTTGCCTGGCGTCACCGCGAGTTGAAATCCACAACTCAATCGTTCATATTTCAATCAGGGAGAATTAGCTTTCGATCAAGAGAGATGGACAAGATCAAGACGGAATATTTCCGACGGCTCTTGTTGGCTGAGTTGCGTCGTCACGCGCGCCTGATAGGCGACGATCAGGCGGCGGCCATCGACGCCGCGGATGATGGCGCGAAGGAAAGCGCCGACTTGTCTTTACGAGATGTGATTGAAGAGCTCGCTTTGAAACTCGGCGAGCGGGAATCGCAGATGGTGGCGGACATCGATCAGGCTTTGATGCGGCTGGACGAAGGAAGCTATGGACTGTGCGTGCGCTGCGGCAAAACGATTGACGAACGCCGGCTTGAGGCCGTTCCCACAGCTCGTTATGACGCTGCCTGCCAGGCCGCAATCGAACAGGCGAATGGCAAGAACGAGCGGCCGACAATCTAATTCGGCTTTTGAAAAAAGAAAGTTTAGCCCGCTAAGCGCTGCCGTTAGCCATCGCCTTTCGATAATCCTCGCCCTCGATCACCACAGTCTTGCACATCTCGTAGAGTCTTGAGCGCAGCGCCGTGCCAATGCGATCCTCGAGGATCTCGCCGATATCTTTTTCGTTCTTGCGCGTGTCGAGATAATTGGTCGTGAAGATCGTCAGCCGCTTGTCATTGTAGCGGGTGTTGATTATCTGCATCATCGTGTCGCGCACCCAGTCGGTTGGCTTTGACGCGCCCAGTTCATCGAGCACCAGGACCTCAGCGTCGAAAACCGGCTGAAGCACTTTCAATTCTGAAGTCTGCGAAACAGGATTGTAGGAGTCCTGGATTTGTCGCAGCAAAGCTCCGAACTGATAGAACAAGCCGTGCACCTGATAGCGCTCAATGAGCTCGCGGAGAATCGCCACCGCGAGGTGGGTCTTGCCGACTCCCACCGCACCGATGAAGACTAAACCGCGGCCATCAATCACCGGATAGTCGTCAAGTATCCGCTGAGCTTCGGCTTTGGCGATCCATTTTGAAGTCTCAGAGTCGGCAGCTTTGTAATCCTGCAACGTGCAATGTTGATATCGCGGCGGAATATGCGCTGAGCGAAACAGACGCTGACGCTGATCCATAGTCTGGCAGCGGCAGCGCCGCGCGCCGACTTCGGGCACGACCTCCATGCCGGTCCCAAAACAATGTGGACAGTCAGGGTCCTGAACCTGCGTCGAGCCTTCCGTTTCCGGACGTTCGTCGGACGCAGGGGCCGTTCCGTCGGCCGCGCCCGTTACGATTCTCAAACGCTTACTCTTTGACTTCTCTGATGGCATCGTCAGAAAACTATTTGGCGAAATCCTTCAACTAGTGTTTATCCGTTAGAGCGTGCGCTGATTATAGCATCGCCACGGCCAGACTGCCTGAAGTCGAGCATTTATTTCTCTGGCGCGCAGATTTCAAGGTCGAAAGGCCGAAGGGGAGTTGCGGTTCTCTCGCGGAAGCAAGGTAGTGGGTCAGTTTGGTTGTGGCACGCGCCATCTTGCGGGTGGTTCGCGGACGGGACGCCCGTGCCACCCTTTTCAAACTGACCCATTACAGAAGCAATGCCAACTTGCATTTTTATTGAGGGCTGGGTAAACAATGCTCTAACCAATAATTGGATAGTTATGAACTTCATTCAACGATTACTGAGCAAATTTGGTTTGGCTAACGCTCACGCCGATCGGCACCCGATCCGGATTTTCCTGCTGGAAGACGACGAGCGGCGTTGCGAATGGTTTGCCAAACGCTTCAAGGGCGATGAGCTTGATGTCGCCTGCGACGTCGAGCAGGCGAAGGAACTATTGCAGACGCGAACATATGATTCGATCTTTCTCGATCACGACCTGATGCCCGAACACTACGGCGCGACCGAGTCCGACGATGAGCGCACGGGCTATGCGATTGCGGCGTTTCTCGCTTCGCGTCCTGACCTTCAGCGGGCGGCAACTATCATGGTGCACAGCTTTAATGCCGACGGCGCGATGCGCATGGTCGAAGAACTTCGCGGCGCCGGTCGACATGCCGAGTACATTCCATTTCATTTCCTGGAAGATCGAATTCGAAATTTCTGGCCGCGGTGAAAGGCAAAAGAGCGAAGGGCAAAGAGCGAAGAGAGCTTTTACTCCCTTTGCCCTCTGCTCCTTGCTCGTTTGGTGGCCAGGGACGGAATCGAACCGCCGACGCCGGCCTTTTCAGGGCCGCTTACCGAATCGCCGAAGTGGTTTGAAATCAATGGACGTCACTAAGCCTGAAGCGCTTATGGCATAAGCGATTTGGGATGTTTTGTGTGTTCGGGGCCGTTCCAGGGTCTTCGATGTTCGCGTATTGTTCGCGCCTGCCGAGTCTCTGTATCGCACGCCCTCGTCGATCAATCGGCCTGAATGAGTCTTCCTGTGCGTAGGGTAGTGCTGCTGACCAGTTCGCGAGAAGCCGGACCCCGTCGCGCATCGGAATCATTACTTCGTGTTTGGTGTAGTGACTCTTGATGTAATCGGCGAGTTCGCGTTGTTGCGGAGTCAGTGGCCCCTGCGCGGACACGGCAAAGGCCATGACAAAGAGCAGGACTGCGCGCGATTGATGATTACCTTGGCGGCACGCCCATTCGCTTCAGGAGATCTGGGAAGCGGGGGTCGCTGCGTAGATTGTCCCAGGCCGACTCGTCCCGGTAAAAAGCGCCAATTGAGCCGGCGGCCAGACCTCGTTCAAGCCATACGAACGCCTGGTCCTTATCTCCCATGACGGAATAGATTTTTGCGATCCAATGGGCCTGTCTAAGATCATTTCCGGAAATCTTCTCCAAGTCTTTAATGATCGCGAGGGCTTCTGCTTTCTTCCCCTGGGCTGCATAAACCACCCCGGTGCTATAGATCAAAATAGGATTGTTTTTTTCGTTCGCGCTTAGCTTTTTCCAACTTTGCCAGGGCCTCCTGATAAAGTCCCTGCCGGATGTAAATCCCTATCTCGTTGGTAGAAGTGAATGCCGGAGCAATTTCGTTGACCTGTCTGAGCGTCTGCAGCGCGCTAACATAAAACACCCGAGGAAGTGAACGCGGATTGGCGGTTGAAGCGGTGAGAGGAAACTAACTTCGGACTAGCAGATAGGAAGGGAAGATTAAACGATGACCAGGAGATCGTTTGGTGTAGCAGGAATCATGCTGTCGCTGGGCTTGCTGCTTTTCTTTGCGGCCCTGCTCCGCGATGTGCAGGGCCGCAGGCGAGGGCCCAACCCCGCGCCACAAAAACCAAAGGTAACTTCTGTTCAGGACGAAGAGATCGCTGCCGGCCCAGTCACTCCTGGCAATCTCAAGTTCGGGCGCGTGATCTCGAACGTTGACTACTGTGGCGGCGCCGAAGGGCGGCAGATGGACATCTATTTCCCGCTCAAAACAGCGAGCAAACCTGCGCCGGTCCTGCTGTACGTGCACGGGGGCGGTTGGCGAAATGGCGACAAGAGCAGCGGGGGAGCAGCGCAGATCCAGGAAGTCATATCGCGCGGCGTCGTGGTCGCCGCAGTTAACTATCGCCTGTTCTACAAAGATTCGCAGGGTGAATTGCACAACACCTTCCTTGTAATGATCGATGACTTGAAGTGCGCGGTCCGTTACCTTCGAGCGCATGCCGCGCAATACAACCTCAACCCGAAACGCTTTGGCGCGTGGGGATGGAGCGCCGGCGGCCACCTGGTTTCACTGCTCGGCACGAGCAACGACACTGATTTCGCGCCGAGCCATCCACTCGCCCAGTCCGCGCGGATTCAGGCGGTGGTCGATATGTACGGGCCTGAAGATTTGCGAGCTCCCGGCTATTGTCACCGGGAATTCTGCAAAGAGATCTTCAATGATGACGAAAATATCATCAGACAAGCAGGCCCGGTCAACTATGTATCGAACGACGATCCACCATTCCTAATCATTCAGGGCGACAAAGACACCCTGGTGCCGCCCAGTCAATCGCAGGAGTTCTTTCAGAAGTTGCAGGCTGCGGGCGTTATGGCGCAACTGGTGATGGTCGCCAACGCCGCCCACATGCTCAAGCCCACTCCGCAGGGCGCGCAGACTAATCCGTCGAATCAGCAAATCACCCGGATGGTCGCGGACTTTTTCGACCAACGTCTGAATCACTAAAACACTTTCGAGGTCCAGCAAAGCGGACGCATTCTAAAGGAGGTCAAGAGAACATGCCGAACACACACTCGACCGATACAACAACCAGGTTGAGTCCGAACCACTTTGTGAGCCCGAAAAAGGCAGTCACGGTGAGGGTTCATTTATCAACTCTATTGGCGATCGCCACGTTAGTAATCTCCGCGCAGAGTATCGCAGCGCAGACCACCATGAATTGGACGGTGGACGGAGAGCAGCGTAAGGCGCTGGTCTATGCGCCGGCTTCTACGACCAGCAACATAAAGCATCCACTCGTCTTTGGCTTTCATGGACATGGCGGAACGATGCAGGGCGCATCGCAGTTGATGCATATTCAGACCCTCTGGCCGGCCGCCATCGTCGTGTATCCGCAGGGTGTCAACCGACCAAGTCCGGTTGATCCCAACGGAAACCATCCCGGATGGCAGGTCGAGGCCAACCAGGCGAATGGGAATGTTGGGAACAAGGATCTGGACTATTTCGACGCCATGTTGGCAACCATGCACCAGAAATTCAATGTCGACGATGAGCGTGTCTACGCGACCGGCTTTTCCAACGGCGCTATCTTCAGCTATCTACTCTGGGCCGAACGAGGCAAAGTACTCGCCGCTATCGGCGAGTGTGCCGGGCGGCTCTGGGACACGGAGCACCTAACTCAACCACGCGCCTTCCTGGCTGTTGCCGGCACAGCCGATACGACCGATCCGTTCAACCTCCAAAAAGATTCAATTGAAAAAGCACAGCAAGCAGATAACGCTCCCGACCCGGGTCAGCAATGTCCCGTGCCAGGTGGTTCGCTGCCCGGCACGAAGTGCACCTTTTATCCGTCGACAACGCAAACGCCGGTCAAAACCATAATTCACCCGGAGGGTCACCTGTACCGGTCCTGGGTACCGGTGGAGATCGTAAAGTTCTTCAAGGCGCATAAGCATCCATAGCCGAACGACGCGTAGCTTCTCTGCGAGTAATTCAGAGGCAAGACCATGAAACGAGACTCACTGAAATTTTCAATGTTGGCATTACCGCTCTTCCGGCTAATCGCCGTTATCGGCTTGATACTGCCGCTTCCTGCGACCATGGAGAGTGAACGGCACAACGGTGCCCGCCCGGCCCCGACTCCGCCCGAGCCGTTGCCGCCGCAAAACTCGAACCGGCCTTCATATTCGCAGCGCAGACATACTCCGTCGCGCCCAGCCAGTCGGAGGATTGTGTCGGGGTTCGTTAAAGGATGGAGTCAGGTTGCGCGGACTCCTTCACACCAGACATCATATAGAACGCCGATAGCGACCACTATCTTTGCATTAAGATTCTCTTGTCTGATTTTGACCGACAAACCGTCGGGACTCGTCCCTAACGTATTCAATCAGTGGTGGAAGAGAGAGCTTCAATAGCGGGATGGCTGACAGGCGGGCGCGTTGAAAAAACCGAGGTGGCCTCGGCTCTATTACTCTACCAATCCATTCTGGATCGCGTAGCGAGTTAGTTCCGCATTAGTCTTCATCTCCATCTTCTCCAGAATCCGCATGCGGTAAGTGCTAACAGTGCCTACGCTCAGAGAGAGTATTTGTGCAATCTCACTAACCGTCTTACCCGAAGCGATCAGACGCATCACTTCAAATTCACGATCGGAAAGCAGCTCATGGGGAGGGCCGTCTGTGCCTCTTCTAAGATCAACTACAAGCTCTTCTGCTAGAGCCGGGCTGACATACGTTCCGCCCCCAATGACTTTATTAATAGCACCGATCAATTCTGATCGAGGGATGTCTTTCGTAATATAGCCGCTGGCACCAGCTTTGAATGCCCGTCGAGCAAATAGTTCCTCTGAGTGCATGCTGAGGATCAAAACAGGCAGGCGCGGTCGAATCTGCTTCAACTCTTTCAAGACTTCTAGTCCGTCTCTGCCACCCAGAGAAAGGTCGAGCACCGCCACATCCCATTCCCGTTCTAGAACCAGGTGGAGCGCATCCTGCGGCGTGCTCGCTTCCCCGAAGACAACCTCACCGCTGGGTTGCTTGTCGAAGATTCTCTTCACACCGGACCGGACGACTTCATGGTCGTCTATTAACAGGATTCGCTTCATCGCGGCTGTCTCCAAATCATCGCCCGCGTGACCAGCTTAACGGTCTGTTTGGGAAACAGATCCGACGCGTTGGCTGGTGGAAAGTGGGATTCGAATAGTGACCTCGGTCCCTTTGCCCTCGGTGCTTTCGATCTTAATCTCCCCGCTCACAAGATGCGCGCGCTCTCGCATGCCGAGCAGGCCCAGAGACTGCGGACCCGACTTCTCGCTCTCGGAGATCCCTCGACCATTGTCTTTTATCGACATCAAGAATTGACCGGATTCCTCCCTGGCCATAATCGCCACCTTCGTGGCTTTGGCATGACGCAAAATATTCGTAAGAGCTTCTTGAAGAATGCGGAAGATCGCAGTCGATTGCTCATTGCTCAAATCGATTTTATTCAGGGGGCGCTCTAACTTGACGGCAATTCCGGTTCGACTTTCAAACTGTAGCGCCTGCCATTCAATCGCTTCCGCTAATCCGAGTTCCAGAGCCATTGGCCTCAACTCCGAAGCGAGGCGTTTGACCGTATCGAGAGTAGTCCCAGATAGCTTAATCATCGCATCGATCTTTGTTTGCAAGGCCACGACTTGCGAAGAATCCATAGGCTCAGAAACGATTTCACGAATCTCTTCCAGATCCCACTTCCAGCTTGTCAGAGCCCCGCCAAGTTCGTCGTGAATCTCACGGGCGATGCGTTTGCTCTCTTCTTCTCTCGCGGACTGAACGCTCGCCGACAGCGCGCGCAACTGTTCGCTTGTGGCCTTGAGTTGTTCCTCGGCTTGCTTGCGCGCGGTGATGTCCAGGTTCGTTCCGTATGTGCGGATGGCTTGACCCAACTCGTCGCGAACGACGGTCGCGCGCCCGAAGAGCACGTGGACGTTGCCATCGGGCCACACAACGCGATACTCAATGTCTCGCGGGCCCCCTTCGGCGAGAAGCTGCGCGTGTCGCCGCATCACAAATTCGCGGTCGTCGGGATGTGTGGCTTGAGTGTAATCCTCGAACGACGCACCCTTGCTACGGTCGTCGCCGAAAAAGAGGTGCAGGTTCTCGTCCGTGTTGAAGATTTCGCCTGTTACCAGATCGTGTTCCCAACTACCGGTATGACCAAGGGATTCGGCCTCCCGCAGAACCCTCTCGCTCTTTCGAAGTGCTTCCTCCGCCTGCTTGCGCTCGGTAATATCTGCAGCGATCCCCGCTACGCGAACAACTGCGCCATTCTCATCGTGCACCGGAAAGCCGCGAGCGTGCACCCACCGCGTGGAGCCGTCCGGGCGAATGACCCGATAGACCATGTTTGGCGCTGATTGTAATTCGTGATCATCCAGAACTTCGACGACGCGCTCCCTGTCCTCTGGATGAATTGCGTCCATCCACGACCGGGGTGACGCATAGAGGCTGTTGCAGCTGCGGCCCCACAGCTTCTCGTAGGCCGGACTAACATAAAAGATTGTAGTGTGCTTTAAATCAGTCAGCCAAAAAACTTCATCGATGTTTTCGGCGAGCTCGCGAAAACGTTCCTCGCTTTCACGCAATGCCTCCTCGGCCTCGATGCGTTCGGTGATATCCACACCGGCTCCGCCCACCAGCGCGACGGCGCCGGTCTTGTCGAAGATGGGGAATTTACTCCCCGCCATATAGCGCTGTTTCCCTTCCTGCTGAAAATGCTCAACCGTTTGGAGCGGCCTTTTCGTGGCAATCACCTGTTTATCGTTCGCTCGATACTCGGCTGCGAGATCAGCCGGCCAAATCTGGGCATCCGTTTTTCCGAGGGACTCATATCCGGGCAAACCTCTGACCATCTCATTGACGTACACATAGCGACCTTGGAGGTCCTTCATCCATGCATAGCCGGGCAGATTGCCCATGAACGCCGCGAAGCGTTCCTCGCTTTGCCGCACCGCCCGCTCGGCCTCCTTTCGCTCTTCAATTTCGGCTCTAAGCCGCGCAGTTGTCGCTTCGAGTTTCTTGGTTCGCTCAATGACCTTTTTTTCCAACTCAGCATTGAGTCGCTCTATTTCAGCCTTCGCTTGTATCAGCTCCGGGGTTTCCACGATGTCCCAGCCCCCACGTCGCCTTGCTATTGCAAACTGGTGGTTGCGCGCCACATCCAGCAGGAAATCAGCTCTGCTCGAACCGATCGGGTAAGTGCATGAGGCGATGATGCGTTCGTGGGGAAATAATTGGTCGACTTCTGCTTCAAATTTGCGCAGCGCTTTCGCATTGCTTGTTTCGAGCCAGGCCGGACTTCCGTTAACTCTCATTCCCGCATAGCCTCTGGACAGCGCTTCATTAACTTTCTGTTTGAATTGATTGGCGACCCTACGAGAATCGAATGATCCTCCATCGAGAAACCAATCATGGCCGGCAACTTCAATGCTTTTCTCGGTTATATGCCGGTCGAGGTCGGGAAGAACTGCTTGCAATGCATTGCTTGCTTCTTGCATCGTCAGCAGTTCGGAATTCGAGACTATCCAAAGGCAGAACTCATGGTTTTCCAACCCAGTCTTGAAATATGGGATCAAGATGTCCAGCAGATCCTGTTTCGTCTCGTAGAAGCAACAGAAGTGGGTGCCCCAGGGCATGTCACCGACGACGCTGATTCCGGTGTCCCTGAGTTCTGACGCCATGGATCCGCCTCCGGATAGGAACGACTCGTTTGGAGCGCTGATTTTACGAGGTCACTTCAGCGACATTCTGGAGTGAAACCGGCAAAATGGCTCGCGCTTGGTTTGGTGTGATTCTAACACTCTGCAGAGCATTTGTTCCAAAGACATTCGTGTCCGCGGCTTACTCCGAAGTCCGGCCATTCAGCTGCCCATGAGGTGGTGCCCGTATTTGGCGCCATTCGGAAGCGTGGACGAGAAATTCTTCGACCTTCACTTCAACGCGAATGTGAAAGGATCTTTCAAGCTATTCCTGCTTTAGAGCGCCGCCCTGTCTGAACCATCGCGAAAGCCAGTTAATCATTCCCATTAATCGAAGTAGCATTCGTAACGCTCGCGTAGAACGATCTGAGCAGCTGTTCGATAAACTTCCGCCAGGCGTTCGTTGTTGGGAACGGATTTCTCTTGAGTTTTCATCGGAATCAGCATTCGCAGAATTGCATACGAAGATTGCGCTTAGCGCATTGTCGTGTTACTTTACCGACCGACCGACCGACCGTCCGGTAGCTTTACGTTCGAAGTGCACGAAGGGTCAGATCGCGCAGCGAAAATCGCTTCCCTTACCCATCATGTCAACGAAAAGCGAGACTGGTAAATACCACAGCGAAGGTCGGCAGTGCCTTCGCCAAAGCTGCTGGCGCAGATTTCCATCCGGGACGCAGGCGGCCTCGCAATGTTGCGAGTCAATTGTAAACTTGAAATCACGACAGAGGAGGGTCCGTTTCTCTGCCGCTAACTGGGGTTCGAGTCATTGACTTCGGGCGTTTCATTGCCGCGCCCTATTGTGCCATGTTGCTTGCCGATTTTGGCGCGGATGTGATTCGTGTCGAACGTAGTGAAGGCGGCGAGGACCGTTATGTCGGACCCATAACGCAAAGCGGTGAAGGCGGACTTTATCTTAATCTGAATCGCAACAAAAGGGGCGTCACGCTCGATCTGGCGCATCCTGATGGAGCGGAGATCGGAGATCGAGTCATTTTCGAAAAATGAAGGCCATATAGTTCCAAAACACTTCAACGAGAGGTTAGAACAATGAAGAGAAGCATCTTTGTCCTTGCTACACCCGTCGTCCTGCTATTCGCCTGCCTATTCGCGATGACAACCAGCAGCGCGGAAGACACGGGTAAGGTGGTTGACAATAACGTAACCTTCACGAAGGATGTGGCGCCGATCTTCTACAAGAATTGCACCGCATGTCATCGCCCCGGCGAGGTGGCGCCGATGTCTCTACTGACGTACAAGGATGCCCGGCCGTGGGCCAAGGCCATTCGCGAAAAGGTCGTCGAGAAACAGATGCCGCCCTGGCACGCCGACCCCCGGCATGGCGAATGGCTGAATGACCGCCGGATCGGCCAGGAGACAATTGATACGATCGTGAAATGGGTGGATGGTGGCGCCAGGGAAGGCGACCCGAAAGACCTTCCACCCGCGCCGGAATATGCTGAAGGCTGGCGTATCGGCAAGCCGGATCAAACGTTCTCAATTCCCGAGCAGGCAGTGCCGGCCGATGGCGTTGTTAGTTATCAGTACCTAACAGTGCCGACTAACTTCAAAGAGGATCGCTGGATCACGGCCGCTGAAATTCGCAGCACGGGCCACGACGTGGTTCATCACGTGATTGTGTTCGTACAGGAACCCGGCGCCACCAGGGCGGAAGGCCGTTTGCTCGTAGGCTTCGCGCCAGGCGAACAGCCGTTAATGTTTGCGCCAGGCTTTGCCAAAAAGGTGCCGGCTGGATCCAATCTTGTGTTTCAGGTGCACTACACGCCGAATGGCACCGCCGCCAGAAACATCAGCACAGTGGGCTTGATCTATGCGAAAACTCCCGTCAAATACGCAGTCGTAACACGGCCGGTTCTCGAAACCAGATTTGTCATTCCGGCCGGCGATTCTAACTATGAAGTGAGATCCGCCTATACGTTCAGCGAACCGGCACACCTCTACAGTTTCATGCCGCACATGCACCTCCGCGGGAAGGATTTTGTGTACCGTGCGGTCTTCCCCGATGGCACTTCGAAGATCCTGCTGTCAGTGCCCAACTACGACTTCAGCTGGCAAACTTATTATGTGACCAAAGAGCCGGTCGCGGTGCCCAAGGGGACAAGAATTGAGTGCGTCGCGCACTATGACAACTCGACCAACAACAAATATAACCCTGACCCGACGAAAGCAGTGCGTTGGGGCGACCAGACCTGGGAAGAGATGATGATTGGCTGGATGAGTTTCGTCTATGATAACCCGTCGCCGGCGAAACCCGCCGGAAGTAAATCAGGTCAGTGAAATGCTCGCCGGGGCAACAGGTGTTTAGAGTACAAGCTTTAGCTTGCTGCTTGCGTTAGGAGCAACCTGAAGGTTGTACTCTAAACACCTGTAGCCAACAGGCTCGGGTCGCTCGCCGCTGCTTTTGCGGTAAAGCCAGATTGATGCGCAGATCATCTATCATTTTTCGCGCAAGAATCCGGTGCTCCGTGTCGAGACAAGCTTCTTTGCTCACGCTGCTGCTCTTCTCCTGTGTGGCGATCTTAATCTCTCCGCGCCGCAGCGACTCGCACGATCCGATAACCACGAAGGTCATGTTCAATAAAGAAATCGTGCGCATCTTTCAGCGGCATTGCCTCGCTTGTCACAACTCAGGGACTATCAGCAACATTTCGTTGGCAACCTATGCGCAGGCCCGCCCCTGGGCAAAAGCCTTCAAAGAAGAAGTGCTGGAGAAGCGCATGCCGCCGTATCAGGCGGTGAAAGGCTTCGGCCAATTCCACGATGACTACTCACTGACGCAGCGGGAGATTGATCAAATCGTCTCGTGGGTCGAAGGCGGAGCGCCGAAAGGTGATGACCAAGACCTGCCACAGTCTCTGACGATGGGTGGCTGGTTACTTGGTCAACCCGATCTTGTTTTGGAGCCTAAGAGAGAAGTAAACATTTCATCCGGCGAAGGTGACGAATATCGCTGCATTACGCTGGGAACTAATCTGAAAGAAGACCGTTGGGTGACGGCCGTGGACTTTCATCCCGGTCATGGCGCAGCCGTGCATTGCGCTTCGTTTGGAATCGACCTATCACAAGTGCGGGACCCGAGCGATCACTCACTGGATTGCGCGGTTGCCGATAGTCTTGGCACGTGGATGCCAGGTCAAGCTGTTAGTCGCTTACCGAAAAATGTGGCCCGCTTGCTACCGGCCGGGGCGCGCATTGTGATGCGAATTCACTATCACAAAACCAAAGAGGCAGTGAGCGACCAAAGTTCTCTCGGTCTATACTTCGCGAGAGATCAGGCAACGAAACCTTTGCGCACCATTGCGCTCGCCGCGCCTGAAACAGACATACCTGCCGGAGCAGAGCGTTACCGTGTCAAAGTCACATACACAATGCCGGAGGCCGCCGAAGCAATCGCGATTCGCCCTTTACTCTTTCCTTTCGCTAAATCGGTTGAGGCAACTGCCTACCGGCCTGACGGCACGACTGAGGTTTTGATCTGGGCCAGGGCCTACCGCTACGATTGGCAACCGGACTATACCTTTAAGAAGCCGGTCACACTGCCGAAGGGTACGCGCATCGAGGTAATAGCGTATCTCGATAACTCGGACAATAATCAAAATAATCCAAACAACCCGGCGCGTGCTGTTCGCTTCGCGTCGGCCTTATGCGAGTTATCACTCACCAACGTCAGGGAAAAGACCTAGCAGGATGCTGAAAGAGTCTTTACCGATAGCGAGAGCGCAAAATTTGGAGTGCGCCGACAACGGCGGCGCTTTGGATTACTTCGCATTTCGGCATCTGCGAATCCAAAGCGGCGTCGCGCTGCGCTTGCCGCCGCACTCGAAATGAATAGCCAAAACCACACCGGAGGAAACTATATGAAAGAGTCACTGAGTCTGATCAAACTGCTGGCCATGGTCGGCGCCGTGGTGATGTTTGCAGGAACGGCGAGCGCCCAGGAACAACCCTTCCGGTTCGCGGGCACGACCTGCCCCGCGACTCCTTATCTACACTGTCCCGACAGCGAGTGCTCAGGGGCCACGGTGGTCAATCAAGGAAACGTGGTGGAGATGAAGACGCGCCGCACTTACTTCCTCGATTATCCGTGCGACCTGAAGAAAGGCGAGAAAGTCACCTTCATCGTGAGTCTGCACGGCTTCGGCTCGTACGGGAACTGGCAGCGCAATTATTTCCCGATCATGGACTACAAGGACAAATACCGCCTGGTTATCGCCACCCCAAACGCACCGACGCGGTCGTGGTCGGAGGCGGACGACGAGTACCTGCAGAACATCGTCAACTTCGTCATCGAGCAACTCGGCAAAGAGAACATCAAGGCTTTCTGGCTGGTCGGGCACTCGCAAGGCGGCATGACCTCCAACCGGATCGTCCGCACGGACTTCTTTAAGGACAAGGTTGATGGCTGGCTCAGTCTGTCCGGCGGACGCCTGGGCGGGAACCCTGGTCGCTCGGCGACTTTCGCTCCCTCGGGTGTCCCCGGCGCTGCTCCGGCTGGCGCACCCGGCGGCGGTGGCGGCACGCCGGCCCCTGGTTTCGCTGCGGCTGCCGCAGCATTGCGCGAGCCTCCGGTCGCCGACTTCTCGTTCATCTACGAGACGGGCCAGCGCGAGATGGATGAGAAAGGCGTGCCCGAGACCTCGGAGTGGGCTACAAAGTACTCTTGCGGCCCGCGGCTCAAAGGGGATGAGGCCGTTGATATCAAGGCCGGCTACGTTTATGACAGCACCCGGCTGAATCAGTTGCGTCCAGGCTGGGGACTCCTGCCGGCGCCAGGCAAGGCGCAGGTCTACCTCTATCCGGACTGCAAAGACGGCAGGGTCGTGGCCGACGTCGTCCGCTTCGATAAGGGACACACCGAAGGGCTTGAGCCGAAAGTCACCGAAGAGCTGGTCAAGCTCATGCTCTCGGCGAAAGGCGGCAAGATCCAAAAGTCTCGCTACTGAAGTGAACACGATCCACGAAATCACACAAAATTTCACGAAATCACGCGGACGAATTTCGTGCTTTTTTCGTGTTCGTGTAGGTTCGTGGATCGGGTGCTTGGTTTCCTTTTCCAACAACGTTCGAGACAGAGTCATGCGCCGATCCATTCTTAGACTGCTTCTGATTTCAATGGCGCTTCTGTTTTCGTTCTCGTCGATGGCCCAGCAACCTGGCGCGACGCCGGCGCCGGCTGAGCAGAGCGCGCTGACTGCCGACAATAACGACGAGTTCTACGCTTGCGCGATGCACCCGGATGTGATGTCCGACAAACCGGGCAAGTGCCCGAAGTGTGCTATGACGCTGGTGCGGACACGCCGGCCCGAAATGGCTGAATATGAGGTGAAGCTGGCTACAACTCCCGCCATTGTGAAGCCCGGTGAGAAGTTTCGCTTAAGTTTTTTGATCTCGCACCCGAAGACTGGGGCACCGGTGAAAGAATTCAACATTGTTCATGACATGCCCTTTCACCTTTTCGTGGTGAGCGAGGACTTGAACTACTTCGCACACCTCCACCCGCAGCAGCAAGCGGATGGGAGCTTCACTATTGAGACAATGGTGCCGAAAGCGGGATCCTACATCATCTATTGCGACATCTTTCCCGTGGGCGGCATGCCGCAGGTAGCCCATCTCAATCTGATCACGGCGGGCTTCAACGGGGATCTATTCTCTTCGCAGGCCCAGCTCGAGCCTGACAAGATTCTCACGAAGACATTGGAGGGAGTGCGGTTTGAATTAACGCTCAATCCGGCTGAGCCTATAGGCGGTAGGCCGGCGACACTGAAGTACCACTTAACCGATGAAAAGACGGGTGAGCCGGTCAGGGACTTGCAGCCTTACCTCGGCGCGTGGGGTCACACATTGATACTTTCTGAAGACGCGAGCGATTACATTCATTCTCACCCAACCGAGATGATCCCAGACGGTGTGGATCGCACAAAGATCTATGGCGGCTCGGATGTTTCTTTTGACGCGTTCTTCCCGCGACCAGGGCGCTACCGAGTCTGGTCACAGTTTCAGCGGCAGGGCAAGCTGATCACTGTTGCGTTCACGATCGGAGTCAGGCGGCTTTGATCACGTAACACTGACGGCCATCAACGATTCGACATATGCGAAACAACCAGAGCATTGAACGTTCGGCTAGTACCGCTAAGGTGTTCGCTGTTTTCGCAGCGGCTCTTCTCCCTCTTGGTATTTCTGCGCTCAGCAATCAGATGTCAAAGCCGGGCTTAAACCAACGTTCCTCGAGCGGTTTCTCAGCAGGTATTGCCGGTCAACAACAAGCGGCGCCGTCCAAGCCTGCTCAGACCGCGGACGACCCGGCTGCGTGGGGCAGCAATCATATCGGTAAGCCGATTCCCGAATATGTTCACGGCGACGAATGTTTGTTTTGCCATCGTAATAACATTGGCACTACCTGGCAGAAGAACGCGC
>WNFD01002384.1_pt1 | contig 32685 bp, 32 predicted proteins | sample 5400491 | NCBI WGS metagenome assembly WNFD01 (sample SAMN13153343, study PRJNA577476) | soil metagenome | isolation source: 120 cm saprolite under Douglas fir tree site 2 hole 2 replicate 2 | place: USA:California | collected 2015-04-18 | reverse complement strand
TCTTCGTTCGGAGGGACAACTACCAGATGGCCCGGGCGAACTTCTACGATCCCAAGGGGCAGCTCCTCAAGGTGGCCCGCTGGGGCGGATGGTGGAAGGTGACGGCCAAGCGCTGGCGGGCGCGATCGCTGCGCGTCGAAAGACCCGATGTGCTCATCAGCAGCTTGGCCATGCCCGACAAAGACGGCTACTGGCTCATCAGGCAAATCCGCGACTTGCCGGCGGAGGAGGGCGGTGACACGCCGGCCGCGGCGTTCACGGGATGCACCACGCGAGAGGATCGGCTGAGGGCCTTGCGGGCCGGGTTCCAGTTCCACATTCCCAAGCCAGCGGATCTGTTCCAGCTGGCAGAGGTCGTGGCCCTCCTCAGTCTGCAGCGCGAGGCGCCGGTTCTGGCCTACTAGCCTCCGGAGCCCTGCTTTACCCGGCGCGTGGGGAGCGGCCGCCCGCTCCCCACGGCCGGGCTTGCCGCGTCAGAGTTGACGGAGGCTCGTCAACCTTGTAGATTTCCAGCCACGGACGATTAGCTCAGTTGGCAGAGCACCGGCCTCACATGCCGGGGGTCACTGGTTCAAGTCCAGTATCGTCCACCACTTCTGGAGTGAAAACCCGACGGGTCAAAACCCTTCGGGTTTCGTTGTTCGAGGGTACAGCGCTCCGATGGCGCCCCTAGGCGATCGCCTGAACCCGCCAGCGTCAGCTTAATTCGATCGGAGGGCCTTGAGGGTCGCGATGGCGACCATCCCGGCGAGTCCGCGGAGAGACTGCCTCATTCATCGACTGGCGTCGGCCGCCATCTGCCGGGGAAGCCGGATAGTCAGGCCCGGCAGCCAAAGCTTCAAGCGCGTCAAGGACCCCGTCTGAATTCACGCGGATGTAATGGGCCAACTTCTTATCCCCTTGAGGCGTGCAGAGAACGGTCAAGGTAGCTCCAATCGGCAACAGATCGGCGGTCACACCCTCTTCTAGAAAAATCTGGGTACCATTGGTCAAGACAATGTCGTCCCGGTGCCGTTCAAGTAGCACGCCGACGATGGTGCTGGGCATGATCGAATGGTGTTCAAGAGCAAATTGCTTGCCGACACAGAATCAGCACTTTACGCAGCGTAAAGGTCAAAATGTCTGCATTTGAACGCGGATTGGCGGGAAAATTTGTCTTACTGGGACAAGGCTCCCGAGTCAATGGAACTGACTCGAGGTGCAAGACAGATCCTAAGCGCCGTTGCTTGCGATGACCTGGTTGCCGCCGCGCTGGGCGGCCGTCTGGAGGCGGGCCTGCGCGCGCGTGAGCAGCATGGTCTCGTTGTGTCCGTCGCGCGGGAAGGACACGAGCCCGACGGAAAGGGTCACGCGACGCGGGGCCGCGGCGGGGTCGGGCTGGAAGGAAACGTTCTCCACATGCGAGCGGATGCGCTCCGCCACCCGCGTCGCGTCGTGATCGGGCGTGTTGAGGAGCAGGATGGCGATGCCGTCACGCGTGCGGGCGACCACGTCGGTGGAGCGGAGGAACTGGGCGATCTTGCGAGAGACGGCCTGCTGCATGGATTCGTCCGACACGGACGCGACGCCATCGGGCTGGACCAGACAGACGGAGAAGAAGTCCTGGTAGCGCGTGGCGCGGGAGGCCTCCCGGGTCAAGAGCTGGTGAAAAGCCTCTTCCCCGAAGACGCCGCTCGCCGGATCCATGAAGTCGGGCACGGCTGAATCCCCTCTCGATAAAGTCTTCCCCAGGCCCGGGCTTCCGGATGGGGCGGACAAGCAGGATACACGAAATCGGGCCCTTCCGGGGAGTCCTCAGCGCGGCCCGAAGGGGGCCAGTACCGCGCCGACCGACTCCTCGATCATGACGTCCATGCTCTTGCGCCGCGTGACCTGGCCCCTCCGGCAGTCCACGTCCACCTCGACGGCTGGGGCCTCGCCAGGCTCCACGAGGAGCGGCAGACCGTCGCTCGCCCGCCGGATCTCGAGCCCCGCCTCCCAGAAAGCCGCCGTCCCGGACTTCGGCTGTTTGCTCTCCCGGCACAGGGTGACCCGGCCGCGCGCGAGCCGCGCGTCCACGATGAGGAGATGCTCGGCCCCGGTCTCGCGGGCGCGGGCCAGCGGCCGGGCGCGGTCCAGGCCCTCGAGGGGAGACTGACCCGCACCGGTAGCAAATGCCGTGTCCACAGGGAGCAGCCCGAGCCGGTTGAGCGCCTCCTCGACGGCGCCCTGATACTCGCTGGCGATCCGGCCCCGCTGACGCTCTTCGAAGTCCTGCGAGATCGACACGCGAACGAAGACGGCGGGGCGACGCACGGCGTCGGTCTTGAAGCCCGGCTCGCGCTGCGCGGGCGGGGGACCGGAAAACACGCCGCAGGCGCCGGCCGCCAGCGCGACGACGATCGCTGCGCTCAGCTTTGTGAACGTCCGCACCCGTCGATGACGCCGCATGGGCGATATGATGCCTTGACCGCCGCCCGAGCCCCGACCACAATTGCCGCATGCCCACAGCCCGATTCCCGACCATCACGCCCGAGGCTCTCGAGTCGCTCCGCTCGCGGATCGGCAAGGCCGTGCCGCGGCCCGAGCCGTATATCGAGGTCGCGACCAGGGACGCCATTCGTCATTGGGCGCAGGGGATAGGGGACAGGAGCCCCTTCTGGGCCGAGGCTCGCGTAGCGCCACCGACCCTCCTCTTCGCCATGGACCGCATCGTGTCCGGTTATGTCGGAGGGCTGCCGGGCATTCACGCCATGTATGGCGGAACGGATTTCCGGTGGCGCCGGCCCATTCAGGAAGGCGATCGCGTGGTCGGCCAGAGTGTGCTCAAGGACCTCGTCGAGAAAGCCTCGGCCTTCGCCAAGCGCGCCATCCAGCAGGTCTACCGCACGACTTTCGAGAACCAGCGTGGCGAGCTCGTCTGCGAGGCGGACTCCTGGTGCTTCCGCACGGAGCGGGACACCGCGCGCGAGCGGGGCAAGTACAAGGCCACCGAGCCACACCGCTACACCGAGGAGGAGATCCGGCGCATCGCCCACGCTTACCAGACCGAGGAGTTCCGCGGCAGGACCCCGAGATTCTGGGAAGATGTCGCCGTCGGGGAGGCGCTGCCCACCGTGTGCAAGGGTCCGCTCACCGTCACCTCGGTGGTGGCCTTCGTGCAGGGCTGGGGCAGTCTTTACGTTCGCGCCCACGGGCTCGCCTTCGATCTCTTCGAGCGGCATCCCGCCCTGGGAATCCCGAATGCTTTCGGGGTTCCCGAGCCTCCCGAGCGCGTGCACTGGGATGAGCCATTCGCCCGAACCGTGGGTGTGCCGGGTGCCTATGACTATGGTCCGGAGCGAGTGGCCTGGCTCGGCCACGTCTGCACCAACTGGATGAGCCACGACGGCCAGCTGCGGAGGCTCTCGGCCCAGGTGCGCCGTCACAATCTGATCGGCGACACCACGTGGTGCCGCGGGATCGTCACGGGGCGGCGCCAGGAAGACGGGGAGGCGCTCGTGGATATCGACCTGGTCGCGGAGAACCAGCGAAGCGAGATCACAGCGAAAGGGTCGGCGACGATCGCGCTGCCCCGGCGGGGCGACTAGATGCCGCCGGCCGCGCGGATCCTGGCGGAATGGGCGGCTCGTCTCAGACCCGAAGACATCCCCGTGACCGTTCGCGAGAACGCCGTCCTCCGCGTGCTCGACACGCTGGGGTGCGCCCTGGCAGGCGCCCGCGAGGATCACGTCCCCGCCCTCCTCGCCCTGCTCGAGCGATCGGGTGAGGGGCCCTGCACGGTGGTGGGCTCGGCACTCACCAGCGGGCCGGCGCCGGCCGCGCTCGTCAACGGGGCCATGGCCCACGGCCTCGACTTCGACGACACGCACGCGGATTCGGTCTGTCACGCCTCCGCCGTCCTCGTGCCCACCGTCCTCGCGCTCGTGGAGTCCGAGCATCTGACGGGCCGGGCCGCCCTGACCGCCCTCGTGGCCGGCTATGAAGCGATGATCAGGATCGGCATGGCGGCACCGGGACGCTTTCACACTCGAGGCTGGCATGCCACGGCGGCGTGTGGTCCGTTCGGCGCGGCGGTGACCGCCGGGAAGTGCCTCGGGCTCGACGAGGACGGGCTGACGGCCGCGCTGGGTATCGCGGCGAGCATGGCCTCAGGGGTGTTGGAGTTTCTCGAGGACGGTTCCTGGGTCAAGCGGCTCCATCCCGGCTGGGCGGCGCAATCGGGGATCCAGGCGGCGATTCTCGCCCAGGGGGGCTTCACGGGACCAGCGACCGGGCTCGAAGGCCGATTCGGCTTCCTCCGCGCCGCGCTCGGCGAGGCGGTCGATGTCGGGAAGCGCCTGGACGATCTCGGCCACGAATGGGAGACGGTGCGGAGCTCCTTCAAGCTCTACCCGTGCTGCCACCTGAGCCACGCTTACCTCGACGCGATCACCCGGTTGAAGCGCACGGGAGATCTGCGGGCCGAGGAGGTGGAGGAGATCGAGTGTCTGGTGCCCGCGGGAGAGGCGCCCATCATCTGCGAGCCGGTGGAGGCCAAGCTCCGGCCGCGTACGCCCTACGACGCGAAGTTCAGCCTCCCCTTCGGCATCGCCGCTGCCCTCGCGCGGGAGCGCGTGGACATCGGCGTCTTCAGCCAGGAGAGCATCGGCGACGCGAACCTGCTCGCGCTGACCGCGCGGGTGAGGCACACGATCGACCCCGATTCGGCCTTCCCACGCACCTTCCCCGGCTGGGTACGGGTGCGCCTCAAGGACGGGCGCACTCTCGAGGCGCGCGAAGAGAGCCAGCGGGGAGGGCCGGACCGGCCGATCGCCCCGGATGAAGTGCTGGCGAAGTTCCGGGACAATGCCGCCCGGGCGCTGCCGCCTCTGCGCGTGGCCGCTCTCGAGGGCGGCATCCTCGGGATGGAGAGCGCGGTCGACCTCCACTCGACCATCGCGCTCTGCCGCGGGGGCTGATCATTGGGAACCATCGATTTTTCGGGATCTTCTGATCCGCAGAGAATCGCTTGCTGGCGCACGCGGTATCTGAGAAGATTCAGGCATGTACCCGAGGACGTTCTTCGCGGTAGGCTTCTTCGCCGTCACATTGGTGAGCGCCAGCCTGGCCATGGCGCAGGCGGTCGAGATCGAGGCGACGACTCCCGAGGTGCGCCCGAAGTTCCAGATCCTGCGCCCCGAGGCGCCCGGGAGCGAAGTAACCCGGCCCAATGACGCGAATATCTATCGCGGCGACCCCGTCGTGAATTATGACCCAGCCTTCATAGAGCCCTTCTCGACGGAAACGTCGACGGGGCGCATGGGGCTGGCGGGATGGACCTCCCCGGTGGGCGGGGACAACGATCACCCTCAGGGAGTTCGCCAGCCTGGATGGCTGAGCTTTGGCTTTGCGATCACCTGGGGCGGCCCGACGGCTGCCGAGCGTCGAGCCACCGCCAAGCCGACCTCCGCTCCCGCTCCTCGCTGAGCACCCCTTCTCGCCCCTGATCCGTCGCTCACGAGAGGGGATGTCTCCGTCTCGTTGGCCCCTCAGGTACGTACGCCGATGCTCCGAAGGAGCATGGGCGTGAGGGCCGGGACCGCCTCGGTCAGCAAGTCCGGCTCGCCGCGCGAGAGCCACTGGATCACGACCTCGTTGACGGCGCCCAACCAGGCCAGGGTCGCCACTCGCGTGTCGAGCTTCGGGATGGCGCCCTCCTCGACGGCCTGATCGAGATAGCCTCCGATCAGCGCGGCGAAGCGCTCGTGGATCTCCGTGCGCTTGGTCTCGTAGGCAGGACCCAGGCTCACGGCCTCGAGCAGGAGGAGCCGGGCGAGGTCGCGGTTCCGGGCGAAGGTCTCGAGACCGGCGCGGAGCGCCGCCTCGACTTTGCCGAGGGCGCCCTGCGCGCCCGCGATAGCGTGGGCGACCGCATCGGCCAGCCGCGCCGCGAAGTCGTCGACGAGGGCGAGGAAGATCGCTTCCTTGTTCGGGAAGTGGTGGTAGACGGCGCCCTTGGACGTTTCCGAGACGCGGACGATGTCGTCGACCACGGCCCTGTGATACCCTTTGCGGGCAAACACCTCGAGGGCCGCGTGCAAGATCCGCTCGCGCGTGGCGATCTTGCTCACCGGGAACGTTCCAGGGAGATTCCATGACGCTGATCCGGATCGGCCACAGCCCCGACCCCGACGACGCCTTCATGTTCTACGCCCTCACCGCGGGCAAGGTGAAGGCGGAGGGGATCGAGGTCGAGCACGTTCTGGAGGACATCGAGTCGCTGAACCGCCGCGCGCGCACGGGCGAGCTCGAGGTGACGGCCGTCTCCGCCGCCACGTACGTCATGGTGCACGAGCAGTACCGGATGATGGATCCGGGTGCCTCCATGGGCAAGGGCTATGGGCCCATCCTCGTCGGCCGGGAGCCCGTGGCGCGAGAGGAGATCGAGCAGAAGGTGATCGCCATCCCGGGCAGCCACACGACGGCCGCCCTTCTCCTCCGGCTCTACGTCGGCGATCCCCCCATCATCGAGGTCTCCTTCGACAAGATTCCCAAGGCCGTGCTCGAGGGACAGGCCGATCTGGGGCTCCTGATCCACGAGGGGCAGATCACTCATCAGCAGATGGGGCTCGTGAAGGTGCTGGACATGGGGCAGGAGTGGGAGCGCGGCTCCGGGCTGCCGCTGCCCCTCGGCATCAACGTGATGCGGCGCGATCTCGGCGAGGCCATGCACCGGAAGATCTCCCAGGCCCTGCGCGATTCCATCGACTACGCCTACGCCAACGTGGACGAGGCGCTGGAGTTTGCCATGCGGTACGGGAGGGGCATCGACAAGGAGACCTGCCGGAAGTTCGTGCTCATGTACGTCAACGACTACACCAGGCGCCTGGGCCCCGACGGCAAGGCCGCCCTCGAGCGTCTCTACGCGATGGCTCACGCCCGGCAGCTGATCCCGGTCGTTCCGCCCGTCGACCCCATCTAGTAGACCTTCAGGATCTCGTACTCGGTGGTTCGCTGCACGGGGGTGAAGCCCGCCTCGCGGATCAAGGCGATGATCTCGTCCACGGTCACCTTGTTGACGAAGTCGGCGGCGGCGTGGACGTTCTCCTCGAAGAGCGTGCCTCCGAAGTCGTCGGAGCCCCAGTGCAGGGCGACCTGGCCCGTCCGTTTGCCCTCGGAGAACCACGAGGCCTGCACGTGCGCGAAATTGTCGAGGTACAGCCGGGAAGCGGCGAGCATCCGGAGATAGGCGTTGGGACCCTTGTACGTCTTGATCCACTTCTCCAGGAGCGTATTGCCCGGCTTGAAGGACCAGGGCACGAAGGCCGTGAAGCCTCCATGCTCGTCCTGGAGATCGCGGATGAAGTCCCAGTGGTCCACGACATCCTCGGGCGTCTCCACGTGGCCGTACATCATGGTCGCGGTGGATCGGAATCCCTGACGATGGGCCTCGCGATGGACGTCGAGCCAGGCCCGCGGCCCGCCCTTCTTGGGCTCGATGCGCCTGCGCACGCGCTCGGACAGGACTTCCGCCCCGCCTCCGGGCAGGGTCGTCTGTCCGGCCACCTTGAGCCGGGCAAGCACCTCGGGCATGGAGAGCTTCGAGACCTCGGCCATGGTCATGATCTCGGAGGCCGTGAAGAAGTGCGGCGTCACCTCGGGAAAGCGGCGCCGTGTCTCCGTCACGAGGGACAGGTAGTAGTCGAGAGGGAGGGCGGGGTTGTGGCCGCCCTGCAGGAGGACGGTGGTCGCGCCGTTCCGGGCCGCGGCGTCGATCTTCTCCAGCACCTGCTCGACGGTGAGCGTCCAGGCCTCGGAGTCCCCGGGCTTCCGGTAGAAGGCGCAGAACTGGCAGTCGGTGACGCAGACATTGGTGTAGTTGGGGTTCGAGTCGATCACGAAGCTGACCTGCCGCTCGGGATGGAGACGGAAGCGTGTCTCCTGGGAGAGGGCCCCCAGCTCGACGAGCGGGGCGTCCGTGAGCAGCCACCGGCCCTCGACGCGATCGAGCCGCTTACCCGCCCCCACCTTGGCGCGGATCTCCGCGAGCACGCTAGCTCCAGACCTTGACGACGTTGTAGAGGGCGTCGCGCTCGACGGCGACCTTGCCCGCGTCGTGGATCATCCGCAAGACCTGCTCCCGGGCCAGGCCAGGGGGGCTCGCCGCCTGGGCCATGTGGGCGATCTTCTCGTCTTCCAGCGTGCCATTGACGTCGGAGGCGCCGAAGTGGAGCGCCACGGAGGCGGTCTCCTCGCCGATCATGACCCAGTAGGCCTCGATGTGTGGGAAGTTGTCGAGAAGGAGCCGCGAGGCCGCGATGGTGCGCAGGTCATCCGTGGGCGGCGTCTGGCGCGGGACCAGCTTCGTATTGCCGATCTGGTAGGCGAGCGGGATGAAGGTGAGGAAGCCGCCCGAGACGTCCTGCTGCGCGCGGAGGCGGAGCAGGTGCTCCACCCGCTCGGCCATGGTCTCGATGTGGCCGTAGAGCATGGTCGCATTGGTCTTGATGCCCAGGGAATGCGCGATGCCGTGGATCTCGAGCCAGCGATCGGCATTCGCCTTGCCCGTGTAGTGCAGCGCCTTCTGGAGCCGCGGGGAGAAGATCTCGGCGCCGCCGCCGGGCATGGAATGCAGGCCCGCCTTCTTGAGCCGCGCCAAGGCCTCGCGCGGCTCGATCTTCCAGCGCCGCCAGAGGTAGTCGATCTCGGCCGCCGTGAAGGCCTTGATCTGGGTCTCGGGGCGGGCCGCGTGAATGGCGGCGATGAGCCGCTCGTAGTACTCGAAGGGCCAGTCGGGATGGTGGCCGCCCACGATGTGCGCTTCGCGCGTGCCGGGCTTGATCATCTCCAGCACATCCTCGATGGAGTTCTCGAAGGCGCCCTCTTCCCCCTTCTTCCGGGCGAAGTCGCAGAAGGAGCAGGACAGCACGCAGACGTTGGTCGGATTCACGTAGCGGTTGAGGACGAAGAAGACCTGCTCTCCGTGCAGGCGCGACTTGGCGAAGTCGGCCATGCGGCCGAGGCCGTGGAGATCCTCCGTCTCGAAGAGAAGAAGACCGTCTTCCCGGCTGAGCCGCTGGCCGGCGCGCACCTTGTCCCAGAGCGCCGACAGGCGAGAGTCTCGGAAGAGGGCCGGACCAGCCTCGGCAGCGAGCATGGGACCTCCTGGCATTGGGTTCAGACCGACCAGTCGGTCTGATTCTAAGTGCGCGTCTTTCACGCTGTCAAGGAATGGCCGTACGAAGCGCGCCGAGCTCCCAGGCTAGGTCGAGTGCGGGGCGATGCTCGTCTGGTATGCCGCCTCGGAAATCAGACGCCAGTCGTTGTTCTGAGCCTGGAACTTGCCCATGGACGCATATGCCTTGCGCCCGACCGGGCTCTTCTCCGATTCGTCCCGGAGAACTTGCTCCGAGACCCGTCGGAGCTCCTTCAAGGTGCTGCTGGAGAGGGCGAGGATGTCCACCTTGCCCTTGAAATCCGTCCGTAGCCGCCCCAGCGCGAGGGCATTCTTCTGCTCGTACTCGGCGAGCCCCGTCACCTGAACGCTCTGGCAGGCATACTCCACGATGTAGCGCAGCTCGGAGGGGAGCGCCTCGTACGCCTTGCGGTTGAAGGTCAGCTCGGTGGTCGTGCCGGGCTCGTGCCAGCTCGGATAGTAGTAGTAGCGCGCGACCGCGGGGAGGCCGAGGCGGATGTCGTCATGGGGCCCGACCCACTCGGCCGCGTCGATCACGCCCCTCTCGAGGGCCGCGGTGATCTCGTTGCCCGGGGTGAGGACGACGATCGTTCCGAGCGCCCCGAGGATTTTCCCGCCGATCCCCTGGATGCGCATCTTGAGATCCTTGAACGCGGACGGGCTGCCGAGCTTCTTCCGGAACCATCCCGCCATCTGCATCCCTGTGGATGGCCCGGGACGGGGAAGCAGATTGAAAGGCGCGTACCCTTCCTCCCACACCTTGAGCCCGTCACCGTGGAGAAGCCACGACATCATGCCTTGGCCATTGAGGCCGAACGGCACCTTCGAGAACCACAGGAAGCCGGGGTCCTTGGCCGTCCAGTAGTGCGACGAGCCGAAGAAGGCCTCGATGGTGCCCTGGGAGCAGGCCTCGAAACACGCCCCCGTCGCCATGATCTCGCCGCCCGCGTGAACCTGGATCTTGAGGCGGCCGCCGCTCATCTCGTCGACGATGCGGGCAAAGCGCTGGGCGGAGGCAAGGAGGAGGTCGAGGTTGGGCTGCCACGCCGTGGACATCCGCCACTGAAACCGGGACTGGGCCTGGACCATGGGCGCGTCCAGGGAGGCCGCGGCGCCCGCGGCGACGAGGGCCGCACCTTTGAGAATGAACCGTCGGCGACCTTCCATGTCTTCCCTCCGCTTACTTGATGGCGCCGATGGTGAAGCCGGCGATGAAGCGATCGAGGATGAGATTGTAGACGATCGACAGCGACATGCTGATGATAAGACACGCCCAAGCTGGTGTGTGCTCGGCGCTCGACGTCGGCGGAGCCGAGAGCCGGCACGTCAAGAATATCACAAGTTTATGCGCCGTCCGGTGACGTGCTATCCTTGCCCTTCGTGAGCAGCCCCGACGACGCCTTCTTCGAAGATCTCAAGGTTGGCCGGGAGTACGTCTCTCCCGGCCGCACGGTGACCGAGACGGACGTCGTGATGTTCGCGGGGCTCTCCGGGGACTACAACGTGCTCCACACCGACGCCGAGCACATGAAGGGGTCACTCTTCGGCGAGCGGATCGCCCATGGGCTCCTCGGCCTCGCCATCCAGCAAGGCCTCGCCTCGCGCGGGGAGCCCGCGACCGCCCATGGGCTGTTGGCCGCGCTCAAGTGGAAGTTCAAGGGCCCCATCCGGCTCGGGGACACCATCCACGTCCGCTCGCGCATCGTGGGACTCAAGGGGGGCACCGAACCGGGACAGCAGCTCGTTACCGTCGAGCGCCAGGTCATGAACCAGCGCGGTGAGGTGGTGCAGGAGGGCGAGAGCGAGCACGTGCTCGGGAGCCGCAAGCCATGAGCTCTCCCCGCATCGACACCTCGGTGGCTCCGAGCCAGGTGTACTTCGAGGACGTGGAGCTCAATGTACCCCTGGAGACGCCGGGAATGACGCTCACCGCGGCACACGTGGCCTTGTTCACGGGTATGACCCAGGACGTGAGCCCTCGCGACGACGGGTTCGTGCCCGATCTCCTGGCGCTCTGTATCTCGTCCGGGCTCGGGTGGCGCGTGCCACGACCGCCGCTCGCCGTCCTGGCCTTCATGGGGTTCGAGTGGCGCTTCCTCCTGCCTCTGCGCGTCGGAGATACGATACGGAGCATCTCGGTCACGAACACGAAGCGCTCCCTGCGTGAAGGTGGCGTGGTGATCGAAGAGCGGCGGGTCGTCAATCAGCGCGGCGAGACCGCGCAGGCGGGCAAGCTGACCCTGCTCGTGGCCAAGCGCCCGAAGCCATGACGGACGCCGCGCCCCGCGTCCTCCTCCTCACCGCCTCCTATGGCTCGGGCCATGCCGGGGTGGCGGAGACGCTCGCCCGCGAATTGCGGACCGCCGGCGCCGCGCCCACCGTGGTCGATCACTTCCGCGAGCTGGTCCATCCGCGCTTCGACGAGTGGAGCCGCGGGCTCTACTACTGGATCCTCAAGGAAGCGCCCGCGCTCTGGGGCGGGGCTTACTGGGTCGGCGATCGTCTCAGCGTCTCCTCGCCGCTCCTCCTGGGATTCAACCGCATCGGGGCGCGCAAGCTGCGACGGCTTCTGAAGGCCGATCGCTTCGACCACGTCGTGTCGGTCCACCCGGCGCCGGCGGCGGCGCTGTCATATCTCCGGGGGCGCGGGGAGCACGTCCCGTCTCACACGACCGTGTTCACGGACTTCGTCGCCCATACCCAGTGGATCCATCCGCACGTGGATCGCTATTGCGTTCCCGCGGAGGAGATCGCCAACGAGCTCACGGCCAAGGGCCTCCCGCGCGACGGCGTCCGAGTGACGGGCATCCCCGTGGGTCGCGAGTTCGGCCAGCCCGCGGACCGCGCGGGGGCGCGCCTCCAGCTTGGGCTCTCGCCGCGCCAGCCCGTCCTGCTCTTCATGGATGGCTCGGAGGGCGGCTTCGGAAAGCTCGAGGAGGCGGCTCGGACGGTGCTCGCCATGGAGCAGCCCTTTCAGTCCATCTTCGTCGCGGGTCGCGAGCGGGCGCTGGAGGCCCGCCTCGGCCAGCTCGCCCGCGGGCGCGAGAGTCGCGTCAAGGTGTTGGGCTTCGTCGACAACGTGCGCCAGCTCATGGCGGCGGCGGACTTCCTCGTCACCAAGGCGGGAGGTCTCACCCTCACCGAGGCCCTCGCCGCCGAGCTTCCCGTCATCTGCTTCGGGTCGCTGCCCGGCCAGGAGAGCCGCAATGAGCGCTTCGCCGCCATGGCGGGGGTGGCCCTGGTCGCGGGCTCGGGGGCGCAGCTCCAGCGGGTGATCGGCGCCGCGCTCGGCGACTCCGGTCTGCTCCGGAGCATTCGCGAGCGGATCCGGCTCTACCGGCGCCCCCACGCCGCCGAGCAGATCGTGGACTTGATCCTGGAGGGCCGGGCCGTCCGGCGCGAGCGCGCCTCGTGAATCTGGAATGAACCAGGCCGCCTGGCTGCTCCTGCCGCCCGCGGTGTGGGCGGGCTACGCGTGGGGCTCGCACGCGCTGACGCTGGCGAGCGCCTGGCGAGGCCCGCGCCTCAGCGGCAAGGTCGCGCTCACCTTCGATGACGGACCCGATCCTGTCCATACGCCGCGCGTCCTGGACGTGCTGGCCGCGCACGGGATCACGGCCAGCTTCTTTCTCATCGGCGAGCGGGCGGCGCGGGATCCCGTCCTGACGCGAAGGATCGCCGAGGAGGGCCACGATCTCGGCAATCACACGTGGAGCCACCGGAGCCTCTGGCTCTCCGGTCCGCGAGAAACCGCGCGCCAGGTCGGGCAAGGCCACGCCGCCATCGCGGAGGCGGCCGGCGCGGCGCCACGCTTCTTCCGTCCGCCCTGGGGCATGACCAATCTCGCCCTCTTTCCCCTCCTGAGAAAGCTCCGGACGCCCTGCGTCTTCTGGACGGTGCAGACGGAAGGCGGGCGCCCGGCCGCGGGGACTCTCCAGATCGAGCGCGCGCGCCGTCGCACGCGCTCGGGAGCCATCCTGGACCTGCACGACGCCGACGGGGTGCCCGGCGCGGGTGCCCGTCTCCTCGAGGCGTTGCCGGGCATGATCGCGGCCATCAGGCGCCGCGGCCTTTCCCTGGTCCCCCTCCGCGACCTGCTGTAGAATCGCCAGCACCTCGACATCAGACAAAGGAGTCCGTGATGGCCATCGATCCCCGCCACAAGAGCCGCGTGCTCCTCGAAGGCACCGATCGCGCCGCCGCGCGGGCCATGATGAAGGCCGTGGGCTTCACCGACCAGGACCTGGCCCGCCCGCAGATCGGGGTCGCGCACTCCTGGATCGGGACCATGCCGTGCAACTGGAACCACCGGAAGCTTGCGGAGAAGGTGATGCAGGGCGTGCGCGCGGCCGGCGGCACGCCCATCGAGGTCAACACCATCTCCATCACGGACGGCATCACTATGGGCACCGAGGGCATGAAAGGCTCGCTCATCAGCCGCGAGGTCGTCGCCGACTCCGTGGAGCTGGTGGCGCGCAGCCACATGTTCGACGGCATCGTCACCATCTCGGGCTGCGACAAGACCATCCCCGCCATGACCATGGTGCTCGGGCGAATGAACATTCCGGGCCTCATGCTCTACTGCGGCTCGATCATGTTCGGCCGCTTCGCGGGTACCGGGCAATTACCGGGCAATTCGCCAACCGCAACCTGACCATCCAGGACGTCTTCGAGGCGGTGGGCTGCTACAACGCCGGCAAGATCGACCTCGAGGAGTTCAAGGCGGTGGAAGACCACGCCTGCCCGGGGGCGGGCGCCTGCGGCGGGCAGTTCACCGCCAACACGATGTCGACCGCCTACGAGATGCTCGGGATGTCCCCCATGGGTTGGAATGGAGTCCCCGCCATCGACCCACGCAAAGAAGAGGTCGCCTTCGAGTGCGGCAAGCGCGTGATGGGGCTCGTGAACAAGGGCATCACGCCGCGCTCCCTCATCACCCGCAAGAGCTTCGAGAACGCCATCGCCGGCGTCATGGCCACGGGCGGCTCGACCAACGCCGTGCTGCACCTGCTCGCCACGGCCAAGGACTTCGGAGTCAGGCTCTCCCTCGATGACTTCGACCGCGTCTCGAAGAAGACCCCGGTGCTCGCCGATCTCAAGCCCTGGGGTAACTACACGGCGCCGGAGATGTTTCAGGCCGGCGGCATGCCGGTGGTGGCCAAGCGGCTGATGGAAGCCGGGCTCCTGCACCCGGACGAGAAGACGGTCACGGGACGCACCATCGGGCAGGAGGCCGCCGCCGCAGTCGAGCCGGCCGGACAGCAGGTGATCAAGTCGCTCAAGGAGGCGCTCAAGCCCACGGGTGGCATCGTCATCCTGCGCGGCAATCTCGCGCCTGGGGGTTGCGTGATCAAGCTTTCCGGCCAGACCCGCTACAGCCATCGCGGGCCGGCGCGGGTCTTCGAGCGCGAGGAAGACGCGTTTCAGGCGGTCAAGAAGGGCAAGATCAAGCCGCACGACGTCATCGTCATCCGCTACGAAGGTCCCAAGGGCGGCCCCGGCATGCGAGAGATGCTGCACGTCACCGGGGCCCTCCAGGGGGCCGGACTCGGAGACACGGTCGCGCTCATGACGGATGGCCGCTTCTCGGGGGCCACCCACGGCTTCATGATCGCCCACATCGTGCCCGAGGCGGCCGAGCGGGGACCCATCGCGGCCATCCACAACGGCGACATCATCAACATCGACGTCAAGAAGCGCCGCCTGGACGTCGAGATCGCAGCATCCGAGATGAAGAAGCGCCTCGCCAAGTGGAAGGCGCCCAAGCCTCGCTACACGAGCGGCGTTTTCCACAAGTACGCGATCACGGTCTCCAACGCCTCCGAGGGCGCGATCACCGGCTGACCGTCGCCCGCCGCCGCTCGGTGTTCCGGCGCCCGTGAGCTAGAATGAGCGCATGAGTGCTGCTGGCTCGACCTTTCGCAAGGCCTTCGAGAGCCGGATCCTGCTCATGGACGGGGCCATGGGCACCATGATCCAGGCGCGTGATCTTTCCGACCAGGACTTCGGCGGCGCTCAGTTCGAGGGGTGCAATGAGCACCTGAACCTCACGCGTCCCGACGTCATCCGGGCCATTCATGAGGCCTATCTGGACGCCGGCGCCGATCTCATCTCACCCAATTCCTTCGGGTGTGCGCCGTATGTGCTCGCCGAATATGGCCTGGCGGACCGATGCCATGAGATCACGCTGGCAGGGGCGCGGCTCGCCCGCGCGGCCGCGGACAGCCGCTCGACTTCGGCGCGCCCGCGATTCGTTCTGGGCGCCATGGGCCCCGGCACGCGTACCATCTCCGTCACGGGCGGCGTGACCTTCGACCAGGTGCTGGACGCGTACTACCGTCAGGCCCGCGCGCTCATCGAAGGCGGCGTGGACGCGCTCATGCTCGAGACCTGCCAGGACACGCTCAACGTCAAGGCGGCCGCCATCGGCGTCAGGCGCGCCCTGGCGGAGGCCGGGCAACCGCTTCCGCTCATGGTCAGCGGCACCATCGAGCCCATGGGCACCATGCTCGCCGGGCAGGGCGTGGACGCGCTCTACGCCTCGCTGGAGCACCTCGATCTCTTCTCCATAGGCCTCAACTGCGCCACGGGCCCCGAGTTCATGACCGACCACCTGCGCTCGCTGAGCGAGATGGCGACCTGCCTGGTCACGGTCTATCCGAACGCGGGGCTTCCCGATGAGCGGGGCCACTACGAGGAGACGCCGGAGAGCCTGGCCCTCAAGATGCGGCGTTTCGTCGAAGAGGGTTGGGTCAACGCCGTGGGCGGCTGCTGCGGGACGACGCCCGCCCATATCACCGCCCTCTCGCGAGTCATCGGGGATCATGCGCCCCGACGTCCGGTCGCCTCACGGGCCGCCGCCGTCAGCGGCATCGAGGCGCTCTATCCCACCGACGACAACCAGCCCGTGCTCGTCGGCGAGCGGACCAACGTCATCGGCTCGCGCAAGTTCAAGGACCTCATCGTCGAGGACAAGTTCGAGGAAGGCTCGGAGGTTGGGCGCGCGCAGGTCAAGGGCGGGGCGCAGGTGCTGGACGTCTGCCTCGCCAATCCGGACCGTGACGAGACGGCGGACATGGACCGCTTCATGGAGCAGGTCACGCGCAAGGTCAAGGTCCCGCTCATGATCGACTCCACGGATGCCGTGGTGATCGAGCGGGCCCTGCGGGCCTGCCAGGGCAAGGCCATCGTCAACTCGATCAACCTGGAGGACGGGGAAGAGCGCTTCGAGAAGATCGTCCCGCTCCTGCGCGCCTATGGCGGCGCCGTGGTCGTCGGCTGCATCGACGAGAACAAGCAGCAGGGGATGGCAGTGACGCGGGCGCGCAAGCTCGCCGTCGCCGAGCGCTCCCATGCCCTCCTCACGGAGAAGTACGGCGTGCCCGCCCGCGATCTGATCTTCGACGCCCTCGTCTTTCCCGTGGGCACGGGCGACGTCAATTACATCGGCTCCGCCGTCGAGACCATCGAGGGCATCCGGGCCATCAAGGCCCGCTTCCCCGAGAGCAAGACCATCCTCGGGATCTCCAATGTCTCCTTCGGCCTGCCTCCGGCCGGCCGCGAGGTGCTGAACGCCGTCTTCCTCTATCACTGCACCAAGGCCGGGCTCGACTACGCCATCGTCAACACGGAGCGGCTCGAGCGATACCCGTCCATCCCCGAGGAGGAGCGGCGGCTGGCCGAGGACCTGATCTACTGGCGCGGCGCCGACCCCGTGGCCGCGTTCGCGGCCCATTTCCGCGGCAGGAAGAAGGAAGCCAAGACGGGCGCCACCCTGCCTCTCGACGAGCGGCTCGCCCGCTACATCGTGGAAGGCTCCAAGGACGGCCTGCTCGACGACCTCGCTCTCAAGCTCGCGGCGGCGGGGGCGCTCGAGATCATCAACGGCCCCCTCATGAAGGGCATGGAAGAGGTCGGACGGCTCTTCAACGACAACCAGCTCATCGTGGCCGAGGTGCTCCAGTCCGCCGAGGCCATGAAGGCGGCCGTGGCCTACCTCGAGCCATTCATGGAGAAGGACGAGAGCGCCACGCGGGCCACCCTCATCCTGGCCACCGTCAAGGGCGACGTCCACGACATCGGCAAGAACCTCGTGGAGATCGTGCTGAAGAACAACGGCTATCGCATCATCAATCTCGGCATCAAGGTCCCCCCCGAGGACCTGATCGCCGCCTATCACCAGCACAAGCCCGACGCCTTCGGCCTGTCCGGACTGCTCGTCAAGTCCGCCCAGCAGATGGTGACCACGGCGCAGGATCTCCGCGCCGCCGGCATCGAGATCCCGCTCTTCGTGGGCGGGGCCGCTCTGACGCGCAAGTTCACGGCGACGCGGATCTCCGTGGAGTACGGCGGGCCCACCCTCTATGCCAAGGACGCCATGGACGGGCTCGACCTCGCCAACCGGCTCTTCGGCGCCACCACCCGCGAGGCCCTCATCGAGCGGCTCCGCGCCGAGCACGAGCGGCTGCGCGCGGGTGCCGAAGTTGCGGAAGGACCGCGGCCCACCGCCGCGGCGCCCGCTCGCTCGGCCGTCTCGCGGGACGTTTCCGTCCCGAAGCCGCCCGACCTCGATCTCCACGTGCTCCGCCGCGTGCCCCTGACGCATGTCTATCCCTATCTCAATCTCCAGATGCTCCTCGGCAAGCATCTGGGCGTGAAGGGCTCGGTCCAGCGGTTGCTCGCCGAGGGAGATCCGAAGACCCTCGAGATCAACGCGGCGATCGAGGAGCTGAAGCGCGAGACCGTGGAGCAGGGGTGGCTGGAGGCCAACGCCCTCTACCGCTTCTTCGAGGCTCGCTCGGCGGGCGACGATCTCATCCTGTCGCGCGACGGGCGCGAGACCGCGCGCTTCACCTTCCCCCGCCAGCGGGCCGGCGAGCGGCTCTGTCTCGCCGACTATGTGCGGGACACGGCGGCGGCGGAGCCGGACCACGTCGCCCTCTTCGCCGTCACCTGTGGCAAGGGCGTGCGCGATCTCGCGGAGCGATGGAAGGAAGAGGGGCAGTATCTCCGCTCCCACGCCATCCAGGCCCTCGCCATCGAGCTGGCCGAGGCGCTCGCCGAGATGCTCCACACTCGGCTACGCACCCAGTGGGGCTTCCCCGATCCGCCCGGGCTGTCCATGGAGGACCGGCTCAAGGCGCGCTACCGAGGCATCCGGGTCTCCTTCGGCTATCCCGCCTGTCCGAACCTCGCCGACCAGCGCATCCTCTTCGATCTCCTCGAGCCGTCGCAGATCGGCCTCGAGTTGACGGAAGGATTCATGATGGACCCCGAGGCCTCCGTGTCGGCCCTGGTCTTCCATCACCCAGAGGCGAAGTACTTCAAGGCCGAGTAGCTTGTCCATCTCGCCGAGGTTCCTGGGACTGCTCGAGGCCGAGGGTCTGGGGGCGATGCGGGGGCTCGATGTCGGCTGCGGCACGGGACGGCTGACCTTCTGGCTTGCCGCGCGCGCGCGGCATGTCGTGGGCCTCGACAGGGACCCCGCCGCCATCAAGGAAGCGCGACGTCTGGCCGAGCAGCCCCAGGTCAGGAACGTCGAGTTCATCGAAGCGGATGCCGAGCGCGAGGAATACCATCGCTTTGCTCCGGACATCGTGATGGCCCATCTCTGCGCTTCCGACGCGATCATCGAGCGCGCGGCCCGGGCCCTTCGACCCGGCCACTGTCTCGGCATGGTCGCCTTCCACGTCGACCAGTGGAAGGAAACGGGAAAGGTCTCGCGCTTCGCCTACGATGAGGCGCGCATGGAGCTCCACCTGAAGGCCCAAGGGCTGATACCCGAGGCTCTCGAGGTCGAGCGAGAGGTCAAGCGCTTCGCGTCGGTCGAGGAAGGCCTGGCCGCGGCGGTGGGCCTCGAGGACGCCTGGCGGGCCGACGGCCGGTGGTTCCGCTACATCGCCTTTCTCGAGGGTGGGGGGCGAACGCTCACGCGCGCCCATCTCATCGTCAAAGCCCGCAAATCGTGACGCTGACCTCGTCGATCCTGACGGACTCCGTCAAATCCCGGGCGCTCGCCGCGGGCTTCGACCACGTGGCCATAGGTCCCGCGTCTCCTCCCGACCACGGCCCCGCTCTGGAGCGCTGGCTCGAGGCTGGGTACGCCGGGACCATGAGCTATCTCGAGCGGCGCCTCGGCGAGCGACTTGATCCCGACTCCGTGCTCCCCGGGGCGCGCTCCGTCGTCTGCGTCGCGCTCAACTATTTCCCGGGCGAGCCCGTGCCCGACCCGTCCTGGGCGCCCGTGGCACGCTATGCCTGGGGGCGGGACTACCACGACGTGATGACGCCCCGCCTGCAGGCGCTCGGGCAATATCTTCTCGAGGCCGCGGGAGCCCGGAGCCGAGCCTACGTCGACACGGGGCCCGTGCTCGAGCGCGATCTGGCGGCACGGGCGGGCCTGGGGTGGACGGGCAAGAACACGATGCTCCTGCATCCGGAGCTCGGCTCGTGGTTCCTGATCGGCGTGCTCCTCACGACGGCCGAGCTCGCCTTCGACGAGCCGTTGCCGGACCGCTGCGGCTCCTGCCGGGCCTGCCTGGACGCCTGTCCGACCGGAGCCTTCGTCGCCCCCTACATCCTTGACGCCCGTCGCTGCATCTCGTACCTGACCATCGAGCATCGCGGGGACATTCCCCCTGCGCTCGAAGACGCGCTCGGTCCCTGGCAGTTCGGCTGCGACGTCTGCCAGGAGGTCTGTCCCTGGAACAGGAAAGTTCCGGTGAGTCGCGAGACCGCCTTTCGGCCATCGGCCCCCTATCCGGGCGCCGAGCGAATCGCCGCCATGAGCGACGAGGAGCTCCGCGCGCGCTTCCAGGGCACCGCCCTCCTGCGCCCGCGGCCCGCGGGGCTCCGCCGGAACGCCACGGCGTTCCGCCACAATTCGGCGCGGGCCCCCCGCGCGTGAGCGAGGAGCGGAGGGCCCGTGCCCTCGAGGTGCTCCTCGCTTTCAGCAAGCTCGGGGTGAGCAGCTTTGGCGGGCCGATCGCTCATATCGGGTATTTCCGCGAGGAATTCGTGGTGCGGCGTCGCTGGCTCGACGAGCATGCCTACGCCGATCTCGTGGGTCTCTGCCAGTTCCTGCCCGGTCCCGCGAGCAGCCAGGTCGGTTTTTCCCTGGGGCTCATGCGGGCGGGCTATCTCGGCGGCCTCGCGGCGTGGGCAGGATTCACGCTGCCCTCCGCGATCGCCCTCGTCCTCTTCGCGCAGGGCGCGAGCGCGCTTCAAGGATCGCTGGGGACCGGCCTCCTGCACGGCCTCAAGCTCGTTGCCGTGGCGATCGTCGCCCAGGCCGTCTGGGGCATGGCCCGCACGCTCTGCCCCGACCGCGAGCGCGCGTCGATCGCGACGGTGGCGACCCTGGTCATCCTGATCAGCGCGTCCTCGAGTGTCCAGATCCTGGCCATCGCGCTGGGGGGCGTGGCCGGCCTGTGGCTCTGTCGTGCGGCGCCGCAAGCACCGACCGGCCACGTGTCCGTGCCCGTCTCGCGCCCGGTCGGGCTGGCGGCGCTCGCCATTTTCCTGCTGCTGCTCGTGGCGCTGCCGGTATGGCGAAGTCTGGGAGCATCCCAGGGCCTGGCGTTGTTCGAGGCCTTCTACCGGTCGGGCGCGCTGGTGTTCGGGGGCGGCCATGTTGTCCTGCCCCTGCTGCGCGAGGCCGTCGTTGTCCCCGGCTGGGTGAGTGACGACGTCTTCCTCGCCGGTTATGGCACCGCCCAGGCCGTGCCCGGCCCGCTCTTCACCTTCGCGGCGTACCTCGGAGCCGTCGTGACACCACAGCCGCGCGGATTGGCGGGGGCCGCCCTGAGCCTCGTCGCCATCTTCCTTCCCGGCATGCTCGTCCTGGTGGGCACGCTGCCCTTCTGGGACGCCTTCCGACGGCGCGTGAGCGCCCAGGCGATCATGCGGGGCGTGAACGCGGCGGTGGTCGGACTGCTCGGCGCGGCGCTCTACCACCCGGTCTGGACGAGCTCGGTCGAGACGCCGGCGGATCTCGGGCTCGCCCTCGTCGGGTTTGTGCTCCTGAACGTGTGGCGGGCCCCGCCGCTGCTCGTGGTCGTCATCGGCGCGCTCGGGGGAGTGGCTCTTGCCCAGCTCAGGGCATGACCCTCGAGCAGTGCAGCTCCAGCGCGGGATCGACGAGGGCTTCATCAAGCCCGATCTCCTCGACCTCTGGTATCCTGCCCCCGGCATCGCTGACCAGGAGCTGACTAGGAGATCGCGCATGAGAAGTCCCTCTGGCCGCTTGATCGGGATCGTCGCGCTCGTCGCGGTTTGGTGTCCCTGGGCCGTGGGACCAGCCACGGCCGGATCCATAAAGGGCAACGTGCTCCACGCGGGGCCGCCGCCGGAAAAAAAGACCGTGACCATCAACATCGACCAGTACGTGTGCGGCAAGAGCAGGGAGAGTGAGGATCTCGTCCTCGGCCCCAACCGCGGCGTTCGCTGGGCGGTCGTCTCGCTCCAGACGCCCCCGCCAGGAGTCCGAGGGGAGGCCCCGCCCGGCCCCGTGCAGATGGACCAGCAGCAGTGCGTCTACGTGCCGCGGGTCGTGATCGTGCCGGTGGGGGGAACGGTGGAGTTCCTCAACAGCGATCGGCTGCTCCACAACCTGCACAGCGTCAGCACGGAGAACGCGACCTTCAACCGGACGCAACCCAAGGGACGGACCGTTCCCGTTGTCTTCAAGAAGCCGGAGATCGTCCGGATCGACTGCGATCTCCACACCTGGATGCGGGCCTGGGTGGTGGTCGCCGAGCACCCGTTCTTCGCCGTCACCGGCGCCAACGGCGAGTTCGCTCTCGACAACGTGCCGCCCGGCAAGTACACGCTCAAGATCTGGCACGAGACCCTGGGCACGGTCACCCGCGACGTCGCCGTGGACGACAAGCCCGTCACCAGCGTCACCGTCGAAATCGGCAAGAAACCTTAGGGCGTCACCGCGATGGGCTTGGAGGACTCCCAGGCCGCCGAGTGGGTCGGCTCCTCCACGGCCTTCAGCACGCCGCCCTCGTCGAGGGCGATGGTGAAGGTGATCTTGGGGAACGAGAAGACGGGGTGGAGGTAGGCGCGGGAGATCTCCGCGCCGTTGATGTAGAGCGCGATGTAGCGCACGAAGTGCTCGCCGAGCGAGGGATGATCCCCACCCGCCCCCACCGTGATGGTGACATCGAACCACTCCCCCCGCTTGACGCGGTCCGGCGCCACGATTCTCGGGGTGTGCTTCGGATCGAAGGCGCTCCGCACTTCCTTGTACTCCGGGGTGAATTGCTCTTCCTGGCCCGCGAGGGCAGGGAGGGGCAAGAGAGCGACGGCCGCGGTGACGGCCGCCAACGCTACCATCCGTCGACTGCTCGCGCTCATGGGCTTCCTCCTGCCGGGCCAGGGTCTCACGCGTCACCCAGCATCTTGCGAATGGCATCCAGGAGCTGTCGCGGGCTGTAGGGCTTGGCGAGATAGGCCGAGGCGCCCGCGTCCATGGCCTTCTTGTCGTCGCCGCTGAGAGCGAACGAGGTGACGACGATGATGGGGATCTTGGCCGTCTCGGGCTCGGCGCGGATCTGCCGCGTCGCATCCAGACCCGACAGCTTCGGCAGCTGGACGTCCATGATTATCAGGTCGGGCTTCTCCCGGCGCGCCGCCTCGACACCGGCCTCGCCGTCGTGAGCCTCCAGGAGGCTATAGGGCTGACGCGTGAGAAGGTCGCGAACGATCTTTCGGTTGAACTCGTTGTCCTCGACGAGCAGGATCTTCTTCTGGCTCATGTCTCCTCCGTGACTTCCGCCATGCGCAGAGGAATCGCGAAGTGGAAGGTCGAGCCGCGGCCGGGCTCGCTCTCGACCCAGATGCGCCCGCCGTGGAGCTCGACGAATGTCTTGGTGATGCTCAATCCCAGCCCCGTCCCCCCGAACTCGCGGCTGATGCTCGCGTCGACCTGGCGGAACTCACCGAAGATGTGATCGAGCTGGTCAACCGCGATACCGATGCCCGTATCGCTCACCGTGTACACGACCCGCTCGCCGTCGAGCTCGGCGCGGATGGCCACCGTGCCCTCCTTGGTGAACTTGAGGGCGTTGCCGACGAGATTGGTCAGGCACTGGGTGATGCGCTTGCCGTCGCCATAGGCGAGGGGAATGTCGGGCTCGACCTCCGCGGTGAACTCGAGCCCCTTTTCGGCGGCCAGCGAGCGCAGGGAGGTGCGCGCCGTCTCGACGACCTCGTGCACCGAGTAGTCGGTCAGGCTCAGCTCCATGCGCCCCGCCTCGATCTTGGACAGGTCCAGCACGTCGTTGATGAGGCGCAAGAGCTGACGGCCACAGGTCTGCACGTCCTCCAGGGGGCTCCGCACCTCCGCCGGCACCTCGCCGTAGATATCGTCGAGGATCATCTCGGTGAAGCCGAGGATCGCGTTCATGGGCGTGCGCAGCTCGTGGCTCATGTTGGCGAGAAACTCGGACTTGGCCTGGCTCGCCCGCGCGAGCTGGCTGTTGAGCGTCTCGAGCTGGTGGGCCGCCTCGCGCTGGTCCTCGTAGAGCCGGCACAGCTCCGCGCTCATGTCGTTCATGCGGGCGGCGAGGGCGCCGAACTCGTCCTGGTTGGGGACGATCACCCGCGTGCCGAAATCGCCCTTGGCGAGGCGGCCCAGGAACCCTTGCGCCTCCCGCACGGGGATGATGAAGGACCACGACGTCACGAAGCCGAGGAGAAGGGCGAGGAGGATGGAGGCGATGATGAGGCCGCCCATGAGGTAGAAGGCCTGGCGGTTCGCGAGGGCGGTGGCGGCGCGCAGCCTGCCCATGCCGCTCTCCTCGATTCGGACGACCTGCTCCACGAGGCCCTCGACCTGCTGGAAGAGAGGATAGCCGGTCGTGAGCTGGAGCCGCATCGCCTCCTCGATCTTGCCGTCGCGAACCAGGTTCGCCACATCGGCCACCGTAGCCATGACCTCGCCCTGGGCGGTACGGATGCGCTGGATGATCTCGCGCTCCTCGAAGGGCGCGCCTTCCTCGATCTCCGCGAGCATGGCATTCAGCCGGTTGTTCTCGCGGAGGATGCTCGCGATGGTCGCCTCGTCCCTCAGCACGAGAGCCATGGCCGTGAAGCTCATCTGCATGGCCAGGGCGTGCTGGGCCTGCCGAGCGGAGCTGACCCGCTGGTGGGCCATGTGCATGGCCTCGCTCTGTCGCGACATGCGCGTGATGATCTCGAGGCTCATGGCGCCCATGAGGGCGACCACGACGGCCACCAGCAGGAAGGCGGCCAGGAGCTTGAAGTGCACGGAGAGCCGCAGCCGGGCCACGGCCCGGACGATAGAGCCGAGGGGTGTGTGGGAGAGAAGGAACCCCGCCGAGCGCTCACTGATGCCAGGGGCGGCCACCGGGGTCGATGGCGCTGACCCAGCGGGGAGTCCGTCCTCGTGAGCGCCCATGAAAGCGGCCGGAAGGCCGTGAGCGGCATGCTAGCAACCGCTCTTCGGTGAGTCAAGAACACCGCATCCCTTGACACTCGAGGGAAGCGGGCTTAGCTTCCACCCAATGGCGGCCAAGATCTTGGTGGTGGACGATACCGTCCACAACGTGAGGATGCTCGTGGATCTCCTCGCCGCCAAGGGCTACTCCACGGTGACGGCGGCCTCTGGACAGGAGGCGCTCGCGCAGGTGGAGGCGGAGCGGCCGGACCTCGTCCTCCTCGACATCATGATGCCGGGCATGGACGGCTACGAAGTCTGCCGGCGGATCCGCGCCAACCCCGAGTACGGCATCCTCCCCGTGGTGATGGTTACGGCGCTGGACCCGACCCGCGAGCGCATCAAGGGGCTCGAGGCCGGCGCCGACGACTTCCTGACCAAGCCGGTCAACGTGGGCGAGCTGGTGGCGCGGGTGCGCTCGCTCCTCCGCATCAAGGATCTCTACGGCACCGTCCAGGCGCAGGCCGCCGAGCTCTCCGATCTGAACGCCAACCTCGAGGAACGCGTCCGCTCCCAGGTGGCGCAGCTCGAGCGGCTGGGGCGGCTCAAGCGGTTCTTCTCGCCCCAGCTCGCCGAGCTCATCGTGACGGGCGGCGCCGAGGACCCGCTCAAGAGCCACCGGCGTGAGATCACCGTGGTGTTCGTGGACCTCCGCGGCTTTACCGCCTTTGCCGAGACCGCGGGGCCTGAAGAGGTGATGGAGGTGCTGCACCAGTACCACGCCGAGATGGGCCGGCTCATCCTGGAGGCCGAGGGCACGCTGGAGCACTTCGCGGGCGACGGCCTCATGGTCTTCTTCAACGATCCGGTCGAGATGCGCGACGCCGAAGAGCGGGCCGTCCGCATGGCGCTGGCCATGCGAGGCCGGGTCGAGGCGCTGGTGCCCGACTGGCGCCGCCGCGGCTATGACCTGCACTTCGGCATGGGCATCGCGCAGGGCCCGGCCACCCTGGGCGCCATCGGCTTCGAGGGGCGCTGGGACTACGGCGCCATCGGCTCGGTCTCGAATCTCGCGGCGCGCCTCTGCACGGAGGCTCGCCCCGGCGAGATCCTGATCTCCTCCCGGGTGCTGTACAAGGTCGAAGCACTCATCACCTGCGAGCCGAAGGGGGAGCTGAGTCTCAAGGGATTCGCCAGGCCCATCCCCGCCTTCAACGTCCTGGGACTCAAGACCGGATAGGGAGCCGTGCTACACTTCAGGCGAGAATCGATGCCATGGCCATCCTGAAAGTCGCCCGCCTGGGTCATCCGGTGCTGCGCCAGCAGGCGCTGCCCGTGTCCATCTCGGAGATCCGCTCTCCGGACATCCAGCGGCTCATCGACGACATGGTGGAGACGATGCGCGAGTACAACGGCGCCGGCCTGGCCGCTCCGCAGGTGCACGTCCTCAAGCAGATCTGCGTGGTCGAGGTCAACGGGAATCCCCGCTATCCCGAGGCGCCGAGCATCCCCCTCACCATTCTCATCAACCCCGTGGTGACCGCGCTCACCGAGGAGATGGAGGAGGGCTGGGAAGGGTGTCTCTCCGTGCCCGATATGCGGGGCATGGTCCCCCGCTTCACGTCGGTGCGGCTCGAGGCCTACGACCGTGAAGGCGAGCGCATCGAGGGCGAGCTCAAGGAATTCTTCGCGCGCGTCGTCCAGCACGAGGCGGACCACCTCCACGGGATGGTCTACCTCGATCGGATGCGCGACTTCGCCACCCTCACCCACCTGGCCGAGTGGAACCGTTACTGGCTCGGCAATACCGAGCAGGACGACTGACCGCCGATCCACATGCAGGCCAGGGTCGTCGCGGTCGTCAAGGACTTGTTCTTCGTCGCCCGGATCCGTGAGACGGCCCGCATGGTCGGGACCCCGCTCCTCTTCGCGAGAACGCCCGAAGAGCTGACCGTCGCCCTCGCCGAGCCTGCGGGCCTCGTCATCATCGATCTCACCGCTCGCGACCTCGACTACGCCGCCGTCTTTCAGGCCCTCGAGGGCGTGACGCCGCGTCCGCCCGTGCTGGGCTTTACCACCCACGCCCTGGCCCGCGAGACACAGCCTCTCCACGGGCGCTGCACCAGGGTCGTCACCAAGGAGACGCTGACCCAGGAGCTGCCCGAGCTTCTGAAGACGGGAGTCCCCGCGTGACGCCCGAGGAGTTCGTCCGGGAGCTCGACGGGGGCAACCAGGCCATCCTCAAGCGGCTCGCGCCCGACGACACGCTCAAGCCGGAGGTCGAGGGCGACCTCAATGTCCTGAACCTCCTCAAGGTCGCCCTCAGGAACGAGATCGAGGCGACCGAGATCGCCGCGCGGTGGCAGGTGACCACGGATGACGTCGACGTCAAGATGGCCTTCGCGCGACAGGCCGGGGATGAGGCCAAGCACTACCGCATGATCGTGGACCGCCTCCGCGAGCTGGGATTCGATGCCGCCGGCTTCAATCCGGTCGCCAAGGGCTATGGGCCGCTCTTCCAGTACCTGGACACGCTCAAGACGACGGTGGAGCGCGTGGCCGCGGGGCAATTCACCCGCGAGGCGATCGCCGTCGTGAAGAATCGGCAGTTCATCGAGTTCTGCGACCGGGCGGGGGACAAGGTCACGGCCACGCTCTATCGCGACGTGATCGAGCCGGACGAGCATTTCCATCACCTGCTCGGCCGATCCCTGCTCCTCCGATTCGCCACCACGCCCGACGACCAGGAGGCCGCCCGCCGCGCCGCCGCGCGCACCATGTCGCTGGCCGAAGAGATCCAGCTCGCGGCCCTCAAGACCGCCGGCATTCATCACGCCCCCGGCTGCTGATGGGCGCCGATCCATCGCTCCGCGAGCTTGCCAAGCTGGTCTCGCGGCCCGATGGTCGTCTCGATCTCGCGCGGGCCGCCCTCACCATCGCCCAGTGGGAGTACCCGGCGCTCGAGGTGGACGCCTACCTGGAGAGACTCGACGGGCTCGCGCGCGGCGTTGACGGGTCGCGGCGCTCGACCGATCCCCTGGGCCGCCTGCACCGGCTTCGCGAATACCTCTTCGTGGAGCAGGGCTTCGCAGGCAATCGCGAGGACTACTACGACCCCCGCAACAGCTTCCTCAACGACGTGCTCGATCGACGGCAGGGCATTCCCATCACGCTGTCCCTCGTCCTGATCGAGGTGGGCAAGCGCCTGGGGCTCGCCGTGGAGGGGATAGGGCTGCCGGGGCATTTCATCGCGGGCGCGCGCCTCGACGATTCGCAGATCTTTCTCGACCCGTTCAATGCGGGGGCCCTCCTGACCCCCGAGAGCTGCGAGAAGCTCGTGGGGCGGGTCCTCGGGAGGAAAGTGACGCTGACGGACGAGCACTACGCGCCGGTGTCGGGCCGGCAGCTCCTGGGGCGGATACTTGCCAACCTCAAGGCCATCTACTGGCAGCGCCAGGCCTGGGACAAGGTCGTCGGCGCCATCGATCGCCTCTTGGTCCTCGATTCGAAAGCCGCGGGCGAGTGGCGGGATCGCGGCATCGCCTGGAGCAACATGGGCGAGATCCAGCGGGGCCTCGCGGACTGGGAGCGCTATCTGACCGAGTTCCCGAACGCCAAGGACCACGAGGCCGTGAAAGGTCACCTCAGGAAAGCGCGACAGAAGCTCGCCCAGCTCAACTAGGAGGGGGAATAGACAAGTGACCCGGGTTCGCGGCGGGCAGAACATCTTCGGCCATTCGGTCGGCATTCTCATGCTCGACACGCAGTTCCCCCGCATCCCCGGCGACATGGGCAATGCGGCGACCTTCGACTTCCCCGTGCTCTACCACCGCGTGCGCGGCGCCTCGCCGGATCGCGTGGTGCGCCACGGGCAGCGAGAGCTCCTCCCCGCCTTCATCGAGGGCGCCCGGGCCCTCGAGCGCGAGGGCGTGCGGGCCGTGACGACCAACTGCGGCTTTCTCGCCAAGTTCCAGGACGAGGTGGCGGCGGCGGTGTCGGTCCCCGTCTTCACCTCGAGCCTCCTCCTCGTGCCCCTCGTGCACCGCATGCTCGCCCCCGGCCGGGCCGTGGGCATCATGACGGTGGACGCCACGTCACTCCGCCCCGAGCACTTCACGGGAGCGGGGATCACCAAGGACATCCCCACCGTCATCGCAGGCATGGAAACCGAGAAGGAGTTCACCCGCGTGCTCCTCGACGACCAGCTCGAGCTCGACGTGGAGGTGGCCCGCCAGGAGCACCTGACGGTCGCCCGTCGGATGCTCGCGGCTCACCCGGAGATCGGCGCCCTCGTTCTCGAGTGCACCAACATGCCGCCGTATCGCGCGGATCTCCAGACCGCCACGGGCCTGCCCGTCTTCGACATCACCACGCTCGTGCGCATGGTCCACGATGCCGTGAGCCAGGGGCTGCCGCCACGACCCGCCTCACATGACGGACACCAGCAGGCGTGATCTTCTGAAAGGTCTGGCCGTCGTCGGCGCGGCCGGCGCCCTCGCCCCCCTCGCCACGCCGGCGCGGGCCCAGACCACCCAGAAGCGCGAGCTGGTCGTCGCCCAGGGGGGCGACATCGCCACCTTCGACCCGCACATGAGCACCTCGGCGAACGATATCCGCGTGTCGTTCAACGTGTTCGACAACCTCGTATCGCGGCACCCAGACCAGAAGCTCCATTCCGGCCTCGCCACCGAGTGGAAGCTCGACGGGCAGACGACATGGCGCTTCAAGCTGCGCCAGGGCGTCAAGTGGCACAACGGCGACTCGTTTTCCTCGGCGGATGCGAAGTTCAGCCTGGACCGCACGCTGGACCCGGCCACCAAGGTGCGCGTCTCGACCGTATTCACGTCGATCGACCGGATCGAGACGCCGGACGCCGCGACCCTGGTCATCCACACCAAGAAGCCCGATCCGCTGTTGCCCGCGCGTCTCGCCTTCTACGGCGGCCAGATCGTGCCGAAGAAGTACGTCGAGAGCGTGGGCGTCGACACCTTCAACCAGAAGCCCATCGGCACGGGGCCAGTCCGCTTCGTCTCGTGGGTGAAGGACGACAAGGCCGTCTTCGAGGCGAACCCGGACTACTGGGCGGGAAAGTCCGACTTCGACCGGATGATCTTCCGGTCCGTCCCGGAGGTCGCCCCCCGGATCGCCTCGCTCCTGAAGGGCGAGGTCGATGTCATCACGCAGCTCCCGCCCGACCACGGCGAGCGCGTGAGCGCTCACCCCTCCACGCGCGTGGTCGGCGCGCTCTACGCGGGCCTGTACGTCCTCGCCGTCAACTCGAAGGTCAGGCCCCTCGACAATCCGCTCGTGAAGCAGGCCCTCGCCCTCGCCATCGACCGCGACACCATCGTGAAGGAGCTGTGGCGCGGACGCGGGATCGTGCCCAACAGCATGATCGCCAAGGGCGACAATCACTATGACGGGTCGCTGCCGCCGCTCAAGTACGACCCGAAAGAGGCGCGTGAGCGCTTGAAGAAGGCGGGCTACCGGAACGAGGAGATCGTCGTCGAGACGACGGTCGGCTACATGGCAAACGACAAGCCCATGGCGGAGGCGGTGGCCGGGATGTGGCGCGACGTCGGCGTCAACGCCAAGGTCGAGGTCTTCGAGTACTCCGTCCGCGCGCAGAAGAACCGCGAGAAGACTTTCAAGGGGCTCTGGTGGTCCGACCCTACTTCGACCCTCGCCGATCCCGACGGGATGATGTGGCGACTGCTCGGCCCGGGCGGGCCGCAGGATTACTGGCGCCATCCCGAGTTCGACGAGCTCGGCAACGCCGCGCGGTTCTCGATCGACGAGAAGTTCCGGGGCGACGCCTACCGGAGGATGACGAGGATCTTCCTCGAGCACCTTCCCTGGATCCCCGTCGTCCAGCCGTACGAGGACTACGGGCTCCAGAAACACGTCGAGTGGACACCGAATCCGAACCAGCAGTTCGAGATCCGCCGCTTCAACTTCAAGTTCCATCGCGCCTGAACGAACCTGGGGCAGGCCACCCCGCACGGCCGTGCCGCTTGCTCCGCCGGCGAGCCTCGACTATCCTCCCCGCACATGCGAGCTACGGCAATACTCCACCACCCACAAGGAGACAGGCGATGGCGAACAACAGCGTCTATCGGGTGACGGACCTGGTGGGAACGAGCAAGGTGTCCTGGGAGGACGCGGTCAAGAACGCGGTGCAGACCGCGGGCAAGACCTTGCGCGATCTCAGGGTCGGCGAGGTCTCGAGGCTCGACGTGACCATCGAGAAGGGCAAGGTCACGGCCTATCGCGCTCGCGTGAACGTGTCGTTCAAGTACCAGAAGTAGGAAACGGAGAGGGGTCAGGTCTTGCAATACGACAATGGGCAACGCTCGCCCACCGGAATGTCGTATTGCAAGACCTGACCCCTAGAAGAGCCGCTGCGACGCGATGCGCGCTCCCTCGGCGAGCGCGCCGAGCTTGGCCCACACGATGCTCGGGTGGATCTCCATGGAGCCGGCGAAGGTCGCGAAGCCGCAGTCGCTGCCCGCGATGACGTTCTCGCGGCCGACCACGCTGGCGAAGCGCTCGATGCGCTGGGCGATCAGCTCCGGGTGCTCCACGAGGACGCTCGACTGGGTGATCACGCCCGGGATCAGGATCTTCCCCTCCGGCAGCTTGACGTCTCGCCACACCCGCCACTCGTGCTCGTGGCGCGGGTTGGCCCCCTCGAGCGAGTAGGCGCCGGCCCGCACCTTCAGGATGATATCCGCGACGTCCTTCAGCTCCATATCGTGGACTCGCGGTCCCATGTTGATGCCGTAGCACGTGTGGAAGCGCACCCGGTCCTCCGGGATGCCTCGGAGCGCGTGGTTGAGCGCCTCGACGCGCGCGTCGCACCACTTGCGGCACTGGGCCAGGCTCATCCCCGGGTTCAGGATCCAGTAGGTGACCAGGCGAGGGTCGTCGATCTGGAGCAGGAAGCCGGCGTCGACGATGGCCCGGTACTCCTCGCGCATGGCGTCGGCGATGGCGAACAGATACTCCTCGGGCGTCTTGTAGAACTTGTTCCTGTTCCATTCCTCGACGTTCGAGGGTGAGATGGCAGGCACGAACACCTCGGCGGGATTCACGCCCTCGAGGGCGGCCGTCAAGTTGGCGAGATCGACCTGCAGGAGCGTATGCCCCTTGAAGGCGATGGGGCCCGTGCAGGCGAGATGGCGGGCGGTGGAGCCGGGGCTCGGCAGCACGCGGCCGAACCACTCGTAGAACTCGGGGAACGCTTGCACCTCGCGCGAGCGCGCCCACGTGCTGCCGACCGGAGCATCGGGGCTCGGCTCGAAGCCCGCCAGGCGCTCGTTGACGTAGTGGATGAAGCCCGGCTTGCTCATCTCGCCGTCGTCGACCACGTCGACGCCCAGCTCGACCTGCTTCCGGACGATCTCCCCGACCGCCTCCCGGAGCCGCGAGTCATGCGCGGCGGCGTCCACGCGCCGTCCGGCCGCTCGCGTCTGGATCAGCTCGAGGAGGTCGGGGGGACGGGGCAGGCTGCCGGCATGGGTGGTGAGGATACGATCCGTGCTGCGCTTCATAGACTAGGCCGAGGCCGCCGGGGCGTCTCCCGTGGTCCGCTAGCGGCTGCTCTTGAGGCGATGGACCATGAGCTCCAGCTCCTGGCGGATCTGACCGGGCAGGCGCCGGCCGAAGGCTTCGAAGAAGACGTTGAGATCGGTGAGGGCATCCAGCCATTCGTCCCGGTCCCAGGCGAGGGCCCGCTCCACGCGCCTGCGGTCGATGTCGAGGCCGGTGAGGTCGAGGGCGTCGGCGGTGGGGATGAAGCCGAGGGGCGTCTCCACGGCCTTGCCGCGGCCGTGGATGCGGTCGACCATCCATTTCAGTATTCGCGCGTTCTCGCCATAGCCAGGCCACAGGAAGCGGCCTTCGGCGTCACGCCTGAACCAGTTCACGCGGAAGATCTTCGGCGGGTTGGCGAGCCGGGGGCCCATGGCGAGCCAGTGGGCAAAGTAGCTCCCCATGTTGTACCCACAGAACGGGATCATGGCCATGGGATCGCGGCGGACCACCCCGACCTGACCCGTGATAGCGGCGGTGGTCTCGGTGCTCATGGCCGCGCCAAGGAACACGCCGTGCTGCCAGCCGA